>OASS01000256.1_pt1 | contig 25487 bp, 24 predicted proteins | sample 1475811 | NCBI WGS metagenome assembly OASS01 (sample SAMEA2579922, study PRJEB22360) | human gut metagenome | biome: human gut; feature: human-associated habitat; material: faeces | place: Denmark | collected 2008/2010 | reverse complement strand
GATAAGAACAAAAAAAGCACCCACATAAATGAAGGAGGATGCTTTAATTGAATTAACCAGCGGTTCTAAATAATCTTGAATTTTTCAATCCACTATTATATTACATATTTATAGGATAAAAATCAATGCCTTTTTACAGCTAGAAGCGGCCGTTATAGGCGCACTGGCTGTTTATCCGGAACTAATACAGCATCGTATCCTATTGTAATCAACATATAATAAATATTCTTATGCGTATGTAAAAGTCTATCATCCTCATTCGCATATTATATTTTATATCAGAATTTTACATATGTTTTACCTGTCATTCACAAACTCATAAATGAGGTAACATATAATAGATATCGTGAAAAGATAGAGTGGTTTTCACATAGATGATGATAGGAGGACCGTATGAAGAGAGAATTGAGGAAAAAGCTTTGGAAAAAAGCATTTGTAACTACATTGACTGGTTGGATAGCTTTAAGCATGGCGTCTAGTTCAGATGTATTCAAAATTGGGGCAAAAGAGAAGATGGAAGGTATTACCCAGGAAAAAATTGCTGCAGCAAATAATGCCTACAATGACGTTAAAACTAAAATTGAGTTTTTAACTATGTCAGATACAGAGTATTTTTCAAAAGGAGAAACTGCAGAAGAAGTGAAACAAAATTGTTATGAAGCACAAAATTATTTATATCAGCGTATTCGAAAATGGGCAGAAGATAAAAATTTTCAGATTGATGCTATTATGAATAATGGCGATGTTTTAGGTGGAAATAATCCAGGCAGTGAACAAGTTTTTACACAAGGTTCTTATGCTGCTCTTGCTCAAGTGTTTACAGAAAATTTCGGAGTTAGTGATCCTGTCGTTATGTTGGGAAATGGTAATCATGATTTTTCAGACGTAATGGGGGATGTTTTAGATAAAGAACTGAATAGCGATGCTGACTGGTATTATGGTGATAAGAATTCTAATTATGTAGGTAATTATCATGTTAAGGTAAATGGATATGATTTTATTACTTTGGATTTCAACGGTGACAATACGTATGGTTATGGGTATAGTGGAACACCATACAAAGAATTTTTAAACAAGGTGTTAGCAGAGATTAAAAATGCGAATGATTACGATTCTACAAAACCTATTTTTATTCAAGCTCATTCAGGTTATGCAGGAACTACATTAGGAGGTCAATTGACGGAAAACTATGATACAATGGGCCAGGATTTAAGAAATTGCTTGAAAGATTTTCCGCGATCAATTTTATTTTCTGCCCATACGCATTATCCAATAGAAGAAGAAACTTCTATTTATCAAAGTGATGTTACATATATAGAGAATGGTTCTATGAATTATATTTATAAACCAGTTCCACAAGATTTCATTGAGGGAGGATATATAGATTCAGGGAATTTATAAATTCCTGAGAAAACATGTAATTTTATTTCTGTTTTAGAAGATGGAAGAACTGTTGTCCGTCGTTTTGATGTATCTAATCAACGTTGGATTGGTATGCCATGGGTTGTAGATACTTCAAATGGAAAAGACGGTTTTACTTATACGGATGAAAATAGGAGCAAAATCAGTCCTTGGTTTGATGATTCAGATCAAATTTATACTAAGGACATAACAGAGACAAGTTTGACTTTTGGTTTTAGTCAAGCAGAAGATGATGAATTAGTAAATCATTATAAAATAAATATCATGGATCGTTTTACACAAGAACCTGCTTCATTCAAGGTAAAACAAATACCAGTAAAAGGAACAGCTGTAGAGAAAAGTGTGAGTGGAACTTTCCGGTCTCTATCTAGATATTATTATCGACCAAATACAATGCAATATGAAATCTCTGGGCTTGAAGCTGGACGAGTTTATTATGTAGAGATTACGGCAATTGATGACTTCGGAAATGAAAGTCAAGTACCGTTAACAGGACAATTTGTGACCTCTGGAGAAATGAGTTTTCCAGTAATTGAAGGTGGTATAACATTACCTGAAAATATTGATGAAGGTAAGTTCTTTGAAATGAATTTTGAAGATAATCTAAAAGAAGAAATTACGAACTCTTCAACAGCTATTGCGAATGGAAATGTGTATTATGTGGATAGCTATCGATCAGATTTTGGTAAAGCTGTATCTATTGGAAATGGAGCTGAAAATTATATTGATTTAGGGAGACGTGAAGAGTGGAATTTAGGGACGGATAAAAATCTTACTATCAACTTTTGGACTAAGGTAAATGAAACAAGTGGTTATGGCTCAATCTTAAGTAATAAAAATTGGACAAATTGGTGGAGAAGTGGAATTAATATAGCTCCTGAAAATGGGAATACAGAAAGAATAGAATTTACTCTTGGTGATGATTCCGGAGCAAATGGTGGAGTTTATGTAACTGGTCAAGTACCTAATTATAAAGGAAGTTGGCATATGATGACATTTACAGTGGATCGAGAAAACCAAGTCGCAAGAACTTATATGGATGGATTACTATATGCAGAGAGATCTATTGAGAATGTAGGAAATATGACAAGCGGACTGAATATGCTTCTTGGAGTAGATGGAGGAAAATCTTATGGAAATATTTCATTTGATATAGATAAGCTGGTGATGTGGGATCGTGTGTTACCAGAAGAGGATATTAAAACATACTATAATATTACAAATGATAATAGTGCTTTATTAGAGAAAGCTATTTACTACGCGGAAAACTGCTTACAAAATATAAAGCAAAATGAAAACTTTCAAGTTTACGACGAATCATTAACAAGAAACTTAGAAGAAGTCATTAAAGTAGCAAAAAAATGCAGAAGATTTTGATATTTTAAATGCATACACACGATTAAAGGAGGGAGCGCGAATAATAAAACGAAATATTATCTCCTCAGCCTCAACACCACTGGTTAATTCTATTTTATGCCCTATATATAAAATTGTAAACCCCTTTTGTCAAAATGGATCGATTCGAGTATACCCCACGTCAGGACAATAAGGGAAACGGAGCCGTTCAGCATATGGATATTTACGCAAGTATAGACGGTGCGGATTATGCACTGGTTCATGAAGGGGCGCAAGATGAATGGACATATTCAAATGATATGAGCGTTCGTGATACGAAGACTGTAGATTTGAAAGGTTTTTTAGACCGCTTACATTATATATAATGTCCTCTCTTTTTTGTTTTATCAGTGCTTCTTATCACTGCCTAAGCGCATACCATAAAGATTCTTGTATATATACGATTGCCATTCTCTTGCTACATGAAAACCCCTGTTTCATGAAATTCAATGCAAGCTAATCTATTAATACCCATACAAATATAAGCATGACCGTCTGCATAAGGCATGAATACTTCCGAGCATGTGACAAAAACTTACTACTGATACGTGTGCTAAAAACCCATAAAGATGGACGATTATATCTTTCTTGTCCTTCTATATGGGTTTTGTTTCTTAAAATCCAGTATGAATAGATATATTTTGTGATATTATGCCAGATTCAGCCGTTCTTTTTGTTCCTCGGGTGCATCTACCTCATCGAGTGCTTTTTTTAGCAAGGTAATCATATATGTCTCTGCATCACTGCCCACTAAATTATGCAACTGTTTATAATCTTTTTTGATATCAAACAATTTCGTTTCTGATATTTCCTTTAACGGTTCATCGCTTTGATCAATAATACCAGGCTTCGTGATTGGTATTTTGAACAGTGGATACTTTGTTCGTTTGAAATAACGTCCGGTTTCAATCTTTTCCGGACAGTCTACGCCCAAATAATGGCGTATGGTCGTTGGCATAGCTGTGTATTCACAACACGGCTGATTGCCTTCCTTAGGTGCTCTGAAATACGTATATTGTCCATCTGTGATATTTACTACCATGCCATGATATCCGTACAATGCATATCCCTTTGTTACTGCATGCGGATTCACTGCTAATGGCTTTAAGGAAACACCTTGAACACTATCAGGAATATCAATACCCATGTAATCCAATACAGTTGGCATGATATCTATATTCTGTGTCAGTTGCTGTATGCGCTCTCCTGCTCTCTCTCCATGCGGATATTTCACGATGAATGGCAGATGTGCCAATTCATTATATAAATGCATGTAGTTCTTTCCTAAATAATCACGTTCTCCCAGAAAATAACCATGGTCAGTCGTCAGGATAATCATGGTATCCTCATACATATTCATTTTTTTCAGTTTATCGATGAGTTTTCCAAACCATTGATCACTCATTGTTATAAGTGCTGCATAGCGGCGCTGTAAATAATCGACTGCACTGTCTGGTACACCCACTTCTGAAACACGTTTATATTGCGGTGTTTCATAATAGGTGCGATCCATTTCGCCTTGTCCTCCAAACGCATCCATATACTTATCCGGTACATCAAATGGTTCATGCGGATCAAATGCTTCTACCATAAGAAAAAAATCATCCTTCCCCTTGTTGTCAGTGATCCAGTTACAAGCAGACTGGAACGTTTTTGGAGAAGGCATATCTTCTTCCTTTTCCCATTTTTTACGATTCCACTGATATTGCGCACGAACACGTCCATAGAAACTGTCCGGCATATTATCCGGTTCATCAATACGGGAAATCCATGGATCCCCTTCCTGACCGCGATGGTAGTCCCAAGTGTTGAATTGCTGCAAGTATCCTTCCCCACCTGTTCTCATGTAATGACAGTGATCTGTTGTTATATGAGAAAATACGTTATGCTGTTTCAAAAGCTGAGGAAGTGTAATATCAAATGGCTCAATCGGTCCCCAGGATCGCTCCAAAAAATTTAATCGCCCGGTTAACACATCTCTGCGTGCAGGCATACATGGTGCGGAGCCAATCCAATGTTCATCGAATACGGTTGCTTCTTTTGCAAATCTATCTATATTTGGTGTTTTCGCCAGTGTATCCGGATTATAGCAAGACAGCGCCTGGCGCCGTAATGTATCCATTAATACAAGTACAGTTCTCATGAAAACACTCCTTTCTGATCAATACGTTTTAGCAAATACTGCCCTATTTCCGAATGATAGGAATTAGGACATACTCACATGTTAAGCGAAGATATCCCAAGCCGGTGCATAGAATCCGATAGCAGCAAAAATCAGAGCAAATGCAATCAAACCAAGGATAACCTGTGCTGTATTTTTACCGTTACCTTTTTTAATAAGTTTATAACAGATTCCTGTAAGGATAACAGGAAGTATATATGGCATAACTTTGTCTAACTGATCCTGAATTTTCAGTGGATCTCCTTCTCCGAAACTAAATTGCAATGCAGTTGTCAGCTTCACAGTTGTAGGAATCAAGCTGCCCACGACCATAACACCAAGGACGTTGGCAAGTGTTCCCAGGCGGTCAAAAATCTTAACACCGCCGTTTTCGATCAATTCCATACCCTTCGCATACCCCCAGTGTAAACCGAAGTATTTTAAAGGCCAGTACAACAGGTTAATCATTAAGAACATAACAAGCGGTCCCATCAGACTTCCTGTATCCACACACATAGATGCACCGATGGATCCGGCAATCGGGAACCAGGTCAAATTCAGCATGGAATCACCCAAACCGGCAAACGGTCCCATTAAAGAAGTTTTGATTGCTACGATTACATCTTTATCATCTTCGTCTGTTGTTTCTTCCAAAGCTGCTGAGATACCTAAGATAAAGGGAATAGCAATTGGATGCGTATTAAAATACTCCAGATGACGCTGCATTGCATGCACGCGTTCTTCTTGTGTTCCATCTTTATATAGTTCTTCCAATACAGGGGCGAAGCAGTACGTCAGACTTAAACTCTGCATACGTTCATAGTTGTGAGCAAACTGACAGCCCTGTGTTCTCAGTAATACTTTATTCAGTGTTGACTTACTGATTTTTTCCATTATAAATCGCACTCTCCTTCCTCTGGACTGGATGCGACAGGGGATGCAGCTGCATTCTTCTGTCCTTCGATAATAATATCATACAGTCCTGCAAGCGCCAGTGCAACAAGCGCTACACCTAAGGTGGCAACATTCAGATAAGCACTCATAACGAATCCGATCAATAAGAAAATCCACATGCTTTTCTTCATCATCATCGTTAACAACATTGCCAAACCTACAGCTGGCATCATACCTCCTGCTGTAGAGAATCCTTTCAGTACCCATGGTACATCATTTGTTAAGAAGTTCATAATGTCTTCAATCACATAAGACCCGATTCCGGTAGCGATGAAGGTTGGAACTGCCCGTGTTAAGAAAAAGCACAGAGCACCTGCCCAGAAGTACTTGTTAATCTTTTTGAAGTTTCCGCTCAAAGCTGCCTTATCCGCAGCGTGTACTAATGAAATATTGGTTGTCATGACCAATAAATTCAACTGTTGAACCAGGGTTGCAGTTGGAATTCCGATAGCGATTGCCATAGATGTAGCAGTTGCTGTACTTCCTCCAGACATAATACCCAAAGAAGCACCTACGATAGTTCCGGAGATGACATCAGGTGGAACATATGCTCCGATATTATTTACACCTAACCACATCAACTCCATAGTGGCACCGATAATAATTGCTGTCGTCATGTCGCCAAGAATGATACCTACTCCGACAGATGCAAGTAATGGTTTACGGAAACCTAAATGCGGTCCGAATTGGTCTAATGCACATAGACCTGCCCAAATCGCAAGAAGTAACGCTTTTAACATAATCTCTTCCTCTCTTTCTATATAGTTATCGCCGTCTGCTGCGCGATTACTACCATGTTTATACTTCGATTAATTATAGTTTTTTAAGAGTTCCGAAACAGATTCTTTGGAATCTCTTGTGGTTGTCTGCATCTGGACATCAATCCCCATAGCAAGCAATTCTTCAAATGCCGCTTTTTCTTCTGCTGTTACCGACATATTTTTATGCAGGCGTACACGGGAATCGTTAAAACGCATACCGCTGACATTCAGGTAATTGAATTCCAATCCGTTTTTTCTTAATTTAAGTGCGTCCATTGGATTTGTGAACAATACCATGGTAGCTTTTTTCAATTCTGTTTTCTTTAACACTTCGATGAATTTATCTACACCGAATACGCTTACCTTGATATTTGGTACAGCAAGACCTGCCACGGATTTTTGAACCGGATCATGCGCCACCTTATCGTTTACAATAATAGCGGATTCAATTCCAAAATCAGGAATCCATGTAGTCGCAACTTGTCCGTGAATTAAACGGTCGTCAATATCTACTAATTTTAATGCCATTTTCATTTCCTCCTTACAAGTCATATGCATCATCGTTATCACATGCAAGGGTTACCTTAATCGGCATAACTGCCTGTGCATGTGTAGATGTGATATGCTCTTCAACTTCTTCTTTTTTAATATCTCTTGACAGTAACAAATCAATCATGATGGGAAGACTTAACCCGGTATAAGCAACCATATCCATGCCTTTTAACATGCATCTGGATATTGCATTGAATGGAGATCCTCCATAAATATCACAAAGTGCGATTATCACATCGCAGCGTTTCTTTAAATCGATATAGGCTTCGCTGACTTCGGCTTCTAACTGATCCAGAGATTTATCTGTTGTCAGTGCCAGTGCATGAACATTTTCCTGCATACCTGCAATCATTTCCGCACTGCCCAATGCAGCTTTCGCTAATTCACCGTGACTTGCTAAAATAATTCCTGTACTCATTGTTTCCTTCCTTTCCATTCAAATGCCTTTTCTTTTATGAAGGTGCTCCCTTTAAGACAAGTGTATGATACCATCACGTTCCCCCTCATTCAATATTATATAGGATTTAATAATACATTTTTTTCTATACTACAACTTAATTTTCCATATTAACAGTAGAATCCGGTAGCACTGTTATAATTTTCCATGAATTTACCTTTTGAAATCGATTACTCCTGTATATTCTGGTAAACACAAAAAAGTTGTATAATACATATTTTGAAAACTTCTTATAAAACAGCAGAATTTTACATTAGATGTGTGTAAGGTGAAAAAAAAGAGTTTGTGCATATAAGCCTTCCTCATGAATGTAAAAAAACTGACGGCTGCTTTCTCTCCTTAAAGCGTATACAAAAAAATGAGAATCCAAACTCTGTAGATAAATAAATTTGAATCCTCTTATTTTATGACGATCCGAAATCCGGTATGAATACTGACAGCAGCCGCCTTTTCATATAATGCGCTGTTTAGTTAGAGTTTCTTGCGATACTCTCTCGGGCTCATGTGATAGTACTTTTTAAATACCTTATTGAAATATAACTGGTCTTTTATGCCTACAGCAATTGCGATATCCTTGATTTTTTTACTCTCGTCATGCATAAGTTCCTTTGCATACTTCATTTTTCGCTGATTGATATATTCTATAATGCTTTGCCCTACATCCGCTTTAAACATGCGGCTGGCATGTGTTGTCGATAAATTCACAGCAGCAACAACTCTGTCCAAACTGATTTTTTCATCAATATGCTGATCGATATAATCGAGCATCACCGTGACTTTTGGATGATATTTACTGACATGATGCTCTTTGCTCCAGTCAATCAGTGTTTTAAACATCTTCTCCAGTTCCAGTTTTAGATACATGATACTCTCCGATTCCATAATACCATCACGCAAAATATCAAACGGGTACTCTGCTTCCATGCCCTTTTTCTTAATCATAAGTTCCGTATGCTGTAAAATATTTACAAAATACGCTTTGACATCCTGTGGAGCAATCATGTTTTCCTGCATAAAATTCATAGCATTTAAATAGCCCAGTTCTACTTTTTTGAAATTCTGTTCTGACACCCCCTGCACAATGATCCCTTCATAAGGAAACATATTTTTTGGCATTTCATGAAAAGCCTTGTTATCATCCATAAGTTCAATGCAGGAGTCACCGTCATAAAATTTATGCTCATGGTACTTCATAACATTCAGATAAGTATCCAGAAAAGAGTTGATGCCTTCCTGTTCGCTGGAAATGGTGATGGAGTATTCATACGTAAGGCGTTTGTTAATAGCATGGATGATAGCATTTGACAATTCCACATAACAGTCTTTCGGCAATATCGGCAATAAAATCAGTCCGGAATGCTTCTTTGTAAATTGTATTTCGGCCTGCGGAATATCATTGATCAATTCTCTTATGATTTCCTGCACTTGCAGTTGAATTTCATCTCGCAGTGACAGCTTACTACGAAACATATCCAGAAATTCATCCGAGATCATCCAGTTGGGTTTATCATATCGTTTCATGGAACGATTGAAATTCTTAATATTATCCTGACGGAAATAGATCATGCGATAACATCCATTGAGAACAGATAGTTCCGGTCGTATCAACATACTATTCAAGAGTTGATAGTCTACTTTCTGTCCATCACGAATCAATCCGAGAATCTCCTCAATTGCCATGCGCCAATCATCACTTTCTTCATTCGCTTCCTGTGAGGTCAAACAGCCTTTTACCTTTCCCAGAAGATTCGCCAATGCGGAATAACGAATTCGTGATTTCAACAGATAATCATAGGCACCTGCCAGAAAAGCTTCTCTTACGGAATCATAATCCTCTTGGTTCGCTATCACAACTACAATACAGGAGGGATCAATACTTTTCAGTTTCTTTATCAAGGATATACCATTACCGGAATTCAAATCAATATCTGTAATAATCAATTCGTTTTTATATTCTCCGTAATACGCCAATGCACTTGTTTCTGAATCCGCCATGAGTGAAACTTCAAAACCATACTCCTCCCATGGTATCATATTCTTGTAAATATGCGCCATTTGTCGTTTTGACTCTACTATCATCACCCTATACAATTCTTTCATATTCTCTGTTTCTCCTATGTACGTTTCTTTATGCCATCTTTTCCTTATCATAACATATTATGTTTTTTTACGCCATGAAAGTTGCAATATTTAGTCTGATTTTACATATTAATGTACATCTTATTCTATTGTGATGAATATATCCATATACTATTTGTTATAATGTTTACACAACGTAATGAGCAACGTAAAACATAGATGAAAAAGCTTGCTATACTATGACACTGCACATTATGTAAGGAGGGAGCGTTATGAAAAGACCAAATGTTTTACTGGTTATGTGTGATCAGTTTCGCGGTGATTGTCTTTCCTTTGATGGGCATCCGGATGTAAAAACGCCTTATCTTGATACACTGGCCGCAGACAGTACCTATTTTGAAAATGCATATTCCGCATGCCCCAGCTGTATCCCTGCTCGTACAGGTTTATTTACGGGAAAGAAACCGGCTTCCCATGGTCGTACCGGTTACCAGGATGGCGTTGCTTGGGAATATGACCATATGATGGCGGAGGAGTTTTGCTCACACGGTTATCAAACAGCATGTGTCGGTAAAATGCATGTACATCCACCGCGATTGCAATGTGGATTTCAGACACTGAAACTGCATGATGGCTATATCGGCTATTATCGCAAAGCAAATCTTCCCTATTATATGCACCAGAATGTTTCTGATGATTATATGAGATATCTGAAGGATCATCTGGGTGAATTTGCCGATGTCAATGGATCCGGTGTGGAGAATAATTCCTGGATCACGCATCCATGGATTTATGAGGAAAGTTATCATCCAACAAATTGGGTTGTGGATGAAAGTATCCATTTCTTGGAAACAAGGGATCGTACAAAACCTTTTTTTCTGATGACCAGCTTTGTCCGCCCACATCCGCCATTTGATGCGCCCAATACATACTTTGAACTATATCGTGATAAAAAATTGCGGGAACCGGCACACGGGGAATGGGTGGATCCAATCCTTTGTGAACAGGATGGCATGATAATAGATAGCATACATGGATGCCGGGATACCGCTATGCGCCATGAAGCAATGGCTGGTTATTATGCTTGTATCACACATATCGACCACCAGTTTGGCCGTTTGATAACCGCTTTGGAAAATGATGAAACCTATCATGATACGATTATCGTTTTTACTGCCGATCATGGGGAACTGCTGTTTGACAACTCCTTATTCCGCAAAGTGCTGCCCTATGAAGGAAGTACCAGAATCCCGTTAATCATGCATATTGGCAAGAATATATGTAACTGCTTCCCACATAAGAGTGAAACAGTGACAGAATTGATGGATATTATGCCGACTTTACTGGATTTATGTGATATCGATATTCCAAAAGGTGTGGATGGTGCATCCCTAAAAGATGAAATATATGAACAGAAGAAATTGCCACGTACATACCTTCACGGAGAACACAGTCACAATAAGGAACAATCAAATCAATTTATAGTGACCGACCGAGATAAATTTATCTGGTTCACACAAACAAATACAGAGCAATATTTTAATCTGAAGGATGATCCCAGAGAAGAACATAACCTGATTGATGCCCCTCAGTGTCAGGATAGAATCCGTGAGCTGCGTCAGATATTAGTACAGGAGTTGATGGATCGTGAAGAAGGTTATGTAAAAAATGGTAAACTCATACCGATACAAAACCCAGTTAAGCTGTTACAACATTCCTGTTAAAAAAGCCTTGTGCACCTGCACAGGGCTTTTTATTAAAGTATTATTTGAACATGTCCAACAAAAAAAATGAATCCTCAAGTCAGGCAGACTCGACATAGTTTCAGTATACTTCCCTGTGTTGAACAGAAAGAAAAAGGAAGCAGTCCTTTTATGTTATCGTGCACATTGATGCATTTCTGTAAACATTTGCTCATGACAATGGCGTCATATTTGACACTTTCTAATTTCTCTCTGTTTCAGAGTAAATAAAACGGTAGGAATGCGAAATTTATCGATTCCTACCATCGTTTTGAGTTTCCTTATGATTCTTCAGAAGCGAATATGCATCCATTTGTATTTGATATGCATTTCCTATTTTCCAAAATGATAGAGTTTCCGCAGTTTTTTAATGTACTTATCGGCATCTTCTACCATCGTATCCATGATTATCATTGTCTTTGTTATATTTTTTCTGGTATATGAAAGACATACTTCGCCATCCTGTTCTGTTACGCTTACATTGCTGATTTGCTTCCAGGAAACACGGATTCCCTCAAAGAAGATACCGGATTCTCCAACGCCATTTCGTGAAATCAGCATAATGAGTGCAAATATCACCAACACGATACAAGACCCTAAATCAGCCAACTTTTGCCCGTTCATTACATAATTGGCAATGCCGATAGCAACTAGCACCGCAGCAGCAAAAGGAACCATTTTTGACTTTGGTGAACGAAAGTGAATATTCCGTTTCTGATCCAGATAAAGATAAATGCTGTACCCAAGCAAGAGTACACTGATAATAATCAGCATCACTTCTACGAACTCTATATCTGCCATATTAAATTAACTCCTTATCATTTACAATAGTTCCTGCTTTTTTTAATCGTGATATTCTCCACGTTCCCATTTTTCTAAAAATTCATCAAAGAAATGCTCATCACCAATATCATCCTTACTATCAATCAAGGCATCAATTTTTTCGACCATTTCATCATGTTCTTTTGACGGCTTATATTCAGTTCCAAAATAAGCATCCATAATATCTTCAATCATACCAATCCCTGAAACACGTCCGCCAACACCGATAACATTGCAATTCAATGCTTCTCTAGCATATTTCGCTGCTGCAACATCACCTACTAAAGCACATCTGGCACCCTTGATTTTTTGTACCGCATTGGTGATTCCCACTCCGGTTCCACACATGACAACACCCAAATCACATCCACCAGACACTACTTTTTCCGCAACACGCTTGCCATAGATTGGATAATGTGTGCGAGCATGATCATAGGTACCGCAGTCCACTACTTCAAATCCTTTATTTTCCAAATATTCCTTTACATGATTTTTTATATCTGTGACAATATGGTCACAACCGATTGCTACTTTCATACTGTTATCCTCCTATTTGTTTTAACACATTTTATTTAACATATCAACACGAATCTGATGCCGTCCGCCAGAATATTTCGCTACACAAAAGCGTTCTGCTATACGACATGCAATATCTTTGCCAATGACACCTGCACCAAGCGTTATGACATTAGCATTGTTGTGATCTCTTGTCATCTTGGCAGAATGCTCATCATTCAATTCTGCACAAATAATATATTTGAATTTATCCGCAACCATAAAGGGGCCAGCTCCATATTCATCAATGATGATACCTTTATTCTCACTGACATCTTTCAAAACCTCCTGCACTACTTTAATGGAGGCATCATAGAAATTATCATCACCAGCCGTCGTTAAATCCTCCACATCAAATCCACGTTCTTGTAGATAAGCAACAACCTGATTTTTTAATTCCAATCCTTTTTTGTCTGAACTAATTACAATTCTCATAATATTCCTCCTTGCATATCTCTTCTCTGCGAAATCATCTTAGCACTGTAAGTTTTCTGCGACTAGATAATCAATTTAAAAAAACACATAAATACCATCTAAAATGTTCGTATTTTACATATATTATAGATAAATTCAAAATACTGACATACATTCTACTAAATCAGAAGGAGTTCAAACCGTTATTTTCCATGTTTGATATGAATAAGTTCTCCCTGTAACCCCGGAAGACAACCTGCTTCAATTTTTGCAGTTTGTGATGGATGTGTAATATACCATTTGTTTTTCTTGGTCAACATGCTTCCCTTTACCGTGTCAATATCCGTATTTGTTCCCTTTAACAGGATTACACCTAATGAAAAACCAGCTTTCTCTGTTTGTATCGGTGTATAATGTAAAGTACTATCAAAAATTTCTAATACAGTTCCTTTTTCTATATAAAACGCCTTGGTTTTATTCGCATCGTAAACAGTTTCCTGAAGCTCACTCTTTAATCCCAGCAATAACAGACAGTCAGTGATGGCAATGTTGACTTCACTTCCCTGATGAAATTCTATCCCGGTAAGATATTCATTCTGTCCTGCCACAATCCCGACTTGAATATCCATTTCTCCAAAGATATCTCTTTTTATTCGCGAAATGATCGTAGCATCATGTAGTAAAGCAGGGTCATCACAGCGGTAAGCAGCTTTTTCCATTTCCAATGGATATAGTTGTGCTGCCATATTACACCATTGCTTTGCATCATATGGCAGAATACGTCCATAAGGTGAAAAAGCTTCCGAATCTGCTGTGAAAAACTGACGATTTTGATTGTACTCCTGTATCTCTTTTAAACTCATTGTAAATTCCTCCTTATCCTTGCCTTGTATAGCGTAGAAAAATGAAAGGCATGATACAAGGCTTTCCTGCTGACAATTTTTTAATTTCACATGAAAACAGCAAGATATTTCATATTTAAATTGAATATGTATTTTTCACCCACATTTACGCGTAAAAAATATAAGTGAATAGTGGTATACTTATAATAATCTATATTTCTATGCTATAATTCCTTAATATTGGGAGGTCATACTATGGATACAAAAACATTAGGTATCGTTTTACTACTCTTATCTATCTGCTGTCTTATTTTTGTGGAGTTGAAGAAACGGAAAACATTTCTGGAATTAAGGAACAAACTGAATCAAAGAGATTTCGGAGGTTACTTCATTCTATTAAACAGTGCATTCGCAAAATTTGTATTTCCTGTATACAATCGCAATTATATGAAGTTGAATGCGTATATGCTACTGGATGATGGGGATGAAATAGATGCGTTATTAAAGGAAATGCTGCAAATGAAAGTGACAAAAAAACAACGGATTGACCTTGTAAACAAAGCATTCAATTATTATGTGGAACAGGAGGATCAAGAAAAAGCAAAAGTGTTATTATCAGAAATAGAAACATTTAATGATGAAAAAATGAAAGCGGAAAGTCGTAAAATATATAATATCTTTTTGCTGAAGACTCATCAGTATATCAAGGAAATGGAACAGCAGCTGCAAAATGTAACAGGTGTAGAAAAAGGCTTTTTAGAATATTTACTCTATCTGCAATACGAAAACAAAGGTGATCAGAAAAAGAGCAGATATTATTTGGAACTGTCACAAAAAGATATGATACCTGAACAGATCGCACAATAATAAAGAGAAAAAAATCAATGAATTCACCGATTTTTGGCAATCACAAAAAAGGAATTTTAATTTATTATCTTTATATAATTACGATATCTTTATATAATTACGATGAAAATTGAATATTTGCTATGATATACCACCAAAAGAAAGAACCATTGCGATCTGGTTCTTTCTTACTTTAGGGTGTGTATAAAAATGAGAACTCAATTCCTATTGATAAATATGATAATTTTGAATTCTCTTATTTTATACTTACCCGGGATCGAGTAAGGGCCTTTCTGATTTCTCCTCTTTTTACAGAGAAGCATAAACTGGATTTTAATATGTTTTAATATGGGAATGTAATTTATATCCTTACCAGGATATATCTAAGGCAGAAAGAATTTAATTCTTTTGTTGTCTTTTTACATCTCGCAGGACACCTCACATTTATAAATTCTAACCCCATATAGTCCTTAATCGCACTCTGTTGAACGTATTGTACATATATTCATTGCATATGTGTTATTTTGCCATAATATAAAAAAAACGTATGCTATACTATAATTGAAAAGGATATTTATAGGAGGATAAACATATGAACACAAATCCATTAAAACGAATTATCACCAAACAAAAAGCAGGTGAAGCGGTAGGGATTTATTCCGTGTGCAGTGCAAATGAATATGTTATAGAAGCAGCAATTGAGTGTGCAAAGCGTGACAATTCCTGTGTACTGATTGAGGCAACGGCCAATCAGGTGGATCAGAACGGCGGTTACACCGGTATGAAACCCGCAGACTTCAAAGCTTTTGTTTATCGCATTGCCGATAAAGTTGAATTTCCTTTTGATCACATCTTTTTAGGCGGTGATCATCTGGGACCATTAACCTTCGCCTCACATAACGAAGAGGAAGCAATGGCATTATCAGAAGAACTTGTTCGCTGCTATGTCGCAGCTGGTTTTACCAAAATTCATATTGATACGAGTATGAAAGTCGCAGATGACGATTCGAAAGAACGTTTGCATGATGAAGTCATCGCCCGTCGTGGCGCAAGACTAGCAAAAGTGTGTGAGGAAGCTTACCAGGAATTACTGAAAACAAATCCTCATGCAATTCGTCCTGTTTATATTGTTGGAAGCGAAGTCCCCATGCCAGGTGGCGCACAGGATCCAAATAGTGGTATGCAGGTAACTCGCGTGGAAGATTTCAAAGCAACTGTTGATGCCTTTCAGACAGCATTTAAGAATGAAGGAATTGAAAAAATATGGAGCGATGTCATAGCAGTTGTTGTTCAGCCGGGTGTAGAAGAAAAAGATGCAGGCTGTACAGAATATGATCGCGCAAAAGCAGCTGATCTTATGGCGGCTATCAAAGAATATCCAAATTTGGTATTTGAGGGACATTCCACAGATTATCAGACGAAATACAAACTGCAGGAATTAGTAGAAGATGGTGTAGGTATCCTGAAGGTAGGCCCAGGTTTAACGTATGCAATGCGGGAAGCCCTATTTTCTTTGACATACATGGAGGAAATGATACTGCACGGAAAGGACGAAGGCTCAAACTTCATTGATGTTTTAGATAAAGCAATGCTGGAAGAACCAAAAAACTGGCAGAAGCACTACCATGGTGATGAAAATGAATTATGGTTTATGCGCAGATTTTCTTTCTCTGACCGTTGCCGCTATTATATGCTGCATCCTGAAGTCGTAAAGGCCAAAGAAAAACTTTTGCATAATCTGCGTACATATGGAATACCCCTTGCTGTATTATCACAATTCATGCCGATTCAATACACAAAAGTTCGGGAAGGATATATTGAAAATAGTCCTGAGGAACTCATCAAAGACCGTATTAAAAATACGATTAATGAATACTTACGCGCTTCTCATCAGGAGAAACTATTAAAGTAATGGTTTATCAAAGTGAGCAAGAACCTCGGATTTTTACTCGCTTTATGGTATCATCAAAAACAAAGATATAGAAAAAGGTCAATTTCATCGATTTAAAGCGTTGAAATTGATTCTTTTTGCCTCTAATGATTATATATCTTACATATCCCGGGTTTCTAACATGTCTGCTTTCTTCATACATATTAGTTTGTTAAGGGATTGATAACAAAATATATCATCTGCGCTTCAGCATTTGTGCAATCACTTCCATACTTGGATAAGCATGCATCAGAAAATCTTGATAGCCACAATATTGTTCATCAAAATATAAGGTATTCATACGTTTGCAGTTTCCATGACAAACTGAAATAAACGGGCATGTACTGCATAAAGGACTCATCTCTTTTTTCTCCTGCAAGAAGCTTCTCATTGCTTCACTTTCCGCAATATTTTTTAAATTCATCTTTGTGATATTACCTCCGCAATATTGATCCAGTACATAAAAATCACATGGGTAAACACTGCCGTTAGCTTCTACAACAAACTGAAGAGAACAATATCCCAAGAGTCCGCATTGCTGTGGCGGGATATCCGCAAACATCGGTATAATATTATCAAACAGATAAATACTCATCGCCTTCCCCTGTTTAAAATCTTTTAGCCACAAATTATAAAACACTTTATAAAAACTCGCAAACAAATGCGGTGTCAGCATGAAAGGATTGTCTTTTTCTTCTAAACCAGCAAGACAAGGTATGAGTTGGATATTCGTAAAATCTTCTTTTTTATAAAACTCATAAAGTTTCTGCGGATGCTTTGCCAATTGTTTGGACAACACAGTTAAAATATTAAAGTCCACATGATAACGCCTTAAACAGGCAATGCTTTGCATCACTCTTTGATATGTTGCTTTATTCTTATTGGTCAGCCGAAAATAATCATGGTTCTCCTTGTACCCATCTAAAGAAACACCCACTAGAAAACTGTGCGATGAAAACAGTTCACACCATGCTTCATCAATACTGTATGCATTTGTCTGTATCGCATAATGAATCTTCTGATTTGGCTTTTTACGCTGATCTACATAAGCGCAAAATGCATGAAAGAACGTTATGCCTGCTACCGTTGGCTCTCCTCCCTGAAAAGCGAACGTAATATCGCCTGCATCATCAACGATATCACAAGCCTGATCAATAAGTGCATGAAAGGTTTCCTCTTCCATGTTCCCATATGTTTTAAATTCACGATGCTCACTGACATCATTATAGAAACAATAGCGACAGTGCAGCGTGCATGATGAAGATGCGGGTTTAATTAGAAAACTTAAATATCTCACAAGCAACCTCCTAATATGTACCCTTATTTTATCATATTTCATTACAAATCGTTCCTCTTTATCTTCAAACCTCAATCGTTTTACAGACAAAGCATTAAATTTTACATATATTTTGACAAATAAACCATACGCAACAATTTTTCTCATAGTGGATGAATATTGTTAAGCATGCTTTGTAACTATGATACTTCCAGTATATTTTTCATATGTATAATAACTGACGGTATACTTTTTCTTAGAATTATTATTATGCTATCGATTTGAAAAACCAGCCAGGATGTTTGGATAACGAAAAATAGTAATAAATGCTATGCGTGCGTGTAATCCTATTGATAAATATCAGAATGATATGCTGCATTTATTTATGTGTCTTTATCATAAGCTTTTTGAAGCTATACATGAATTCAGAACGGATTTAAAAAGCATTACCCGCTTATATTTCACATACAGTGAGTCGATAAAATGCATATAAGTCATATATTCTACTTTTATGTAGTTTAAACAAATAAATTATAAAAGACATGGAATAAATACTACTAAACAAAGGAACCTTATGGTATTATTAACCTATAATAAAACAAGGGAGAGATATGAAAAATTATCTACACTGCTATTAAGTTTCGGTATGTTGTTTTCCATGACTGCCTGTTCCGGTTCTAAAGTAAGTGATGAAGCACTGCATAAACTGGAAGTCTCGGTAAAAAAATTCAGCGAAGTGCAATCTGCAAATCACTTTGCAGATATGGACATGAAAGAGGATAAGGAAAACGCAAAAGTTAAGCTGTATGGTAGTTTCATCACGGAGGTAAGAGGCCTCCGCAAATGAGTTTGATCATGGATATGGAAGCTAGCAGACAGAAGCTGGAGAAATATATGCAGCTGTATGTTAAGGATGATACCATGTATATGAATATGATGGACTTGATGAAACAAAAAGCAAACCTGAAGGATGCAATGGGGAATTCAAATATTCCGAATGTAACTTCGATGCGGATATTTTCAAAATGAACAAGGAAGATATGAAAAAAATATCTGAAGGAAGCATCTGTAAAAGGAAACGACCTAAAACTTTCATTCGATGTTGCTAAAGTCAATGAAGAAATGAAAAAGAAAACAGAAAAAGACAAGGTTACTGACGCAAGTTTTGAATTCAAGAAGCTGCAATTCGGGCAATGTGAAGAATTATGTGTAAGTAAAAATCGACAGGTTTAGATAGTAGATGACGAATCATGTCTAATCATCATCTGTTCATGTATTATCAGTATGCCCAATTCATCAAGGGTTATACTGATTTTTTTATATGCTTTTTATCTTTACTCATTATGCTTCTACTGCTTCCATAATGGCAAGTTGATTCTGAATAAGATCCCAATTTCTACATCTCTGTGTCCACTTACTGCTTAGATTCTGTATTGCCAGATAAAGCATCTTTCTCAAACTATCATCGTTTGGAAAAACTGTCTTAGTTTTCGTGACCTTTCTGAATTGTCTGTTTAATCCTTCAATCGCATTTGTCGTGTAGATGATTTTGCGGATTTCAACTGGATAATCAAAGTATGTGCTTAGTATATCCCAGTTTTCTTCCCAGCTGCGTACTGCAGTTGGATATTGCTTCCCCCATTTATCTTTGAAAATTGCTAACTGATTCAATGCCTGTTCCTCAGTATTAGCCTGATATACAGTTTTTAAATCCTTCATGAATTCCTTCAGGTGCTTGTAACTCACAAAGCGTGTGCTGCTGCGGATTTAATGGATGATACAGCGCTGTATGCGTGCCTTTGGATAGACTGCTCCTATGGCTTCTCTGAAGCCTGTAAGACCATCTACGCAGAATAAGGAAACATCCTTAACCCCTCTGCATTTCAACTCATTCAGCACTCCCATCCAGTATTTCGCAGATTCACTGGCTCCTACCCATAATCCTAAAACTTCCTTCATTCCTTCATTATTGATGCCTAAGACAACGTAGGCTGCTTTGGTCACGACCTGATGATCTTCTCTGATTTTATAATGAATCGCATCCATAAATATAAACGGATAGAACGCCTCCAATGGACGATTCCCCCAAAGGGGCGCAGAGTGTGCCACTCTGTCACTTCTGGCAAAATACGCTCGCTGATTTTGCTCACCAGTCCTTCTGAAATTTCTACATCATAAAGTCCTTTTATCTGATCTTTGATATCTCTTGTGGACATTCCAGTGGCATATAAAGAAAGAATGCGCTCCTCAATGCCATCGGCATTTCTCTGATATTTCCCAATGATCTGCGGCTCAAATTCACCGTTACGATCACGTGGTACATTCACATTAACTTCACCTAACTGCGTTTTCATCGTACGTTTTACAGTACCATTACGATAATTTTTCTTGCCTTCACAAGATGTTCTTTCTGCACGATCATAGCCTAAATGTAGATCCATTTCAGCCTGCAGTGTCTGTTCTAAAACATCTGCAAACATGCCTTTCAGGCTCAGCCCGCCTGCGGTGTACACTCCATGATGTCCTGTGTTGATGTAAACTTTTGTTCATTGACAAGGTCCTTGATCTGCTTTGTCGAAATAAAAGATGTGTTCATAGTATTTTTCCTCCTGTAAGTATGTTTCATATCTACATTCTTACCCGTTTTTTACTATTTACACATCTTTTGCTACATTCCCAAGATATAATCTAGGGAATGGACTAAACCCGGTCTGTCCCCTTTCTTAATGCCTAGAACTTTTGGGGATAACGTAAAGTTTACGACATTCATCGCACTTCTTCTATACCAACCTAGTCTTGTGTTTGCACATTTATAGATATCTCCTTCGCTGAAGTTACATTTACATGTAATGTTTATTTTCATAAGATTTCTATAAATAGTCATTGATTTCTTCCATTGCTTGATAATAATACACCTTATCTTATGGCGTAACCATTGTCCAAATTCATCAAGAAATATCTTAATGCTACCTATCTTAAAGTAATTTATCCAACCTCTTACAATTTGATTTACTTTCGTGAATGTAATTGCTAGTGGTCTTGAAACGGCATGCTTTCTTTTTAATATCTTTTTGATTTTAAAATACAGATGCTTCTTTCTATCTTTTGTAGGTACACATTTCCACTCCTTGCTATTCTTATAAAAGGTAAACCCTAAGAATTGCCCCTTTGTTGGTCTGACCACTTTTGTCTTTGTTGCACTAACCTTCAAGAATAGTTTCCTCTCTAGCCATGATGTCACTGACTTCATTACTCGATTTGCACTCATCCCGCTTTTAGCGAATATAATACAATCATCCGTATATCTTGTAAATCTAAGATTTTTAGACTCTAGTTCTTTATCAAATTTATCTAAATAGATATTTGATAAGATTACACTAATCGGTCCCCCTTGAGGTGTGCCGATTGTTGTACTCTTTGTAAGACCATTGTCTAATACTCCTGCTCTTAGATATGCTCGAACTAAGTGTAATGTTGTTGCGACTTTGACATTCTCTCTTAAGATTGAAATTAACTTGTCATGATTTACCGTACCAAAGAATTTTTCAATATCTAAATCAATGATCCATTCATAGCCTTCATTCAAGTTGTTCAGTACTTCTTCCATGGCCATGTGTGCACTTCGCTTTGGGCGAAACCCAAAACTATGTTCACTGTATAATGGCTCATAGATTGTAGTTAGAACTTGTGCCATGGCTTGTTGAATAACTCGGTCTACTACTGTAGGAATTCCTAATGGTCTTTGTTTCCCATTTGATTTTGGTATGTAGACTCTTTTCACTGGCATTGGTCGATACTTCCCGTTCATTATCATTGAAATCAATTCCTCTTGATATAATTCAAGCCAGTTCTCAACCTCATGTACCGTCACTTTATCTACCCCTGGTGCTCCCTTGTTTTGTTTGACCTTTTTGATTGCTGTTTATAAATTCTCTTCACTTAGAATCTTTGCCATCAATTTCATTTGCTGCTCCTCCTCTATTCGTAAATTTATTTGAAAACACCCCCATTACTTTTACCATCTATGATTACGTTTCATAGTTCTAGGCTATCCTCATTTTCGGACTATCCAAACATTGCTTATAGTGATTTGCACTCTATAAACGTATCTGTCCTTCAGTATTTTTACCTTAATATGACATCATCTGACTTCTTGTGACAAACCTTTTTTTGACCAGCGGTACCATTACTGTTTTAAAGTTTATTGGTTTTCACTGTTCACAAGACCTCCCAAGGTAAGGCATATAACTTTCTCTTCACAACCTCCTGATTTACTGTCTTGGTTTTACGTTTACCTTTTGTACTTCGGTTTGTTGCGCAACCTTATCCACCATTTAGCCTCATCAGGTTTCTATTCGTAAGCTCTAAAGATTTGTTACACCACTTCCTTCACCCATGACATCACTGTCAATGGCTTGTGGTTCACTACACTTGGCGGCAACTACCCGTGACCGGACTTTCACCGGCTAGATATATGCCATGCCTAGCACACGCAAAGAAGGGGCTGTAACGAATAGTCATTAAAATTGGGCTACAGAACGTTACAGCTCTTTTTTTCGTGTGTTTGCAGAGGTATTCATAAGATTTATGTTTCATCTCAGTGCTATCACATATTCTAATGATTTTCGTGTACATAAAAACTATTCAACTAATTATGTGATAAATTTGCCTTCTGCTCATGCCTTTGGTAATTTTTCTTCTTTTTTACGCTGCTTGTGATTATGGTATTTTCTGATATTATATCCGATTGCTGCCAGATATATCTCCTCTTTTACACCGCTTTCTCCTCTTCGACGTAATCTTGTATATCCATAGTCCTGTTTCAGATTCGCAAACACTCCCTCTGCCTGGATGCTTCTTTGCATCATAATCTTCTTTCCTTTCTCGCTTTCGAGATTCTTGCGCACCTCTTTATGATATTTTTCCATATCCCGGCTTCTGTTCAGCGTCCTGCCTTTCCTGGCTTTTGTGCATCTCGATCTCAAAGGGCAGTCTCCGCAATGCTCATTCACATATTTCTGATTTGTCTTTGGATACATACTTCTATGATCCAGCCTTGATGATACCAGCGTAAAAGCATGCCCAGCCGGACATATGATCTCACCGTTCTCATTCTCTTTCATTTGAAAGCTTTTGAACTGATTCTTTTTCGTTTTCTTCTCTTTTTCTTTCTCATATCCAGGATATTTCAAATACTGCTCAATGTGGTGGATACTGTTATAACCGTAATTATTATAGCAGCCATATCCAGCATCTGCATCTACGATCTTCGGATATGTTTTATATGCATCATAATATCCATCCATGAAAGGCATATACGTTTTCATATCATTTGCATCTGCACTGATATAGATATGCCGGATATATTCGCTGCTTACTCCCATCTGCACATTATATCCCGGTTTGAATACACCGGTATTGTTATAATAATCATATTTCATATGCATAAATGTTGCATCTGGATCTGTCTTAGAGAAACTGTTGCGTTCTGCAAGTATATCTATATGAAGCGTATATTTATACATCTTCAGCGCATATTCCTTTAATTCATCATAGTATCTCTGGATTTTATGCTTTCTTTGCCCCTTACCATGTTTGAACTCTATCCCGTGTCCATTCATGTATCGTTCGATCCAGTCACAGACATCCATCAGATAATCAAGTCTGATTTCATAATAGACTGAAAAAATCATTGATAATTCAAGGTCATTTTTAATATAACGGTTTAGACTCTTAATGCATTTCATTGTCTTTTCCCGGCATCTGGCTCTATATTTCGTTGTGGCCTTCTTCCACACAAAGGTCATTTTGTTTGCGTTCGCTTCAAATTTAGTGCCATCAAGATACAGTACAGATGTATCTACAGTATCCTGCTGTTCAATGTATTTGTTGATCTCAGTGAATATCTTATCTATCGGCATTTTCAGATCATCATGGATGAAGCGGTGGAAAGCCTGATGGCTCGGTCTGTAATTATTCATAAGAAACATGAAACGGATATCAGTCCGGCACAGTTTCTCAAGTTTTCTAGTGGAAGCGTAACCGAACAGAGCCCATGCGAGGATAACCGTATTGAACATATAGATGCCATTATAGCCATGAGTATTTCTGTTAGTGAAATCAATATACTTATTTAAATTTATACCTCCTGTGATTTCAAGAACAGTGCGTGAAATATCATCATGTGCTATGTCATTTTGGAAAGAAAGATTGAATTATAATGGCAGGATTGCTTGATATGTGTTATAATCTTTCTTAGGTAATATATTTAACATAAGCAATTAAATTTTACAAAAGAAAAAGCACTTTTTCCAGTATCTGGATGAGTGCTTTTTCGATTTTTATGTCTGCTTACTCGTTACAGCCCCTTTCTTTTGGCCATGTGCTGATTTTAGACCGCTTACGAACTTTTGAAATATCAAAAAGCCCTTATTTAATAGCAAAGAAACGAATTTCGGATTGTGCTTACTCTCCAAAATTCGTCAATTTAGCGATGGAAGAAGCGCGAATAATAAAACGAAATATTATCTCCTCAGCCTCAACACCTCTGACAATCGTATTTTATACCCTATATATTGATTTGTAAACCCCTTTTGTCAAAAAAAGTGAATCTGAAGCAAGGAATATTTGCTTCAGATTTGTTTGCTACTACTTGTCTAATTTGTCTATTTTGATGATGCACTTTGTTTTTAAATCTACACCAATGCAAAGAAATGATCTTTTGATAATCTGTTTCTGTTCACTGTATGTATACTCATTGAATTTTTTTATTGCTTTATTCCTTAATCTTTTCATATTTTTATCCAGATTCTTTTTCCTAGATAGCAGAATCTTCCGTTCTTCAATATAAGAATCATCGCTAAGGAAGCCTTCTTCATATTCAATATTAAGAAATACTAAGCGCTTTTCTAACTTACCTATTTTTCTGGAGATATCTTCCACAACTTCAAAATTTGTTGTTTCATCTAATATCTCGTTGATATTATGAATCATCTTATTTAAAAGGACTTGTTCGTTGATTCTCTGTTTACAACAAGGGCAATAATAATATTTGTAGACTCTTCTTCCTTTTTTATTTCTATTCCGTGGATAATGAATCGTAGGAATTTCACTACACCAGCAATCACAGTCTTCACATTTGATAAGATTTTTAAATAGGTATTTGTAATGATATTCCTTTTTTCTCCCATGCAATACGTTCTGTATTTCTTCGTAATATTTCTCTGAACAATATGCCGGAGAGTGGTCTTTGATATCAACATACGAAGTCAAGAGCCTT
>OASS01000248.1_pt1 | contig 26311 bp, 29 predicted proteins | sample 1475811 | NCBI WGS metagenome assembly OASS01 (sample SAMEA2579922, study PRJEB22360) | human gut metagenome | biome: human gut; feature: human-associated habitat; material: faeces | place: Denmark | collected 2008/2010 | reverse complement strand
GGATGCGTGATCTGATCCTTCAACTCAGCAAAAGTTCGATTTATTCAACAAAGCCGTGGGGTGATACAAAGTTACCCCATTTTTTTAGCATTCAGTGGAATGATTGCGCATATTTGCGCACGTAAACAAACGGATATTATAATTTATCCATAGTGGGCGATCTGCAAACTATCTTCGATAATCTCTCAATCAAGCTATATCACCCGCCGTTGCGCGTTTTTTCATCTTGAAAGAAAAAAGGTCAAGCCATGAAGAACATCAACCCCAAATTTATTAATTTGGCCCAGCTTATTGAGCTGACCAATATTAGCCGCAGCACCATTTATCGGCTATTACACACAGACCCGTTGTTTCCGCGCCCGTTTAAATTAAGAGGCGGTAATCGTCTTTACTGGAATATCGACGAAGTAAACGACTACCTATCCAGCCAGGTAAAAGCCTATGCGTAATCGTCAATTAACTGAATCCACCAGCCGCTAGGTTATTTAAACTTCTTCCTCTTTCTTTCCTCCTGGTGGCGATCTTTTTTTTATCGAGGTGGAAATGAAAGATAGCGAATTAATGACAGTAAACTTGCCACTTTCACTTGGCATTACTCGACGGACGATATTCAGGTGGATGAGTAAGATTAAAAATTGGCCCATTCCGGTGAGTCTGGTCGGTGCAAGAGTTAAGTTTATCCGATCTGAGATTATGGAATTCTACAAAAACAAAGGCGCTCGCCACCAATGAAAAACAGCAAATCACATTTTTAGGTAAACATCATGACCAATATTGAACGATTAGATCGCTGCGCGGACATTATGCGCCGCAGGTGGATTTATGACCCTGAATCAGGTTTATTATTCAGCCGTGAAACGAAAGGCCCTGTAAAAGGCGGTATGACTAACAAGGGGCATCTGGTGGTAAGCATACAGGAAGGCGATTTTAAGGTAACGCTCACCTATCAAAAAGCCTGCTACGTGTATGCATTTGGCGCTTATGACGAGACATTGTACGAGGTCCACCACATTAATCTGAACAAACAAGACAACCGTCTCAAGAATATTCGACTGATGACGAAAGAAATGCATCGTCGTATTCATAAAAACGTACGCAAGATAGCTCAGCTGGGCCACACGTACTGGCTTCAACCAGAAGCAATAGAACAATCGCTATAAACACAGGAGAAACGACTATGAGCAAATTTTGTTTTACCGGAACCAACGAAGAATTAATCGCCCAGCGGACAGCAATTTTTTAAGGAAGAGGCAGCATGAAAATCAAAGAAACCACAATTAACGAAAACAAAGAAATAACAGTAATCAAAGTAAAAGGAGCAAATGCCATGCATTCATTAGACAGTTATTTTCAGCGCATTGCAGCCCCTAAATCAGTCGCCCAGGAACAGCGTGAGGAATTCCAGGAGAAAGTGACGCATTCTGCTGATTATATTGCAGACAAGTTCGTGGAAACGGTTCGGCCACTTGTTGATGAAGTAGCTGATAAACTTCAGTCTGAAATGCCAGAAGACATGGAAGGCACTGCAAAGGCGCGACTCCTTTTTGAATTAAGTCGCCGTTTCGGCGTGTCAATAAGCAGTTTTAAATAATCGAAAAGGAGGAAAGAAAATGGACGCATTTGATGTACTGGCAAATAAAGGCGCGGAACTGGTAGAGCAGCGAAATAAATGCACCGACGAAGGTGGGCGCGCGCTGTTAAATAAACAGATTAAAGCGATCCGTATGGCCCAATTTAAATTAATCAGCAATGAAGTTATCGAAACAATTAAACCGCAGATCCCACAAATTGTTGCTGACGCTATTAAAGCCGCCGGACTGGAGAAACGCATTGCCGGGCTGAAAACGAACGCAGAGAAAATGGAGATGCACAAACAGAGCGGTGCTCCGACTCCGGATGAGTACTTCTCACCGGATGCTGAGTTTATGGCGCAGGTTGAGGAACGTCTGGGTAGCTGTCTCACCGAGGAACAGCGTCGCTATTTTGATGTAGTGGATAGTGCGGCAGGTATTGACCTGAACTCGTATTTCGGTCGTGAAATTGAGCATTTTGATGCCGCCCCGTCTATGCCGGAGCCAGAACCAGAAATGGCCGCCGATCCTGAAGCTGAGCAACGGAAACGCGTATTCAATGCGATAGGGATTCGGTACTGATCGGATAAAAGAAAGCCGGGAATTACCCCGGCTGACTTAACAATGTGACCAATGAACAAATCGGACAAGACAAACAGGATAAGCAGTCTCGAAACAATGTTCGGGAACTATATTAGCACAAGTTCGGAGAAAATCATCATGTTGGCACTACGCATCATGCAGGGCATCGCTAAGACCCTCGCAGAACATGTCTTAGACCTGAAACATTCGCCACTGAGCAAACAGGCCATGAAGCGCCAAACGCTTCGTCTGTGGGCTGAATATCGCTTGGAACTATCAATAAAATCATCGACATGAAATCGGGGCCGAGCAACCAGAGCGCGGAGGAAATGGAGTTCATCAGGCGTTTAATTCTCATTCGCAGAGACATTCATAGCCAGTTACACAGCGTGGGAATCGATATTAATGATGGGACGGGCGATTAATTTTCGGACAAGTACTATGCGCGCGCGAGGAGCTGAACATGAAGCAAGATATTGCAGACAGGCTGGAGATACTCGAAGGCCAGCGTGCAGAAGCGAAACAACTACGTAAACAGGCCAGAAGAGCGCACAGGAACTACGAAGCAGAATCACTGACCGCTTTCATCAACTTCACAAACCGTTGCATCCAGGAGTGTTACAGGGAGGATGCAGAAAACTGGCTGGATTCATTGCCAGAACAGACTCTGCATGAACTGAACGGCGACCAGTAAATAAATCCAGTACGTTTCCCGCTGTTATTGCAAGATTAAAAAGTCACCTCTTTTAGCCAGTTTGAAATGTCACTTTTTAGTATTGGATCATCAGAGTACAGTATAATTTTGTACGTCTTATTCGCCTGGATTAATTATGCATTCCTTTTGTGAACTTATTGAAAGAAGTACCTCGTTTACACTCTACAGTCTGGAACAGGCAGAAACTGAAGTGATCGAACAGCTTCAAACAAGTTCAGCAACCGTACACATTAAACAGCTGCAGATGCTGCAACTTCAGAGGTCAGTTTTTGCCGTTGGTATGTTTTCCATTTTTGAAGCGCATTTACAAAATGGATTGAGTTGCCAAAATGGATTTAAAGAAGTTCGCACGATTCTTGATGCTGCAGGAAAGCATGAACTTAAAGAAAAGTTTGATAATTACTACCTTGCTATTAATGCGTTAAAACATGGAGATGGTGCAAGTTACAGGCAACTTGTAACCAAGATCAATGTTCTTGAATTTGATGTTGAAACTCCCCACACTCCAGTTTACGAAGAAGGGGATGTTTCAGCGATAAGATCTCTCATCAAAGCAGATGATGCTTTTATTCTTGGGTGCGCTGAACTGATCCGAGAAATTTCTGAAACAATTAGCAAGCAATGTCCTGACTCTTTTGTGTAGTTGAATAAAAAAGAGCAGGGGTGAGCCTGTACATAGATTTGTGTAATTGCCTGATTTTGATATGTTCAATCCAGCATCAAATGAAGGTTAATTTATGGACGAAAAACAGTTACAGGCTCTGGCTACGAACTGGCCAAAAACCTCAAAACCCCTGAAGACCTCAGTCAGTTTAAAAGCTCAGCGTTGAAGCCGCTCTCAATGCAGAGATGACACACCATCTTGGGTATGAGAAAAATCAGTCCAGACCAGGAGCTAACTCCCGCAACGGTTATTCCACAAAGACCGTTATCACAGGCGACGGTCCACAGGAACTGCGTACTCCGCGCGATCGTGACGGTACCTTCGAACCACAACTGGTAAAGAAAAATCAGACCCGTATTACCGGGATGGATAACCAGATCCTCTCGTTGTATGCCAAAGGGATGACCACCCGTGAGATAGCTGTTGCGTTCAAAGAGCTGTATGACGCAGATGTTTCACCGGCACTTATATCAAAGGTCACCGATGCTGTGATGGAGCAGGTTGTAGGATGGCAAAACCGACCACTGGATGCTGTTTACCCCATTGTTTATCTTGACTGTATCGTCCTGAAAGTTCGGCAGGACAGTCGCGTCATCAACAAATCTGTGTTCCTGGCACCGGGCATCAATATCGAAGGTCAGAAAGAACTGCCAGGTATGTGGCTGGCCGAAAATGAAGGGACGAAGTTCTGGCTCAATGTGCTGACTGAACTGAAAAACCGCGGTCTGAACGATATCCTCATCGCCTGTGTGGATGGCCTGAAAGGCTTCCCGGATGCCATCAACACAGTATATCCGAAGGCCCGCATCCAGTTATGCATAGTGCATATGGTGCGCAACAGTCTGCGCTTCGTGTCATGGAAGGACTACAAAGCCGTCACTCGCGACCTGAAAGCGATTTATCAGGCCCCCACGGAAGAGGCAGGTCAGCAGGCACTGGAAGCGTTCGCTGCGGTCTGGGACAGTCGCTATCCTCGGATAAGCCGGAGCTGGCAGGCTAACTGGCCGAATCTTGCCACGTTCTTCGCTTATCCAACGGACATCCGCAAAGTGATTTATACGACGAATGCCATCGAGTCGCTAAACAGCGTGATTCGCCATGCGATCAAAAAGCGTAAAGTGTTCCCGACAGACGACTCGGTGAAAAAAGTGGTGTGGCTTGCAATCCAGTCTGCGTCCCAGAAATGGACGATGCCGTTGAAGGACTGGCGAATGGCAATGAGCCGCTTTATTATCGAGTTCGGTGACCGCCTGGACGGTCACTTCTGAGAAAAGGCATTTACACAGAATCCTAAACAGGCTCGCAGGGGTCAGCGTTTTAGGCTGGCCCTGAATTCCTCGGGATTTGCCAAAACCGGGTTAATTGCCCTGAGTTGCTCCTGAACCCTGGCTTGTGCGCGTCGTTTAGGCATCTTTTTGCTCCGATCACGCTTACCATCGCGTTCGAGTTCATCCATTTTGCTTTGCGCCAACTTCAGAACAGCACCAAGACGTTTGTTATCAACAATTTGTCCCTGGTCGACACATTCCAGTTTGTCGAACACCTGATATTTGAGTGAACGGTAACCGTATTTGAATGCCAGCGTGCCATCTGGATAGTCGTAGACTTTTATTTTTTCGCCAGCGATGCGAGTATTTTCTTCTGTAGGTTCAACCAGATATATCATTTTGTCATAGCGGAACGACAGCGTTTTAGACAGCTTACGCTGTTCCTGCCAGGGGAACAGACTGGCGGCCTTTCAATTCCGTTGAAACGACGGAATCAAACGTTCCGATTCAGAACATTCAAACGTCGCGTTTCACGACATTTAGCCCAAGTCCTCAAACACTGCGTTTCACCGTGTTTAACATAATTTATTGTTTTTTGCATGCTCTTATTATTGCAGCCGTTAGAGTTGGCGTGGTAGTTTTTCACCTGTTTCGCGTGTTGCTGTGTTTTTTAGGGAAGAAAAACAAATGAGAAGGTTTATATACCTGGTATTTATGCTATTTGCTATCGGGCAAGCCATAATTTTTATCACAATGCTGATCTGTCTGATGCTCTTTGGTTAACTCCACCAGGACCCGCGCCGGATTTTGCTATACAGACCAATCACCAATATTGGCTGGTGGCGGTAATCCGCTGGAACCATGAGCACCCTATAAGGCCCGATCGTTAGGCTTTTGTATTGGCTAAATTATTCCATCTGAGTGGAATAAATTATTCAATATCAGTGACTTGCACAAACTTGCAAATAACAGATCCTGGAATCGAAAATGTGATCAACATAATAAAAAGCCCGGAAAGGCGGCAACCAGTTCCGGGCGGTATGGGAAACAAGTAAAAGGAGAAATCCCACATGAATATTTTACCAACCGCCTACGCCTCACGGCAAGGTGAATCACAACAAAGATATGAATCTGCCAGCAATGAACTTCAGGTAATTTATCGTGAGAATTTGGCGGCAGAACAACCTACCCAAAGCGAGAAGAAATCCGCCGTAGATATCGTGAATGAGCTACGCAGTAAAGCCGCCGCTAAAACTTCGCAGCCAGCACCGCAGCAGGAAGCACCGGAACAGGCGGAAGCTACGCAGGACGACCAACCGCAAGGGAATAAAGCTGACAGCAGCAGCGATAACCTTGATAAAGTCAGGAGCTACCGCAAATTTGAAACAGAACGCTACGTTAATGATCGCCTGTTCCGTGATGGCTTTCTGGAAGTGCTTTCCCCCGCAGCGGTGAAACTACTCCTGTTTATCGGCAGCAAATGTAATGATGATGGCGTTTGCTATCACTCGCACGAAACAATGTCGAAGATAACCGGACTGAGCGTAAAAACAATCAAGCGAACAATGCCAGAACTCATAAATAACAAACTTATCGACGTTAAGGCGGTGGCGGGCAAATCAAACCATTACCGATTGTTATAGTCTGGTTAAGAAATACACTGAGGGGGCCGAAATGGTCCTCTTTTTTTATCCATACCCCCACCAAAAATGGGCTACATACCCTACCCCAAAATGACCTGGGTATATATACACCCTACCCCATAATGACCTACCACCCTACCCCAAAATGACCTACCACCCTACCCCCAAATGGCCTACGAAATACTCTTTTATTACTTAAAAAGTAAATACAGTGCGCTTCGCTCGTTTTTTGAGCGAACCAGATTGGATGGTTTCTTGTCCTTTCGGAAGACTTCGAGCAATCGCCAGTTTAAAAAGACGGTCTGGCAGTGATGGTTATCATCGACAGCTTTCTGAGCTACCGCACAGACACACGGCAGCAGTACGCAAACCGAAGGGAAGGCAAAGCGCAAAGGGATTGCTCACTGCAAAGCCAATGGGTTTTATCAGCGTATACAGACCAGACAGGAAACAGCAGCAAAGCAGCGTATAGCCAGATGCAGATAGCACACTCACACGACGCACAGCAGGCTAAGGTGAACACTCCAACAGTTTTAGCCCCGCCGCCGACCAACGGAAACCATCCCGACCGTGCCAAATTCGAACGGAATGCCACCTGGAACGCGATGAACACATCACACCGCTACACTTGCTTATCTGAAAACTTCACAGCGTCACAGAGCGTTTTAGACGCATTAGAATCGATGCGATTCCATTAAATTTTCACCAGACACCGGAACAACGCCAAGAAATCCAAAAATGGATTAATTGGAGAATCATCAACTTCCTCACGTTGAGTTAGTTCCGTAAAATCAATAACCTGCAAAATGCAGGATAAAACAGCCGACATGCGCCGCTGGCGCAGATCCTGCCATTGGTCCAAATCTGGACCAATGAAACCACACGCAGATCCTGCCATGCCATTCCATACACCACACAGAACGCTGAGATCTGATATTACCGCCGCATCATTCCACGCCAGACGCATTAAAACGCCCCTCCCATTATAAGTGGATAGCCAGAAATTAAGGCCGTTATATTGCGATTGAGAGCGTTTAAGAGGCATCGAATTTTGATTTATTTTATATATCATTCGGGTGTTATCATTTGAATCCATCCAATTGCAGAATTGCGCTATTTGGATGTTGATTAGTTTGTGAACATTTTCACAATAAATGTTGGGTTATAGTCATTAAAACGGGATGATTAAGGGATGGATGTTAGCGAAAGATTAGCAAAGGCAGGAATTACAGGCGATGCGGCGATATATGATGATTCTAATCCAGAACATCTCATGCGTTCGCGTTACTGCGCTTTTGTGATGCAAGACGCAGATTATTTAATAAAGACCTGGCATCCATCTTGTGGAGCAGCGGCGTTACGTGCCGAATTGATTGCCGGATTTGCGCATACTGAATGGTTGGGATTGACCGTATTTGAACATTGTTGGCAGGACGCCGACAATATCGGATTTGTCAGTTTTGTTGCTCGATTTACCGAAGGTGGCAAAACAGGTGCAATAATTGAACGTTCGCGATTTTTGAAAGAAAACGGTCAATGGTACTATATTGACGGTACACGTCCGCAGTTTGGCCGCAACGATCCCTGCCCTTGTGGTTCAGGTAAAAAATTTAAAAAGTGCTGCGGCCAATAATGGTTGACGGTACGGTTTAGCAAACACTCTCAACAAGGTTTTTCCAGCAATGCATTCACTCCAACGTAAAGTTCTGCGTACTATTTGTCCGGACCAAAAAGGTCTGATCGCACGTATTACCAATATTTGCTACAAGCACGAGTTAAATATCGTACAGAACAATGAATTTGTTGATCACCGTACCGGGCGCTTTTTTATGCGCACGGAACTGGAAGGGATTTTTAATGATTCCACCCTGCTGGCGGATCTCGATAGCGCATTGCCAGAAGGCTCCGTGCGTGAGCTGAATCCTGCCGGTCGTCGCCGGATAGTGATTCTGGTCACTAAAGAAGCGCATTGCCTTGGCGATTTGTTGATGAAAGCCAATTACGGCGGCCTGGATGTCGAAATCGCGGCAGTTATTGGTAACCACGATACTCTACGTTCTCTGGTTGAGCGTTTTGATATTCCGTTTGAGCTGGTAAGCCATGAAGGGTTAAGCCGCAACGAGCACGATCAAAAGATGGCGGATGCCATTGATGCTTATCAACCTGACTACGTGGTGCTGGCGAAGTATATGCGGGTATTAACGCCGGAATTTGTGGCACGCTTCCCGAATAAGATCATCAATATTCACCATTCATTCCTGCCAGCGTTTATTGGCGCACGTCCTTATCACCAGGCCTATGAACGTGGTGTGAAGATTATTGGCGCAACCGCTCACTATGTGAATGACAATCTGGACGAAGGCCCAATCATCATGCAGGACGTTATTCATGTCGATCATACCTACACAGCTGAAGATATGATGCGCGCAGGTCGTGACGTCGAGAAAAACGTCTTAAGTCGTGCACTATACAAAGTACTGGCACAGCGCGTCTTTGTTTACGGTAATCGGACGATTATTCTTTAATCGCCAGCAAAAATAACTGGTTACCTTTAATCCGTTACGGATGAAAATTACGCAACCAGTTCATTTTTCTCAACGTAACACTTTACAGCGGCGCGTCATTTGATATGATGCGCCCCGCTTCCCGATAAGGGAGCAGGCCAGTAAAAAGCATTACCCCGTGGTGGGGTTCCCGAGCGGCCAAAGGGAGCAGACTGTAAATCTGCCGTCATCGACTTCGAAGGTTCGAATCCTTCCCCCACCACCATAATTCACCACAGCGATGTGGTAACTTCGGTGAGATTGTGAAAGTTCGCACTCATCGGGGAAGGGTGAGAACCTTCGACTAAGGTTCGATTCGAGCGAAAGCGAGAGAACGTTGCCACAGGCAACGGCCCGAAGGGTGAGGAGCGAAGCGACGAATAATCCTTCCCCCACCACCATCTCAAGCATTACCTCAAAATTTGAATTACCCCTGGTGGGGTTCCCGAGCGGCCAAAGGGAGCAGACTGTAAATCTGCCGTCATCGACTTCGAAGGTTCGAATCCTTCCCCCACCACCATCACTTTTCAAAAGTCCGTAAACTCTCAAACGAATCCGCAATTAAATATTCTGCCCAAGCGGGGAAGGATGAGAAGCTTCGACCAAGGTTCGACTTGAGCGCCAGCGAGAGAGCGTTGCCGCAGGCAACGACCCGAAGGGCGAAGCGCGCAGCGCTGAGTAATCCTTCCCCCACCACCATCACTTTCAAAAGTCCGTGAACTCTCAAACGAATCCGCAATTAAATATTCTGCCCAAGCGGGGAAGGATGAGAAGCTTCGACCAAGGTTCGACTTGAGCGCCAGCGAGAGAGCGTTGCCGCAGGCAACGACCCGAAGGGCGAAGCGCGCAGCGCTGAGTAATCCTTCCCCCACCACCATCACTTTCAAAAGTCCGTGAACTCTCAAACGAATCCGCAATTAAATATTCTGCCCAAGCGGGGAAGGATGAGAAGCTTCGACCAAGGTTCGACTTGAGCGCCAGCGAGAGAGCGTTGCCGCAGGCAACGACCCGAAGGGCGAAGCGCGCAGCGCTGAGTAATCCTTCCCCCACCACCATCGCTTCCTTAAATAATCAAAACCTGTTACTCCGAGCTAATTTTGCCCGATGGCACCACGTTTACCGGGCCTACAATATCCTCCCCTGTAGGTCGGATAAGCGAAGCGCATCCGACAACTCACCCCGCACCGTGCCCATAAAAAAACCCCGCCGAAGCAGGGTCTATGTGAACTAAAATTCGCTTAGTGACGAGCGCGCACCAGCTGGTACTTACGTGTCAGATACTCCACCGGTACGCTCCAGATGTGTACCAGACGCGAGAACGGGAACAGCAGGAATAACGTCATCCCCAGCACCAGGTGCAGACGGAAGATAAACGCCACACCATCGAGGTGTTGAGAAGCGCCACCGTGGAAGGTCACCACCGACTGCGCCCAGCCAACCAGTTTCATCATCTCGCTACCGTCCATATGCTGAGCGGAGAACGGAATGGTCAACAGGCCCAGCGCGCACTGGATAACGAGCAGCGACAGGATCAGGATATCCGCTCCGGTAGTGGTTGCACGCACGCGTGGGCTGAACAGACGACGCTTCAGCAACAGCACGCCGCCAATCAGACACAGCACGCCGCTGGCACCACCAGCAAACATCGCCATTTTCTGTTTCACTTCAATCGGCAGCCAGGCTTCGTACATCCAGTGCGGCGTCAGCATACCGAAGAAGTGACCAACAAAAATCCCCAGAATACCGATATGGAACAGGTTCGACGCCAGGTTCATCCCTTTGCGATCCAGCATCTGGCTGGACGCCGCGCGCCAGGTGTACTGCCCGTAGTCATAACGCAGCCAGCTACCAATCAGGAAGACCGCCCCGGCTATGTACGGGTAGATATCAAAGAAGAACATATTCAGGAATTGCATTAGTGCTGTCCTCCGGTGGTGATATTCAGATATTGCGGCGCGACGGCACCGGCAAAGCGACGCTGATGAGCAGTGATTGCTGAATCACCGCAGCCTTTGTCAGCAAAGAATTTAACCTGCTCTTCTTCCCAGACAGCATCCAGCGCCTGCGGCGTATCATCGCGCGCTTCGTCGGCAATTTTTTCCGCCACTTTGTCGCTGTCGATAGCGGTATTGGCCAATTTCAGCAGCAGATCAAACATCACGGCATAACGGCTTTCACGCTGTTGCAGACGCGCGCTCAGCAATGCCAGAATCGGCGCGATATCTTTCAAACCTTCCACGGCTTCGCTTTGCGGCAGCTGCGACAGGTACTCCAGATACAGCGGCAGATGGTCCGGTAATTCGCGGCTGTTTAACTGCAAGCCGTGCTGCTCGTACTGCGCCAGCAGGTCCACCATCGCCTGGCCGCGGTCACGGGATTCACCGTGAACATGTTCAAATAGCAACAGTGACGTGGCGCGGCCACGGTCGAACAGTTCGCTGTACTGGGCCTGGGCATCGAGCGGATCCATCGCCGTTAAATCGCGCAGGAAAATGCCCAGCGCATGGGCATCTTCTTTCGACAGATTTTTCGACGCAGCAATCGCCTCAAACATCTCTTGTTGATGCTGCCATAAGGCAGCATCCGGATATTCAAGGAGACGCGATACAATCACGAGTTCGATCATGGATGCGGCTCCGTTTTGCTGGTCACATCGATGGCATCGATACGACGGCTGTTGAACAGATTGAATTTGGTATCTGAACCGTGGCAGCCATCACCAAAGGTAAAGCCGCAGCCATTTTTCTCCGGGAAGGCTTCCCGTGCCAGTTCACGATGACTACTCGGCACCACAAAGCGATCTTCGTAGTTAGCAATCGCCAGATAACGGTACATCTCCTGTGCCTGGGCTTCGGTCAGACCGACCTCTTCCAGCGCACGGGTATCAACTTTACCGTCAACGGTTTCAGCACGTTTGTAATGACGCATCGCCAGCATACGTTTCAGTGCGCGCAGTACCGGTTTGGTATCACCGGCGGTCAGCAGATTCGCCAGATACTGTACCGGAATACGCAAGCTTTCGACGTCTGGCAGAATGCCGTTGCTACCCAGCTCACCCGCGTCTGCTGCAGACTGAATCGGAGACAGAGGCGGCACGTACCAGACCATCGGCAGTGTGCGATATTCTGGATGCAGCGGCAGCGCCAGTTTCCATTCCATTGCCATTTTATAAACCGGCGACTGCTGTGCGGCTTCAATAACGCTCAGCGGAATACCGTCTTTAATCGCCTGCTCGATGACTTTCGGATCGTTCGGATCGAGGAACACCTCCAGCTGACGCTGGTAAAGATCTTTCTCGTTCTCGGTGCTGGCTGCACGTTCAATCGCGTCGGCATCGTACAGCAGCACGCCAAGATAACGGATACGACCGACACAGGTTTCTGAGCACACGGTCGGCTGACCCGCTTCAATACGCGGATAGCAGAAGATGCACTTCTCAGACTTACCGCTCTTCCAGTTGAAGTAGATTTTTTTGTACGGGCATCCGGTGATGCACATACGCCAGCCACGGCATTTATCCTGGTCGATCAGGACGATGCCATCTTCTTCACGCTTGTAAATCGCACCGCTCGGGCAGGTCGCCACACATGCCGGGTTCAGGCAGTGTTCGCACAGGCGCGGCAAATACATCATGAAGGTGTTTTCGAACTGGCTATACATCGCCTTCTGGATGTTGTCGAAGTTCTTGTCTTTCGCCAGTTTGTCAAACTCACCACCCAGGTCATCTTCCCAGTTCGGCCCTTTTTCGATTTTCGCCATCCGTTCCCCGGTAATCAGCGAACGCGGACGGGCAATCGGCTGCGATTTGCTGCCTTCCGGCGCGGTATGCAGGTTCTGATAGTCAAAATCGAACGGCTCGTAATAATCGTCGATCCCCGGCAGATGCGGGTTAGCGAAGATTTTACCCAGCAACATGGCACGGTTACCCATGCGCGGCTGCAGTTTGCCGTTGATTTTACGGATCCAGCCGCCTTTGTATTTTTCCTGGTTTTCCCAGTCAGTCGGGAAGCCCTGACCCGGCTTGGTTTCCACGTTGTTGAACCACGCGTATTCCACGCCTTCACGGCTGGTCCAGACGTTTTTACAGGTAACTGAACAGGTGTGGCAGCCGATGCACTTATCGAGATTCAGCACCATGCCGACTTGTGAACGAATTTTCATTTTACGCTCTCCTGTACCTGGTCATTGCCTTCGCCATCTAACCAGTCAATGTTCTTCATCTTACGCACTACAACAAACTCATCGCGGTTAGAACCTACGGTGCCGTAGTAGTTAAAGCCGTATGCCAGATGGGCATAGCCGCCGATCATATGCGTCGGTTTCGGCGTGATACGGGTGACCGAGTTATGGATACCACCACGCTGTTGGGTAATTTCCGAACCAGGCAGGTTAACGATACGTTCCTGCGCGTGGTACATCATGGTCATCCCTGCCGGAACACGCTGGCTGACAACCGCACGGGCAGTCAGAGCACCGTTGCTGTTGAATACTTCAATCCAGTCGTTATCGGCGATACCCAGATCTTTGGCATCGGCTTCACTCAACCAGACCACCGGACCACCGCGACCTAAAGTCAGCATCAGCAGGTTGTCGCTGTAGGTGGAGTGGATACCCCACTTCTGGTGCGGCGTCAGGAAGTTGAGCGCTTTTTCCTGGTTGCCGTTGGATTTCTGGCCTATCACTTCTTTCACCGAACGGGTGTCGATCGGCGGACGATAAACCAGCAGGCTTTCACCGAAATCACGCATCCACTGGTGATCCTGATACAGTTGCTGACGACCAGAGAGCGTACGCCATGGGATCAGCTCGTGAACGTTGGTGTAACCGGCGTTGTAAGAAACGTGTTCATCTTCCAGACCAGACCAGGTCGGGCTGGAGATAATTTTGCGCGGCTGTGCCTGAATATCGCGGAAGCGGATCTTCTCGTCTTCTTTATTCAGCGCCAGATGCGTATGGTCACGACCGGTAAATTCGCTCAGGGCAGCCCAGGCTTTCACGGCTACCTGACCGTTGGTTTCCGGTGCCAGTGTCAGGATCATCTCTGCCGCATCAATTGCGGTGTTCAGCATCGGCTGGCCTTTCGCCGGACCTTCCGCTTTGGTGTAGTTGAGCTTACGCAGCAGATCCATCTCGCTCTGGGTGTTCCAGGCAATCCCTTTACCGCCATTACCGATTTTCTCCATCAGCGGGCCGATAGAGGTAAAGCGTTCGTAAGTCGCCGGATAATCGCGCTCTACGACCATAATGTGTGGCGCGGTTTTACCTGGGATCAGGTCGCACTCGCCTTTTTTCCAGTCTTTCACATCCAGCGGCTGCGCCAGTTCAGCGGCAGAGTCATGCTGGATAGGCAGCGTGACGATGTCGGTTTCTTTACCCAGATGGCCGACGCACACTTCGGAGAATTTCTTCGCGATGGCTTTGTAGATTTCCCAGTCGCTTTTCGCTTCCCAGGCCGGATCGACCGCCGCAGACAGCGGGTGAATAAACGGATGCATATCCGAAGTATTCATGTCGTCTTTTTCGTACCAGGTCGCCGTCGGCAAAATGATGTCGGAATAGAGACAGGTGCTCGACAGACGGAAGTCCAGCGTAACCACCAGATCCAGCTTGCCTTCCAGACCATTGTCCTGCCAGTCCACTTCTTCCGGCTTCACGCCGCCCTGTTGCCCCAGATCTTTACCCTGGATACCGTGCTCCGTCCCCAGCAGGTACTTGAGCATAAACTCATGACCTTTACCGGAAGAACCGAGCAGGTTAGAACGCCAGATGAACAGGTTGCGCGGGTGGTTTTTACCGTTTTCTGGTTGTTCTGCCGCAAAACGGATGGAACCCTCTTTCAGGGATTTCACCGTATAGTCCACCGGATTCATCCCGGCTTTTTCCGCTTCGCCAGCGATAGTCAGCGGGTTAGTGCCTAACTGCGGTGCAGACGGCAGCCAGCCCATGCGTTCCGCACGGACGTTAAAGTCGATCAAGTGTCCGGTATAGCGGGATTTGTCCGCCATCGGTGACAGCAACTCTTCCGCCGTGACGGTTTCATAACGCCACTGGCTGGAGTGGTTATAGAAATAAGAAGTGCTGTTCATGTGACGCGCCGGACGCTGCCAGTCAAGGGCAAACGCCAGCGGCTGCCAGCCGGTTTGCGGACGCAGTTTTTCCTGACCTACATAGTGCGCCCAGCCGCCCCCGCTCTGACCGACACAGCCGCAGAAAATCAGCATGTTGATCAGACCACGATAGTTCATATCGAGGTGATACCAGTGGTTCAGCCCCGCACCGACGATAATCATCGAACGACCGTGCGTTTTATCAGCGTTATCGGCAAATTCACGGGCGATGCGAATAATCTGGCTGCGAGAAACGCCGGTAATCTGCTCGGCCCAGGCCGGGGTATAAGCTTTCACATCGTCATAGCTGGTTGCACAGTTAACGTCGTTCAGGCCACGTTCCAGACCGTAGTTTGCCAGCGTCAGATCATAAACGGTGGTCACCAGGGCGGTGCTGCCATCAGCCAGTTGCAGGCGTTTCACCGGCAGTTTGTGCAGCAGCACGTTTTCCAGTTCCACTTTGTTGAAGTGTTCCGTGCCGTCGCCACCAAAGTACGGGAAGCCTACCTCAGCGATCTCATCCTGGCTACCCAGCAGGCTCAGTTGCAGCTCGGTTTCTTCGCCAGTTTTGCCGTCGCGCTGCTCAAGATTCCATTTGCCCTTCTCGCCCCAGCGGAAGCCAATAGAACCGTTCGGCGCAACCATTTCGCCATTGGTATTAAAGGCGACAGTTTTCCATTCCGGATTGTTTTCCTGGCCCAGCGCATCAACCAGATCAGCAGCGCGCAGCATACGACCTGCAGCGTAGTAACCGTCGCGTTCTTCCAGCATCACCAGCATCGGCATGTCGGTGTAGCGACGCACATAGTCGGTGAAATACTGGCTTGGGTTGTCGAGGTGGAATTCACGCAGCATTACGTGGCCCATCGCCAGCGCCATTGCCGCATCGGTGCCCTGTTTCGGTGCCAGCCACAGATCGCACAGTTTGGCGATTTCAGCGTAGTCTGGTGTGACGGCAACAGTTTTGGTCCCTTTGTAACGCACTTCAGTAAAGAAGTGAGCATCCGGGGTACGCGTCTGCGGCACGTTTGACCCCCAGGCGATGATGTAGCTGGAGTTGTACCAGTCAGCAGATTCCGGTACGTCAGTTTGCTCGCCCCAGGTTTGCGGAGACGCAGGAGGCAAGTCGCAGTACCAGTCGTAGAAGCTTAAGCAAGTACCGCCAATCAGCGAGAGATAGCGTGCACCCGATGCGTAAGAAACCATCGACATTGCCGGAATTGGCGAGAAACCAGCAACACGGTCCGGGCCGTAGTTTTTGATGGTGTAAACGTTAGATGCGGCGATCAGTTCGTTCACCTCCTGCCAGGAAGAACGAACAAATCCACCGCGTCCACGCGCCTGCTTAAAGCTTTTCGCTTTATCGGCGTCTTCAATGATAGAAGCCCATGCCTCAACCGGATCGCTATGCAGCGCCTTCGCTTCACGCCACATTTTCATCAGGCGTTTGCGCATCATCGGGTATTTCAGGCGGTTGGCACTGTAAAGATACCAGGAGTAGCTGGCACCGCGCGGGCAGCCGCGAGGTTCATGGTTTGGCAGATCCGGACGGGTACGCGGATAGTCAGTCTGCTGGGTTTCCCAGGTGACCAGACCGTTTTTGACGTAGATTTTCCAGCTGCAGGAGCCGGTGCAGTTTACCCCGTGGGTAGAGCGGACGATTTTGTCATGCTGCCAACGCTGGCGATATCCATCCTCCCAGTCACGGTTGGTATTGAGAAGCTGGCCATGCCCATCGGCAAAGGTTTCACCCTTCTGTTTGAAGTAGCGAAACCGGTCCAGGAATTTACTCATCGGTTTTCTCCTGTGGGAGCCTGTCGGCCCTCTGATAAATCGACATTGCTAATGTTTAAGGGCAAGGTAACGCTCTGAAACAGCGTGGGAATTGATAACGATCAAGAGTGATGGGGATGAAAAATAAAGTAAATTCCTAAGATACCCCTTTAGGATAATTAACAGCCACCACATAACAGACTGTAAATTAAGACGTTTTATACCTGTAGTTATTTAAACTATTAAGATTTTTATGCAGATGGGTATTAAGGAGTATTCCCCATGGGTAACATATTAATGGCTCTTAATGAAATCCGGCGAAATAAACCATATAACATTAGTATGTTGTAACTAAATGACGCATAAAAAAAGCGCGACATCATGCCGCGCAAAGGATAATCAAATATTTTACTCTATATAATTCGGTTTACAGGAAGGCGGCAAGTGAATGAATCCCAGGAGCTTACTAAAGTAAGTGACTGGGGTGAATGAACGCAGCCGCAGCACATGTAACCCGAAGTATGACGAGTAACGGTTTATTTTTTAGAATGCCGACCATATACCGCCCAGGTAATCACTACGCAGGCGATATAGAAAATCAAAAATACCTTCATTGCGCCGACTGGCGAACCCGTTAATGCCAGCGAGCTACCAAACGCTTTCGGGATAAAGAAGCCACCAATCGCGCCAATCGCAGAGATGAAACCCAGCGCCGCCGCCGTGTCGGTTGCCGCTTCACGCATCGCACGTTCGTCAGAACCCCCTTCTGCTTTCACGCGATCCATTGTCAGTTTACGGAAGATCACTGAAATCATCTGGAAAGTGGAACCACTACCCAGCCCAGCTGTCAGGAACAGCGCCAGGAAGACCGCGAAGAACGCCATGAAGCTTCCGCCCTGCCCGTCAGTCGGTAAGGTCAGGAACAGCAGGCCGCTGAAAATCGCCATCAGAATAAAGTTCACCAGCGTGACACGAGTTCCGCCCAGACGGTCAGATAATGCACCACCTGCAGAACGCGCCAGCGCACCAATAAACGGCCCGAAGAAAGCGTATTGCAGAATCTGAACATCCGGGAACTGCGTTTTTGACAGCATTGCAAAGCCCGCGGAGAAGCCGATGAAGGAGCCGAAGGTTGCCAGATACAGCAGGCTCATAATCCACAGATGACCCCGTTTGAGTACCGGCAACTGCTCCTTGATGGAGGCTTTCGAGGTAGCAAGATCGTTCATGCCAAACCACGCCGCAATGGTGAAGATGGCAAGGAACGGCACCCATATCCAGGACGCATTCGCCAGATACAGCTCAGTCCCATCCGGCTGTTTGACGCCCTGGCTACCAAATACTGCGAAAATCGACAGTGATACCACCAGCGGAGCAACCAACTGCATGACGCTGACGCCCATGTTTCCCAGACCACCATTCAGACCCAGCGCGCCACCCTGCTTCTGTTTCGGAAAGAAGAAGCTGATGTTTGCCATACTGGATGCGAAGTTCGCGCCAGCAAAGCCGCATAGCAGAGAGATGATGATGAAGACGCTATAAGGCGTGGAGGTATCCTGCACGGCAAAACCCAGCCAGACGCAAGGAATAATCAGAATACCGGTGCTGAACGCCGTCCAGCGACGACCACCGAAGATAGGAACCATAAAGGAGTATGGAACACGTAATAACGCGCCAGAAACCGAAGGCAGCGCAGTCAACATAAATAGCTGATCGGTCGTAAAATTAAAGCCGACTTTCGGTAGGTTCACCGCAACAGCGCTGAACAACATCCATACGCAAAACGCCAGCAGCAGACAGGGAACGGAAATCCACAGGTTGCGGCTGGCAATACGTTGACCGCGTTGTTGCCAGAACGCAGGATCTTCCGGTCGCCAATCTGTAATGACAGCTCCAGTAGCCCTTTCGGGGGCGGATGAGTGACTCATAGACACCTCTGATACTCGTTTCGATGTCTGCCACCTTAGTGTCTGTAGCTAAAGGCAATTTGATGTAAATCAAACGATAAGATAACTTTATCTATCATTGATATTTATCATTACCCATAGTGAGTACAGTGACTTCATAAAAATTATGAGATTTTTCACGGTGCTGTAAAATCCCTACCCTTACCGATGTAAAGCGACTAACCACACGGCAAATAAGGAGTAACTCTTTCCGGGTATGGGTATACTTCAGCCAATAGCCGAGAATACTGCCATTCCAGAATGTATCGTCACATTCATTAAGGTTATTGCTCATTTAAAGCCTGAAGGAAGAGGTTTACATGCTTAAACGTTGTCTCTCTCCGCTCACCCTGGTTAATCAGGTTGCGCTTATTGTGTTGCTTTCTACTGCTATTGGACTGGCAGGGATGGCGGTTTCTGGCTGGCTGGTGCAAGGCGTTCAGGGCAGCGCCCATGCGATCAACAAAGCGGGATCGCTGCGCATGCAAAGTTACCGTCTGTTGGCGGCAGTGCCATTAAGCGAGAAAGACAAGCCCTTAATTAAAGAGATGGAACAAACGGCATTTAGCGCCGAGTTGACTCGAGCAGCAGAACGAGACGGACAACTGGCGCAATTACAGGGTTTACAAGATTACTGGCGTAATGAACTGATCCCTGCGCTGATGCGTGCACAAAACCGAGAAACGGTGTCAGCGGATGTCAGCCAGTTTGTTGCCGGGCTTGATCAACTGGTATCTGGTTTTGACCGCACCACGGAAATGCGCATCGAGACAGTGGTACTGGTCCATCGGGTAATGGCGGTATTTATGGCACTTTTACTGGTGTTCACTATTATCTGGTTGCGGGCGCGACTGCTACAACCGTGGCGGCAACTGCTGGCAATGGCGAGTGCCGTCAGTCATCGCGATTTTACCCAACGCGCAAACATCAGCGGGCGCAACGAAATGGCGATGCTTGGAACTGCGTTGAACAATATGTCTGCAGAACTGGCCGAAAGTTATGCCGTACTTGAGCAGCGGGTTCAGGAGAAAACCGCCGGGCTGGAGCATAAAAATCAGATCCTCTCTTTTTTATGGCAGGCTAACCGCCGTTTGCATTCCCGCGCCCCGCTGTGTGAACGCCTGTCACCTGTACTCAACGGCTTACAGAATTTAACCCTGCTACGTGATATCGAATTGCGGGTGTATGACACTGATGATGAAGAGAATCATCAGGAGTTTACCTGCCAGCCAGATATGACTTGTGATGATAAAGGCTGCCAGCTCTGCCCGCGCGGCGTATTACCCGTTGGTGATCGCGGCACGACCCTGAAGTGGCGGCTGGCTGACTCTCATACGCAGTACGGTATTTTGCTGGCGACCCTGCCGCAGGGGCGTCATCTTAGCCATGATCAACAACAACTGGTGGATACCCTGGTTGAACAACTCACCGCCACGCTGGCGCTGGATCGCCATCAGGAACGTCAGCAACAGTTGATCGTGATGGAAGAGCGTGCCACCATTGCGCGCGAACTGCATGATTCTATTGCCCAATCTCTCTCTTGCATGAAGATGCAGGTGAGTTGTTTACAGATGCAGGGCGATGCGCTGCCAGAAAGCAGCCGCGAACTGTTAAGTCAGATCCGTAACGAACTGAATGCATCCTGGGCGCAGTTGCGTGAATTGCTCACCACATTCCGCTTGCAGCTCACCGAGCCTGGATTACGTCCGGCGCTGGAGGCGAGTTGCGAAGAGTACAGCGCCAAATTTGGCTTCCCGGTGAAGCTGGATTATCAATTGCCGCCTCGCCTGGTGCCTTCGCATCAGGCAATCCACTTGTTGCAAATTGCCCGTGAGGCATTAAGTAACGCCCTCAAACATTCGCAAGCGAGTGAAGTCGTGGTGACGGTGGCGCAAAACGATAATCAGGTCAAACTGACCGTCCAGGATAACGGCTGCGGCGTGCCTGAAAATGCCATCCGCAGCAATCACTACGGCATGATAATAATGCGCGATCGTGCGCAAAGTTTACGAGGCGATTGCCGCGTCCGCCGTCGTGAATCAGGTGGCACCGAAGTGGTGGTCACCTTTATTCCCGAAAAAACTTTCACAGACGTCCAAGGAGATACCCATGAGTAATCAGGAACCGGCTACTATCCTGCTGATTGACGATCACCCGATGCTGCGAACTGGCGTAAAACAGCTTATCAGTATGGCACCAGATATCACCGTGGTTGGCGAAGCGAGTAATGGCGAACAGGGTATTGAACTGGCGGAGTCTCTTGATCCCGATCTGATCCTGTTAGATCTCAATATGCCCGGCATGAACGGTCTGGAAACGCTGGATAAACTGCGCGAAAAGTCCCTCTCAGGGCGCATTGTGGTATTCAGCGTCTCTAACCATGAAGAAGATGTGGTCACCGCACTGAAACGCGGCGCGGATGGCTATCTGTTAAAAGATATGGAACCGGAAGATCTGCTGAAAGCATTGCATCAGGCAGCTGCTGGCGAAATGGTATTAAGCGAAGCATTAACGCCTGTTCTGGCCGCCAGCTTGCGCGCTAACCGTGCCACTACTGAGCGCGATGTTAACCAGTTAACCCCACGCGAGCGCGATATTCTCAAGCTGATTGCCCAGGGTTTGCCGAACAAGATGATTGCCCGCCGCCTGGATATCACCGAAAGCACAGTAAAAGTGCACGTCAAGCACATGCTGAAGAAAATGAAGCTCAAGTCTCGCGTGGAAGCAGCGGTATGGGTGCATCAGGAGCGCATTTTCTGATTACGGTTCCCGGCGCAGTTCGTCGTTTGACAATGCATCGAACGGTTCGACAAGCGTTAGCGTGATCTCATTGGAGGAGACACGCTGCCCCTGGTTATCTTCCACCACCACAGACAATCGCCAGTGATTGCTTGCCCCTTCCCCGTTCTGCCAGTCAGGCATGATCAGCGTCCAGCCCTCCGCGCTGTTGGCTTGTGCGCCCGGCGTCAAACTTAATATCTGCGTATCGCCCTGCCAAATCAGTTGCCGAATACCGTAACGACTGCGGATTTGTAATTTCAGCGGCACTGTTTCGCCAGGTTTTAGATCCCACGGCGGTGTCGCCAGAAACACCGTTAACGTTTTTCGCTGTCGGTACTCAAGAGTCGGTAGATTATTTCGCTGCGGATTGTCATAGCGACTACCACGTAACGACTGACTTTCGGCAACCTCGCCCGCAGAAAGTTGTTTTTTGAGCGGTACACCAAAGCGGTAATTAAGATTCAGCCCGAGGTTATTTTGATTTTCGCCACTTTCACCCTGTTTATGCTGGGCCGTCACAGTGACTAATGGCACAGGGGTGTAATTTAATCCCAGACTCAACGCGACGGGATTGTGATAACCCGTACCAGAGTTAAACAAATCAACACGATCACCAAAATACTGTTCTAGGCTGACACTGGTATTGAGGTGTTGATAGAACGGCATGCGCATCCGAGCTGTCAGGTCGTACCCGCGCGCCATCCGTTGTTCCTGCGTGGCTGTCTGTTCATGCCATGCAGCAAACGGCTGATAAAAGTTTGCCGATAATCGCAAATATTCGCCCCACGCTTCGGCACCAAAGCCCGCTCGCTGAAGATTTTCGTCCAGCAAGTTGTCATAAAAAGTGTTATAACCCACCAGCCAGTTGCCGCGCGCCCAGCGTTGCCCAACGCCCACATTGCTCACCAACCCATTATCCTGCTGAGTAAGACCAAGCTGGCTCCAGGTGAGATAACGATCATTATCTTGTAACGGCACAAACCAGCTTCCACGACTGCCGGTGAAATGTCCTTCGTTATCCACTTTGACGTCAACACTGGCATTTCCCCACGGTGATAGCCAGGACTCTACGTGCTGATTAACCTGTTGACTAAGCGCGTCGCGGACTTTTCCCAATGCGAAAGCTTTTGCCTGCTCGCCAGTATCCAGCCCGTTATCATTCATACTGGTTTCGCCGAAATCTTTCACAATTTCAGCAAAGTGTTTTTCCCCATCATGATTTTCGGGAGCCATGCCTAAATCCGGCAGACCATCATTGTTATTATCAAAGGGATTTGCCGCTTTTTGCTCGAAGGTAGATTGTGCGTTAGCTGTACCGCCTGCTACAAGCAAGAGTAAATAAAACGGGATAATGCGAGGAACGAAACGGCTCAAAACGTCGGTAACTTCCGGTAATAATGAAAAACCATAGCCTTAAAGAATAACGATTACTGGCAACTTTTGTCGTATTTTCTCGCGCTTTCAGGAAAATCCTTAAAAATGTGACCGATTGGTCAGACGCTGCAGAAGCAGTAAGATAGAAGATGAGTGTCTAATTCCCTGAATACAGGAGTAAATAATGCAAAAAATCGTGATCGTTGCCAATGGCGCACCTTACGGGAGCGAATCCTTGTTTAACAGCTTGCGGCTGGCCATTGCGTTACGAGAGCAGGAGAGCAATCTGGATCTGCGTCTGTTCCTCATGTCTGATGCGGTCACAGCCGGGTTGCGCGGGCAAAAACCAGGGGAAGGCTACAACATTCAGCAAATGCTGGAGATCCTTACCGCTCAGAATGTACCGGTGAAATTGTGCAAAACCTGTACCGACGGGCGCGGGATTAGTACACTTCCTCTGATTGATGGGGTGGAAATCGGTACTCTTGTGGAACTGGCGCAATGGACGCTGTCAGCCGATAAAGTGCTCACATTTTAATGTTTGAGGGGGCGTCTGACGCCCCACTATGCGGGAAGTTTACTCAGGCGAATCCCGGACGTAACACACCATCCGGAAAATTCTCCGCCAGCAGTTTTTTTACCGATACCAGCAAATCATTCAGCCCATCGTCCTGCATTCCCAGTTTGATAAGCTCCTGTTCCAGTGAAAACAGGTATTGTGCGTTGGTTCCCAGCGGACCGCTCGCCGCCGCAATCAACGGCGCGATGACCTGAGCGCGAGTATCAGATTCATATTCTGGATGTCGCGGGTCCATAATAAACACAATGGCGTTTACTGTGCGTCCATCATCAAGATCAAGCTGACACCAGGTTGGCAGATAACAGCCGGTAATCATCTCTCGCTTCCACAACAGGGTTAGTTCCTGCTCCAGCGTCTCTTCTGGCAGTCGATAGGCGACGCCTGTGGTGCGTCCGCCCTCTTTCAGTGCAAGCATCCGTCCCGGCTGGTGCGCAGTCCCGCGCCCGGCGGTCAGGCGCAGGCAAAATGCGCGATGCCATCCAACCAGTGTACCGGTGCACGATTCGGTAAACTCCAGTGCCGGATTCCACATCAACGATCCATAGCCGAAGATCCACACCGGTCCCTCATCAGGTCGACAAGCCAGCGTCGCCGCCAGCGAAGCCGCCCGTTGTTCTGCTGACCATAAGAGTGATTCTTCAATGGCACCAAATGCCGTTTTACAATCGGCATTCATCAAGAAATCACGCGTTATCACCTTACACCTCCGCCACTGCATACTTCCCTGCGACAACTTTTTGGTGTCTTCCGGACATTTTTACTGCTCATTTTGAAACCACTAACGGGACAATATGCAATCCACGGACCACTTGCAAGGCAACACCGCACGAATAGCTTTAACTAAGCGACCGGTTTTACGATTTTTTATGCCATTTATCATCATCCCCTTTGGCATATTCATGCTTCACAGCAGCCCAGGCCACTTTATGCGCGGTTTCTTCGCGACTGGCGTCATCACGCCGATCTTCTTTATCTTTATATTGATCCCATGCGCTGTTGAACGCTTCTTTATAGATATCCTGGGCATGAGACGGTAGAACGTGCTTTACGCTTTCCGGCAGATCGCTTTTCGTTTTATACGGCATCGTTGACTCCTTTTACAAAGTTGAACATTAAGTGTGGTCAACAATATCTACTCTTGCCAAAACATAAGAATTTTCAGGTCAGACTCTTCTTAAGAAACGCTAAAACAAACATTGTCTAAACGTAATACTTATTTTTATGCCCCAATGAGTAAAAAATCGACAGCGGGGTAAAAATTCGTAAAATGTTACCGATATCCAGACACTTTCTGTTATTTTTCCTACCTATTTTTTACATTTTCGATAAATTCATCTGCAAAGGGATAACCATAATGTCAAATGCTCAAGAGGCGGTAAAAACCCGCCACAAGGAGACTTCGCTTATTTTCCCGGTTCTGGCGCTGGTAGTGCTGTTCCTGTGGGGAAGCAGCCAGACACTACCAGTGGTCATTGCCATCAATCTTCTTGCGCTTATTGGTATTTTAAGTAGCGCCTTTAGTGTTGTCCGTCATGCGGACGTATTAGCCCATCGCCTGGGAGAACCTTACGGTTCGCTTATTCTTAGCCTTTCAGTGGTTATTCTTGAAGTCAGTTTGATTTCAGCTTTAATGGCAACCGGCGACGCCGCGCCAACGCTAATGCGTGATACGCTCTATTCAATCATTATGATTGTTACCGGTGGGCTGGTTGGCTTTTCATTATTGTTGGGCGGTCGTAAGTTTGCCACCCAATATATGAATCTGTTTGGTATCAAGCAGTATTTAATTGCGCTGTTCCCCCTGGCGATAATCGTACTGGTATTTCCAATGGCTCTGCCTGCGGCGAATTTTTCAACCGGTCAGGCGTTACTGGTAGCATTAATTTCTGCGGCAATGTATGGCGTATTTTTGCTGATCCAGACCAAAACGCATCAAAGTTTGTTTGTCTACGAGCACGAAGATGACAGTGATGATGACGACCCGCATCACGGTAAACCGTCTGCCCATAGCAGCCTGTGGCATGCTATCTGGTTGATTATCCATCTGATTGCCGTTATTGCGGTGACCAAAATGAACGCCAGCTCGCTGGAGACATTGCTCGACAGCATGAATGCCCCTGTCGCCTTTACTGGCTTCCTGGTGGCACTGTTGATTCTGTCGCCGGAAGGTTTAGGTGCATTAAAAGCAGTGTTGAACAACCAGGTTCAGCGCGCGATGAATCTGTTCTTTGGTTCAGTGTTAGCAACCATTTCGCTTACCGTACCTGTCGTCACGCTAATTGCCTTTATGACGGGTAACGAATTGCAGTTTGCACTTGGTGCGCCAGAAATGGTGGTGATGGTGGCCTCTTTAGTGCTGTGCCATATCTCCTTCTCCACCGGACGTACTAACGTGCTCAATGGCGCAGCGCATCTGGCACTGTTTGCCGCCTATTTGATGACGATATTTGCCTGACAGTTATATCTCCTCCGATGACGGTAATCGGGGGAGATAATATAAATTCCTGCTTATTGTATTTCTTCATACTACCTGGACAGGTCGTTAATCAGAATTGCGAGCCTGTACCACACCCTGCACGAAACCACTGCAACAGCTGTTGAAAAGCCGGAATGTACTCTTCATTGCAAACATTTCAGGGATGAAGTGAAGATGAATTGCGACGTAGTATCCACACCAAGCCGGCGTTATCCGGTGAGGCGCAATGTTGCGGGGCTTTATCCCTGGTGGCATTGGTTGCTGGAAAGAGAAAACCCCCGCACGTTG
>OASS01000245.1_pt1 | contig 26646 bp, 33 predicted proteins | sample 1475811 | NCBI WGS metagenome assembly OASS01 (sample SAMEA2579922, study PRJEB22360) | human gut metagenome | biome: human gut; feature: human-associated habitat; material: faeces | place: Denmark | collected 2008/2010 | reverse complement strand
TGAACTGGTCGTTCTGACCATCAACGAAAAAGCCCACATCTGTGGGCTTTCATGTCACCAGGAGCCGCGGCTCCTTTGCGTATCCTTTTATGTCTCTTCACCGTCTGGTCGGTGTCCTGCTGAGACTGCTAACTTCCTGTTTTTATTGGTGTTGTCCTTATACCGTCCAATCATGATTGGTGGAGCTGGCGGGAGTTGAACCCGCGTCCGAAATTCCTACATAGCATTTCAATGTCTGTAAAAACAATGATTTGCTTTGATTTTCAGTTGGTTAGATTTATGCGGTGTCTGTCCGTTTTATGGGTTTTTAACTTTCTGCCGCCAAAGTGCCGCCACTGCATTTGTCGCCTAAACGCCTATTCGAAACGATTAATCTCTCGGCGATCTTAATCTTGGAGAGCTTATCTAGGCAGATAAAGCATATTGCTACTCCCGATACCACAAAATAGCTGCTTAAACCAAAGTATTGCCAAGTAGTTAGATGGTTTATCTTCTCCATCATCTTAGCACTTACTACAACAGAATAACTGAAAGGAAGTGCTACGATGAGACTGCTCATGAAGTAAATTAGAGTTGTTATGATTTTTATTAATTTTCTATATATGCTGTATTTATATCTTTTTTTATTCCATGCGAATATTTCTTTATGGGTGGTAATGGAAATTAGACTTTGACATTTGGAATAATTATCTATATCGCTAACGGGGTTTGTTGTGTTGAGTAATATTAGTCTTTGTTTTTTTGTCAATGTGTTATCTTTGGTTAATGCAGCAATGCCGTAATCTTCCGCCAGTTTTTTGAAGGTCGGATCTTCACTGCTTTTATACATCTGATATGAAAATTCGCTAATGTTTTTACGTGATGTGAATAGTTTATCTTTTTTATAAGTCCACCCTGTTTTAAGCCCTAATAAGGATATAATGGCAGATAGGGAAGGGAATAATATTTTTATAAGTAACTCTAGTTCGCTATTCATAAATTACTACTTACCTCAAATTAAATAAAGGATTTTTAGTTACGGCATCTTCTAAATGGTCTGGGGCGAAGTGTGCATAGACCATGGTCATTTTTATATCTGAATGTCCTAGGATATCCCGCAAAACCAATATGTTTCCACCATTCATCATAAAATGGCTAGCGAATGTATGACGCAGAACGTGAGTACATTGACCCTCTGGCAGATCGATACCAGCCCGCTTTACTGCACGCTCAAAGGCTTTTCTGCATGGGGTGAATAACTTCCCCCTATTCTTAGGCAGTTCTTCATATAAATCCTTAGAAATAGGCACAGTTCGGTTTTTCTTGCCTTTGGTCTTGGTATAAGTGATACGGTATTTTGATACCTGATGACTCTGCAGGTTTTCGGCTTCGCTCCAGCGTGCGCCGGTGGCCAGGCATATTTTTGCAATCAAAAGCAGGCTGGAGCTTTGAGAATCGGCGCAGGCATCCAGCAGACGTTTAATTTCTTCCGGGGTCAGGAACGCCAATTCACTCTCAGCAATTTTAAATGTTGGCAGCCCAGCAAGCGGGTTGGGGGCTGACCAGTGGCCCAGCTTTTTCAGCGTACCAAAAACAGATGATAGATTGCGCTGTTCAAGGTTTACCGTGCGGGGCTTAACGGGCGACATAAACGTGCCATCTTCATTTCGTACTTCACCTTTTAACCGTGCTTCGCGGTATTTCGTAAAGTCACCGGCTGTCAGTTCTGAGGCGATGGGGTCGCCTAGACCATTACAGATAATTCTAAGTTTCGCCATGAGGCGCTTGGGGTCTGCGAGTGTCTGACCATACAGGGAATACCAAAGCTCAATTAATTCTGATAGGTGTCGCCGATCATCCTTTTCTCCTAACCACGGTTTTTTGTTCACTTCTTCCATTGTGAAGCTTTCAAATGCAATGGCTTCGCCTTTGGTAGCAAATTGCTTACGCACGCGCTTACCATTGCGTCCATTGGGATAGCACTCACACAACCATTTTCCGTTCGGCTGTTTTCTGATGGTCATAAGTTAGAGGTTCTTGATTACTTTGACTGCACGTCCTACGACTTCCACATCATCTACAGAACATTCAAATGAAGTGTCATCTTGGCTAACTACTATTTTGTTTCCGGGTATGCGCGCAATTTTGACGATGCTTTTAACTCCGTCCATATCGACTAACCAGAAGCCATTACTGACTTGTTTAACGGACGTATCCACTACAAAGCTATTATTAGCTGTTTTAACAAATAAAGCGTTGGATGAGTCACCATCGAGCAGGCTGCTATCAAGAAGAATTTCATCACTTGCCTGCAGTTCGCCGTTCTTCAGTTCAACACGTTTGATGCTAGGAGCAACGATCTTAGAAAGTGGTCTTACAGTGACGGGAGGTTCATTTTTGAGATTTGTTTCTTCGTTCTCACACGCATACATATCTCCTTGACCAGTAGCCAGCCATAGAAGGGAAGCTCCTGTTTCAAGGGCACATTGAATTACCCATTCGGCAGGAAAGCTATCCCTTAAGTATCTGTTAGCCATAGTGCTTTTGGATACTTCCAGATGTTCGCAGAGCTGCTGTCGTGAGCTGAAGTTGTAAGCCTTAATAAGCCTGTTAATTGCATCGCGCCCACCACTATCATTTCCCGCTTTGATTAAACTCATAATCAAACCTCTTGACGTATATAAAAAGTGATCTTAATATCCATTCATGGTTTGAAAAGCAAAACCAAACCACATAAAACAAGATAAAACGAAACCAAACTAAGAGATACTGCACTATGAGTACTGATATTTCAATTCGTGTACCAAAAGAGATGGCAACGCCTGCTGAGTTCGCTGAATGGGAAGGTATCTCCCGCGGCTCTGTGTATCAAAAAATTCACCATGGTCAGCTTGCTAAATACATGGTCAAGAAGGAAAAAAACAAAGGCCGCGTAAGCCTGCGTTATTTAATGTACAAAACCGATCAGGTCCGTGAATCCCTCGGTCATTCCAACTTCCGCGTCATTGTTGGTAAGTAAGTTCAATTATGAGAACTTTCTAAGGGGGTAGCATGTTTGATTATAAGATTTCCAAACACCCGCATTTTGATGAAGCCTGTAGAGCTTTTGCACTTCGTCACAATATGGCGAAGCTGGCAGAACGTGCAGGAATGAATGTCCAGACTCTGCGAAACAAACTCAACCCAGATCAACCGCATCAGCTCAATGCGCCAGAAATCTGGCTGCTTACCGATCTGACTGAAGATTCAACGCTGATAGATGGTTTTCTGGCACAGATTCACTGCCTGCCATGTGTACCGATTAATGAGGTAGCAAAAGAGAAACTGCCGCATTACGTCATGAGTGCAACCGCAGAGATCGGGCGTGTTGCTGCAGGTGCGGTATCTGGCGATGTAAAAACCAGTGCCGGTCGTCGTGATGCCATCAGCAGCATTAATTCTGTAACACGACTGATGGCGCTGGCGGCTGTTTCATTGCAGGCCCGTTTACAGGCTAACCCTGCGATGGCGAGTGCAGTTGATACTGTGACTGGCCTCGGTGCTTCATTCGGTTTGCTGTGAGGTGCTTATGCTGACGAAAGAACCATCATTTGCGTCGCTGCTGGTAAAACAAAGTCCGGCAATGCACTACGGTCACGGCTGGATCACGGGTGAGGATGGAAAACGCTGGCATCCATGTCATTCACAAGATGAATTGCTGTCTGAATTGACCACGAGGAAACGGAGAAAGTCCAAATGTATGCGGCAGAAAGTGAAGTGGTTTATCAGTTTCGTTACAGAGGGGAGAGTTATTCAGTACCTGAAGATGATTTGCTCTGTTGCTATCCGTCATTGTCGGGCGATGGCAGTTACTTTTTCACGTTAAAGGATGGGACGTTTTTACGGGGAGAGCAGGTTAAAGAGACGATACGAAAAAATGTATCTCCTCTTGAGCGTTACCGTAAGAACAAAGAACGATAGCTGCGTTTGGGGGATATGAAGTATGGCAATTAATGGCGCTGCAGCAACTGTTCCATTAAGCCCCGGTGAGCGCCTGAATGGACTTAATCATATTGCGGAGTTAAGAGCGAAAGTTTTTGGCCTGAATATTGAGTCAGAGCTTGAGCAGTTTATTAAAGATATGCGTAATCCACGGGATATTAATAGCGAACAAAATAAACGGGCACTGGCTGCCATATTCTTTATGGCAAAAATTCCAGCTGAACGTCATAGCATCAGCATTAATGAGCTGACCACTGACGAAAAGCGGGAGTTGATTAAAGCAATGAATCATTTTCGTGCAGTGGTGAGCTTATTTCCCAGACGGCTAACCATGCCGAATTAACCAACTAATGAAATTAATGGCGTAAACCCGCCGGGCATCCCTTTATCTAAATTTAGGAGAATTGATTATGCGTAATATTGAAACCCTCTCGACCAAAACCGGACCGGATGACGCAGGGCTTAATATTTTACTGACAGAGGCTCGTCTGGAAGAACGCCGGGCAAGGGCTGAAGCAATGGCAGCTCGCCTTGATAGCCTGGCGTGTCATATCACATCCCGCCAGCTAACCCACGTCGAAGCGGCAGAACTGCTTCGTGTGACTGCTGAAGCAATCCAGAACGAAGCGCAGGAGATCCACTAATGGCTGATGCAATGGATCTCGTACAGCAGCGCGTTGAAGAAGAACGCCAACGCCATATCCGTGCTGCCCGTGCCAAAACGCCGGGCGTGTCCCGCGTGCTTTGCATTGAGTGTGAAGCGCCAATTCCGCCAGCACGCCGCCGTGCCATTCCGGGTGTGCAGCTTTGCATTACCTGTCAGGAAATCGCAGAGCTGAAAGGCAAACATTACAACGGAGGTGCTGTATGAGCACCATCCTGAAATGGGCGGGAAATAAAACTGCCATAATGTCCGAACTGAAAAAACATCTTCCTGCTGGCCCGCGACTGGTTGAACCTTTCGCGGGTTCTTGTGCTGTGATGATGGAGACGGATTACCCCAGCTATCTGGTTGCGGATATTAATCCTGATTTAATCAACCTCTATAAAAAGGTTGCCGCTGATTGTGAATCGTTTATATCTCGCGCCAGAGTTTTATTTGAGATCGCAAACAGGGAGGTAGCTTATTACAACATAAGGCAGGAGTTTAATTACTCAACTGAAATTACTGATTTCATGAAAGCGGTATATTTCCTGTATCTCAATCGTCACGGTTACCGTGGTTTATGTCGCTATAACAAGAGCGGGCATTTCAACATTCCCTACGGTAATTATAAAAATCCGTATTTCCCTGAAAAAGAAATTCGCGCATTTGCAGAAAAAGCCCAGCGGGCAACGTTTATCTGCACCAGCTTTGATGAAACGCTGGCGATGTTGAAGGCGGGGGATGTGGTGTATTGCGATCCGCCGTATGACGGTACGTTTTCCGGCTATCACACTGATGGTTTCACTGAAGATGACCAGTATCACCTGGCATCCGTTCTTGAACATCGATCATCTGAAGGACATCCGGTCATTGTTTCTAACAGTGACACATCCCTGATTCGTTCGCTGTATCGCAATTTTACTCACCACTATATCAAGGTAAAACGCAGCATCGGTGTGGCAGCTGGCGAGGGTAAATCAGCAACAGAAATCATCGCTGTTTCCGGGCCGCGCTGCTGGGTGGGATTTGATCCTTCGCGTGGCGTGGATAGTTCTGCCGTGTACGGAGTGCGTGCATGAGCCATGCTGATATGAACAACTGCAGCGGCTTTAACGAGGTCGCCGCAGCATTCTCATGGAACAGCCCGAAAAAGGCCATTAACCCTTATCTGGACCCGGCGGAAGTTGCGCCGGTTTCTGCGCTTTCAAATCTGATCACTCTGTACGCTGCCGATAACGAGCAGGAACAGCTGCGCCGTGAGGCGCTGAGTGATCAGGTCTGGGAGCGTTATTTCTTTAATGAATCCCGTGATCCTGTCCAGCGCGAAATGGAGCAGGATAAGCTCATTAGTCGGGCAAAGCTGGCGCATGAGCAGCAGCGTTTTAACCCGGACATGGTCATTCTGGCGGACGTCAATGCCCAGCCTTCCCATATCAGCAAGCCGCTGATGCAACGTATTGAATACTTCAGCAGCCTGGGCAGGCCAAAGGCTTATTCCCGCTATTTGCGTGAGACGATTAAGCCATGTCTGGAACGACTGGAGCATGTACGCGACAGTCAGCTATCCACTTCTTTTCGCTTTATGGCAAGCCATGAAGGGCTGGACGGCCTGCTGATCCTGCCTGAAATGAGTCAGGATCAGGTGAAACGCTTGTCTACCCTTGTCGCTGCGCATATGAGCATGTGCCTTGATGCAGCTTGTGGCGATTTGTATGTCACCGATGACGTTAAGCCAGAAGAAATCCGCAATACATGGGAAAAGGTGGCAGCGGAAACCCTGCGTCTGGATGTCATCCCGCCTGCGTTTGAGCAACTCCGCCGGAAAAGAAACCGCCGTAAACCCGTGCCCTATGAACTCATTCCGGGTTCGCTGGCGCGTATGTTGTGCGCTGACTGGTGGTATCGGAAATTATGGAAGATGCGTTGCGAATGGCGGGAAGAGCAGTTGCGCGCTGTCTGCCTGGTTAGCAAAAAAGCATCTCCTTATGTCAGCTATGAAGCCGTGATGCATAAACGTGAGCAGCGCCGTAAGTCGCTGGAGTTTTTCCGTTCTCATGAACTGGTGAACGAAGACGGCGACACGCTGGACATGGAGGATGTGGTAAACGCCAGCAGCAGCAACCCTGCGCATCGCCGCAATGAGATGATGGCCTGTGTTAAAGGTCTGGAGCTTATCGCGGAAATGCGCGGTGACTGCGCCGTTTTCTACACCATCACCTGTCCGTCACGTTTCCATTCCACGCTAAATAACGGCAGGCCCAACCCAACCTGGACAAATGCGACGGTAAGACAAAGTAGTGATTATCTGGTCGGCATGTTTGCTGCATTTCGTAAGGCGATGCACAAAGCCGGATTGCGCTGGTATGGCGTGCGGGTGGCTGAGCCGCATCATGACGGTACAGTTCACTGGCACCTGTTGTGTTTTATGCGCAAAAAAGACCGCCGCGCCATCACTGCATTACTGCGTAAGTTTGCCATCCGTGAAGACCGCGAGGAGCTGGGCAATAACACTGGACCGCGCTTTAAGTCTGAGTTGATTAACCCGCGCAAAGGTACGCCAACAAGCTACATCGCGAAATACATCAGTAAGAACATTGACGGGCGTGGTCTGGCTGGCGAGATCAGCAAGGAAACGGGGAAATCCCTGCGTGATAATGCTGAATACGTTAATGCCTGGGCGTCTCTGCATCGTGTTCAGCAATTCCGCTTCTTTGGCATTCCGGGGCGTCAGGCTTACCGTGAACTGCGATTGCTGGCTGGTCAGGCGGCAAGGCAACAGGGGGACAAAAAAGCAGGTGCGCCGGTACTGGATAACCCGCGCCTTGATGCAATCCTGGCTGCTGCTGATGCTGGTTGTTTTGCCACCTACATCATGAAGCAGGGCGGCGTACTGGTTCCCCGCAAATATCACCTCATCAGAACTGCTTATGAAATCAACGAAGAGCCGACCGCCTATGGCGATCACGGCATTCGTATTTATGGCATCTGGTCACCTATTGCAGAGGGCAAGATCTGCACTCATGCCGTGAAGTGGAAAATGGTTCGTAAGGCCGTTGACATTCAGGAGGCGGCAGCCGACCAGGGCGCTTGCGCCCCTTGGACTCGTGGCAATAACTGTCCCCTTGCTGAAAATTTGTACCAACAAGGGAAAGACAAATCAGCTGATGGAGATACCAGAACGGATATCACCCGCATGGATGACAAGGAGTTGCACGATTACCTGCACAGTATGAGCAAAAAAGAGCGCCGGGAACTGGCAGCAAGGTTACGCCTTGTGAAACCGAAACGGCGTAAAGACTACAAACAGCGAATTACAGATCATCAGCGACAGCAGCTCGTGTATGAACTGAAGTCCAGGGGATTTGATGGCAGCGAGAAAGAGGTCGATTTACTGCTTCGCGGCGGCAGTATTCCATCAGGAGCAGGCCTGCGTATCTTCTATCGGAACCAGCGTTTGCAGGAAGATGATAAGTGGCGAAACCTGTATTAATTACGCGGGTTAACAATTCGTGCTCTTAATAATACCAGGCATATCAGGCTGATGAGCATAAAAAAACGTTTTACATCAGTAAGATTATTATATACTGTAAATATAAACAGTGGTTATATATACAGTATTGCTTTGGTGTCATAGGAGGAAAGATGCAGGACTATTTTTTGGAGTCTTTGAAGCTCCAGCGCATTGATTTTTTTCTTAAGCTTGTAGCGGCTAGTGAGTGTAGTGATGAAGAGAAGGGGCTGGCCCTGCAGTGGGTTTCTGAACTGACAGATGAACTTATGGCAAAAATCAGAACCCACGAATACAACCGCTCAATGGATGTCATCAGCTGAGGTGACTTTTATGCGCATTGAAATAATGATCGATAAAGAGCAGAAGGTTAGCCAGTCTACACTGGACGCCCTTGAATCCGAGCTTTACCGCAATCTGCGCCCCCTGTATCCCAAAACGGTAATTCGTATCCGCAAAGGTAGCTCTAACGGTGTGGAACTGACCGGACTGCAACTGGACGAAGAAAGAAAACAAGTGATGAAAATTATGCAGAAGGTGTGGGAAGACGACAGCTGGCTGCATTAAGAAACGTTGCCCCCAGGAGGATTTATTCTGATGGGGGCTAGTTTTAGCACGAGTGAAACGAGGAGTTAGGTGGGCGGCCATTTTGATAAGTGATCGTCCGCTTTATGCTTTGACTTCAACTGATGGACGCAACTTTCTCTTTACTACTGTCAAATGTTTTTGGTTTTAACTATCTTATAAATCAATCACCACCTCCCTAGGAGATGGTTTTGGGATAACAATTAAAGATAGCCACTAGGAGTGGCTATTTTCTTCACGTTATGATTTCATTTTTTCGACTTTATTATTTTGCAAAACAATATCTGTAGCTTCAATGGATTTTTTAAGTGAATCGTAAAGACGTTGACGACTCTTACTCTTAGATAAAGAAACCTTTATAGCCGCCTCTTGTTTTGGTTTGATGTTTACCAGTATATAATATGGTTTTCTGGCTCCGCGCTTAATGTTGTTACGCTTAAAAACTTTTCCTCGAAACAAAGCATTGGAATCAGCGATTCGTTCTGATGAAAACTCAAAACTAAGTGCTGGAACCATTGAAGGAAATCTTTTAATTATTCTTGGTTTATGCTGTGTTCTCTTTGGTGTAGTAGAAAATACAAAATGTTTCACGGCAGTGGATTTTATCTCAGGATATTTTTCGAGATATTTTGAATTCAAGAGTGAGATGAATTTTTCAACTGGAGTTATGTCAAGATAAGAGCTGAACTTATTCTCAAAATATTTATCAAGGCTTTGATTTTTATTATCATTAATAAACTTTGAAATATCAATTAGAAGTTCTTTTACGCCATTCTGACCAACATCAGAAAGATATAAATCAATAATCTTTCCAAGATCATCTGACTCAAGTTCGCATACGGTATCTTGATTGAAGTAGGACCGTATAAAATTATCTAGTTTAGTATATTCTTTTGACATATTATCACCCCTTAACAGGATATGCAGTGAGGATGAAATGAGGCATTCCGTTAAACTTTTCAATTTTCATGACTAAATTAATTCTTTTTGCAGTCAATATATTGTTTGGATTATCGCGTTTAACGTAAGTGCCTACATCCTGTTCAATGTCTAATTCCTTTGAAAATCTAACCTCTGTGCGATTAGGATCTTTATACCACTCTGTAAATTCCATAAGAAATGAATTGAACCACTCGGTAGCTGATAGTTCTGCTACTGATAAGTTTGTAAATGTTGAAGCTACACAGAGTTTAGGAAATCGATCTAATCGATCTATCAGGTAATTGGCATCCTTGCCAACATGTCTTCTAATTGTATGTCCACCAGGTCCAGAATTCGATGCTGCTTCATGATCTTGCAATTTGACGGGGGAGTAACTTGACGAGTTTACTGTTGTCGATGTTGTAACATGCTGTAGTTGTGATGTAGAAGAAGACATATTCACCCTCCATGTTTTAGATATTGAGTCACAGTATATCGATACAGCACATAACTTGTTTAAATGTTTAGCTCTATGGTACACAACCATATTGCTTTTTATGCTGTAACTTCTGCTCTTCGCTCACAGCGGATTTTTATTGTTGTAAACCAGTATGTTTCGTTTTTCAAGCGGTTATCAGATACGGATTAACGCTTCCCTTGGCAGTGCATGACTATGCTGCATGAAATCGCATGATCGATTGAGGATCGTTTTTGCAGACACCTGCCAGAACTGGCGGGCTTTTACTCATGTCATGCAGGTGCATGAAAACCACTACATAAAGCGAGCAGGCGTGGCGGGGATACGAGCGCGCGCTGTATGCCTGAAGTGGCTAAAATAGTATCTGTCATAGGTACAACTTAGTGTAGTATCATCCATATAATCCATTGAAATATAATCGACTCTCATTAGAGGTGATGATGAACGGAATCTGGTACGAAAACACTCATACACGCATTCCTAATTTTGAAACAACAGTACATCAAAAGCACAAATTCGGTTACGCTTATGAAACAACAAGTCATTTTGTGCATCTGTATGGGCGTGACGTGGGATTTAATGTAATATCAGTTGGGTTAACTGTTATTGAGCAACGAAGTGGAACTCTCAATGATTGGGTTCGGAGAGTATTTGGGGCTCAGAACATATCTCCTTTAGATAATGAAATTGGACATGTAACTAGGGGAGTGTGGCGGCCATCCTTATATTATGTCAATGATACAGAAACAGCATTAGGTATCGATGAGTTTGAAAAAAGAGCAACAGAGCAAGCTCTAAGAGTTTTGATAGAAAAACTCGATGATATTTTTCTATATGTAGAACCAAGTGCCCATGGTTTGATTTCTTACAGTCATAAATGTAGAGAGCTATTAATTCTTGCTTGTACTGAGGTTGAAAATCAATGGGTGTCAATCATTGGTAATTCGAATTTATCTCGTTCAAATGGTCGATACTCCACAAATGATTATGTGAAATTATTAGATAAGTGTTATTTGTCTGAATATAAAATTCAATATTTGAATTATGACGGATTAAGGCATTTCAAACCTTTTGATGGGTGGAATGCAAGTACCCCTACAACATCTTTGTCATGGTATAATGCATATAATAAAACTAAACATGATAGATCAGGAGCATTCCACTTTTCCACTTTAGAAAATGTAATGGATGCAGTTGCTGCTTGTGTTGTAATGTACTGTGTAAAATATGGCCCGTTTAGCTTATTGGAAGCCAATACGTCTCTATCAACGATCGTTAATCAAAACTTTTCAATTTCATTAGATAATAGCAATCCAGCAAGTTATTACATTCCTGAAATTGAACTTCCACCGGATACAAGAACGGATTTATTAATTTATGATTGTTATCGAGAAAACCATAATAAAGCATGGGTCACTGATCCCCTAGTGCTCTAATTTCCTGCTAAAGGGAGCTTTTAATTATAAACGCTCCCTTCGGTTGTCGCTATTTATTATATATCAATAGAGTTTTGAGATTTTAATAACTGCCATCTTGTTAATAGTGGTTTTATTGCTATGTTGTGTTGGGTATTTATTTTTAAACCTTCGAATTTCGAATATCCATTTTCCAAGGCTTCCACTGAAAAATGAATGGTTTTTGTTATCGGGTTTATAGCACAAAGATTTAGGTCATATAAAGTATGAATGTCACTTCTGAGCAATAATCCATTGCTAATATGATTGTGACTATCGTTTCGATATACATTAATGTGAGCAGCATCAAGAATATCAACAAGCTTACAGCCCGTAACCGCACAAGTAGGATTTGATTTTAATAGCTGGTCGCGAAATGTTTTTTGCCCACTTCGTTGTTTTATTTGCCGTTCTACAATTTGCCGTTGATCTTCACCCATTAAAGTGGGGGTGTCTTTATCAGCTTCGCTGGCGTTGAGCTCCAGAATAATAGTATGTTGGGCGGTAAGCAAAGCAACAGCCCATTGATAGTTAACTTCTTGGATGGACATTTACCCATTGTAGCGTGGAGTTTCATCTATAAGTTGTGACATTGTAATATTGGATAATTTACGGTACTGGTTGCCGCAGTATGCTATAAATTCTTTAGCTGGCTCAAAAACCACTCTGGGTTCATCAAATTCATGGCCATTATCACAACGCCACTCTGATTTTATAGTTTTCCTTTGAAGAATTTTTTTGCTTTGCAGTCTAGGTTAATACATTTGTTACGCTTCTTATTAATGCTCTGTGTTTCTAATTTTTCAATAACAGATATACCTAAAATATTTTCTCTGTTGGTAATAATAATAATATCACCGTCTTTTACATTTTTGTGATTCGCTACAAAACTGTCATAGCGATAGAAAACTGATGAGTCATCGGGATAACTATCATTTCCCCAGTATCTAAGATCGTCTTTCTCAATTGCCTTAAAAAAAACCATACTTGCTGTACCATGAACTTTTCCCACTAATCAAATTTTGGTTTGTTCTATCGAACAGCAAAGCATGTTGATTTACAAGAGAAATCATCCCAAAGAATATGGCTCAAATCGCAAAATTTTTTGTTCTAACCAGTCATTTACTTCACGCATCCTTTTTTGCAACGGTAATAATTCATTTCGCACAAACACATTTGCCGCCTTCTCCACATCCCCAAACCCCCCAACATTGCTAGGCATTATCCCCATCATTTGTGGTGGCACACGATGCGCTGCCATCATGTCATCCCGACTCACGTTCTTGATGTTAAGAAATTCATCCTTCGCTGCGACTTCTGATAGCGGGATAATCTGAAGCCCGTCTTTTTTGCCGTTAGGCGAGTACATAAACAGGTTGCGGAAGTTACCCGGACCTTTGGCACTTTTCATCGCGTTGCGGAGGTTGTTCACATCCTCCTGGTTCTGCGCGGCATCGGTCATGTACATGATGAAGCCTGCATGACTACCGTTAATGTAATACTTCCGGCGGAACAGCGTGGCGGACTCGTTGAGCAGGGCTGACGGAATGGCAGAAAGATAACCGGGCAGGCCGTAGATCTCCTGATTAATATCCGGTTCCATCAGATGAAAAATGCTGCCTTTCGTGAACTGATACGGCTGGGTTGTCATACCGTATTGCACAAACCAGTAGGTATCCAGGTCTAATCCGCGTCGGGTGTATTTTGCCAGCGCAGGCTCAAGAGCGATAACTTCACCGAATCGGTTCGTGCGTTTCTCCAGGTAGGCGTTACCAAATACCAGATAGTCCTGCACAAAACGCGAAAAAGCCTGCTGGCTGAGCAGCGGATGAGGGATATAGGTACTGGTCAGAATGTTGCACTTTACTGCAATCGGGGAACTGTGATGCACGGCAGCGCGGAAGGTGCGCGCCAGTCCGTCAAAGCTGACGGGCGGCTCATACCAACGGTCCATCTGTACGCATTCCACATAGTCCAGCAGTTCTCGGCGGTCCAGAACAGGAACGGGATCGCCGAAGCTGAATGCTTCGGCTGTAGTCTGGTTTTTAAGCTGGAGCTGTTTCGTCGCCGCAGCGCGGTTTTTCTTACTCTTTCCCATCAAAAAATCTCCACAATATTGCTGGTATTGGCGGACTCGCCCTGCAGCGGTTCGTTAAACAGTGCATGCATCGTTGCCCAGGCCAGATCAGCATGGCTGGCTTCTTCGCTGCGGCTGGCTTCATAGGTCGGGCGGTTGCCGCTGGCGGTGGTGGCGCGACGGATTGCCATAAATGACTGCGCTATGTCGGTGTATCCGGCGTCAAACTCCAGACGGCGGTGGCTGATAATGTCGTAGGCCTTGAGTACCAGGGCGTTTTTAACATTGGGGTTGTAGACGAACTCCCGGACGGCAGGAAAGAACGCTTTCACGTTCTCGTAAACCCCGTGACCGACGCCGGTTGAGTCGATACCTATGTATGTCACGTTGTACTGTTCGGTCAGTTTTTTGATGGCGTCAGCCTGGGCGCGAAAGTCCATCCCGCGCCACTGGTGACGCTCAAGAATGCGGAACTTACCGCCAGGCACGGCTGGCGGAGCCACCACTACGCATCCGGCACTGTCGCCGTTCTGCGTACCTTTTGCCGGGTCATAACCGATCCACACCTCGCGCCAGCCAAACGGGCGCAGGGCCAGTGCATGAAAGTCGGTCCAGACTTCCCAGCTGTCCACCATGCACGCCTGCAGCTCGCTGAGCGGGAACACGGACGCGAGATCGTCCACGAACTCACACATCAGTAGGTTCTGGTATTCGTCCGGGCTGTATTCCATGCGCAACTGGTCAAGGTCGAACAGGTTACAGCCGCCGCGCACCGCATCTTCCACGGTGACTATCTGGCGGTATTGCCCGTCTGCACACAGCAGACCGGGAGCCAGATTGCTGTGGGACAGGTCGATGTCCACCTTGTCGGCTTTGTTGCGCCCACGGTTGAACAGCGCACCGGACCAGAACGGATAAGCACTGTGGGTCAGGCTGGATGGCGTGGAAAAATAGGTCTGTCGCCATTTCTTGTGAATAGCCATACCGGAAGCCACTTTGCGCAGCTCCTGGAATTTCGGGATCCAGAAATATTCATCCAGATACAGGTTGCCGTGGTAACTCTGGGCCGTGCGGGCATTGGTGCCTAGGAAGTAAAGCGTGGCCCCGTTAGGAAGCACCATCGGATCGCCTTTCAGCTCCACTTCGACTTCTTTGGCGAAGTCGATGATGTACTGCTTAAAGACGTGGGCCTGTGCCTTACTGGCGGAAAGGAAAATCTGGTTACGCCCGGTAAGCAGGGCGTCAATCAGGGCTTCACGGGCAAAGTAAAAGGTTGCGCCGATCTGGCGTGACTTCAGCAGGTTGCGGATGCGGTTGGTTTTTCCGGCTTCCCACCAGTGGCGCTGGTAGTTGAACATGGAGGAATGGAAGATTTCTTCCAGCTTCTCAATCTGTTCATCGGTGAAGACATTCTTTTCCGGCTGACGGCGCGGGCCTTTGTTGCGGTTGGCGACGTTAGGGTTTAAGTCGGCTTCGTTGCCGCCATTGTTAAACTTGCCGATCCGCGCGTGGCGCTCAGACTGGCGCGCCAGCAGGTCAATCTCTTTGAAATCTTTCCCTTCTTTGTGCTCCTTCATAATGAGCTGGCAGTAGCGTGCGGCGGTGGTGAGCTGCATCTGATCCAGCGGCCCATAGTCACCCCACTTGTCGCGTTTTTTCCAGCTGTGAACGGTTGCAACTTTCTCGCCCAGCATTTCAGCAATGCGGGCTACGCGGTATCCCTGAAAGTACAGCAGCATGGCCTGCCGACGGGGATCGAGATCTGCGGGTGTCAGTGTGGTGTTCATGGCACAAACCTACAGCCTTGAATGAAGGCTTTCCCCGCCTGCGGTTTGTGTGGTTGTCGGTACAAATACCGCGCATTGTTTCACTGCCCCCATCACCGCAACCATAAGGCTCCAGTAAGTTTTTTCTAACGGAGCACGGCTCATGACAGTGAAAGCAAAGCGTTTTCGCATCGGGGTGGAAGGTGCCACCACCGACGGACGCGAAATCCAGCGTGAATGGCTGGAACAGATGGCAGCCAGCTATAACCCGGCGGTGTATACCGCGCTGATTAACCTTGAGCACATCAAGTCTTATCTGCCGGACAGCACCTTTAACCGCTACGGCAAGGTGACGGCGCTGTTTGCTGAAGAAATCACGGAAGGTCCGCTGGCAGGCAAGATGGCGCTGTATGCTGACGTTGAGCCAACGGAGTCCCTGGTGGAACTGGTGAAAAAAGGCCAGAAATTATTCACCTCTATGGAAGTCAGCCCGAAGTTCGCTGATACGGGCAAAGCCTACCTGGTCGGCCTGGCTGCCACTGATGACCCTGCCAGTCTGGGCACTGAAATGCTGACATTCAGCGCCAGTGCAGCCCATAACCCGCTGGCAAACCGCAAGCAGAATCCCGCCAATCTCTTTACCGCCGCAGAGGAAACGGTGATCGAACTGGAAGAAATCCAGGAGGACAAGCCGTCCCTGTTTGCCCGTGTCACGGCGCTGTTCACCAAAAAAGAGCAGTCCGATGACGCCCGGTTCTCTGATGTGCATAAGGCCGTGGAACTGGTCGCCACTGAGCAGCAGAACCTGAGTGCGCGCACCGAAAAATCCCTGTCTGAGCAGGAAGAACGCCTGTCTGAGCTGGAGACTGCCCTGCAGGCACAGCAGACCGCCTTTAACGAACTGGTGGACAAGCTGAGCCATGAAGACAGCCGCCAGGACTACCGCCAGCGTGCAACAGGCGGTAACGCCCCCGCTGACACTCTGACCAATTGCTGATGGAGCACAAAACCTGATGAAGAAGAATACCCGCTTTGCTTTTAACGCTTACCTGCAGCAACTGGCGCGTCTGAACGGTGTGGCAGTTGAAGAACTGTCCAGCAAGTTCACCGTAGAGCCGTCCGTGCAGCAGACATTGGAAGACCAGATCCAGCAGTCCGCCGCTTTCCTGACGCTGATTAACGTCACGCCAGTGACTGAGCAGTCCGGTCAGCTGCTGGGGTTGGGAGTTGGCAGCACCATTGCCGGAACCACTGATACCACCGCGAAAGAGCGTGAACCTGTCGATCCGACGCTGATGGTCGATGTGGAATATAAATGCGAGCAGACCAACTTTGACACGGTACTGACCTACGCGAAGCTGGACCTGTGGGCGAAGTTTCAGGATTTTCAGGTGCGTATCCGTGACGCCATCGTGAAACGTCAGGCACTGGACCGCATCATGATCGGCTTTAACGGCGTGAAGCGTGCGAAAACCTCCAACCGTAGCGAAAACCCGCTACTGCAGGATGTGAATAAAGGCTGGCTGCAGAAAATCCGTGAGGATGCACCGGATCACGTCATGGGCAGCACCACCACGGGCGGTGAAACCACACCGGGTGCGGTGAAAGTCGGGAAAGGGGGCGAATATGCCAACCTGGACGCCGTGGTGATGGATGCCGTTAACGAGCTTATCGACGTGGTCTATCAGGACGATGACGATCTGGTGGTGATTTGCGGTCGTGAACTGCTGTCTGACAAGTATTTCCCGCTGGTCAACAAAGAGCAGGAAAACAGTGAAAAACTGGCTGCCGATATGATCATCAGTCAGAAACGCATGGGTGGCCTGCAGGCCGTGCGCGCGCCGTTCTTCCCGCCGAATGCGCTGCTGATCACCCGTCTGGATAACCTGTCCATCTACTGGCAGGAAGACACCCGCCGCCGTTCAGTTATCGACAACCCGAAACGTGACCGGATTGAAAACTTTGAATCCGTTAACGAAGCCTATGTGGTTGAGGACTACCGCTGCGCCGCACTGGTGGAAAACATCCAGATTGGTGATTTCAGCGCCGCCGCAGCCGAAACCGGAGCGTAATCCATGAGCCTGAGTCCCGCACGGCAGCATCGCCTGCGCGTTCAGGCTGAACAGGCCGCCCGCGAGGGCGGCAGTGTTCGCCACGCATCGGGCTATGACCTGATGCTGCTGCAACTGGCGGAAGACCGCCGCCGTCTCAAGGGCGTTCAGTCCACGGTCAAAAAAGCGGAAATCAAGGTGGAGCTGCTGCCGAAGTACGCCGCCTGGGCAGAGGGTGTCCTGGCTGCCGGAGGCGCTCAACAGGATGACGTGCTGATGTACGTGATGCTGTGGCGCATTGATGCCGGAGATTATGCCGGGGCGCTGGAGATCGGGCGTCATGCCCTGCGTCATGGCTGGGTGATGCCGCTGGGTAACCGCAACGTGCAGACCGTGCTGGCAGAGGAAATGGCAGACGCCGCGCAGAGCGCAATGCTTGCCGCCACCGGCTTTGATGCCGATCTGTTGTTGCAGACGCTGGAGCTGACAGACGGTCTGGATATGCCGGACCAGTCACGGGCGCGTCTGCATAAAGCGATTGGAGCTGTCCTGAGTGAAAGCAATCCGGCTTCCGCCCTTAATCATCTCAACCATGCGTTACAGCTCGATCCCCGCTGTGGCGTGAAAAAAGACAAACAGCAGCTGGAGCGCAGACTGCGCAATGACAGCCGCTGACAGAACGTGCCCCCGCGCACGGGCGGCACGGGGTGGCGAAAGACACAGCCACATCAAAACTCCGTCCACCGCCCTCTATTTCAGGAGAAAGCAGCATGAAGTTTGTTGCGCCAGAACAGGCACCGGAACAGGCGGAAATCATCAGAAATACGCCGTTCTGGCCTGATGTGGACCTGTCGGAGTTTCGCAGTGTCATGCGCACTGACGGCACAGTGACGCAGCCGCGTTTAAAGCAGGTTGCGCTGTCGGCAATTTCGGAGGTCAACGCAGAGCTGTATGAGTTTCGCAGACGCCAGCAGATGCTGGGGTATGCCTCGCTGGCAGAAGTCCCGGCGGAACAACTGGACGGCAAAAGCGAGCGCATTCAGCACTATTTCAACGCGGTTTACTGCTGGGCACGCGCCATGCTCAACGAACGTTACCAGGACTATGACGCCACGGCATCCGGTGCGAAGCGAGGCGAGGAACTGGCGGAAGCAAGCGGTGATTTATGGCGTGACGCCCGCTGGGCCATCAGCCGGGTGCAGGATGCGCCGCACTGCACAGTGGAGCTTATCTGATGAAAGTGCGTGCGCATCAGTATGACACGGTGGACGCACTTTGCTGGCGTCATTACGGGCGCACGCAGGGTGTCACGGAGCAGGTACTGAAGGCAAATCCGGGGCTTGCCGAATACGGCCCCTTTTTACCTCACGGGCTGCAGGTGGAGCTGCCGGACATTCCGACAACCACCACCGTGCAGACCGTCCAGCTATGGGACTGAATTATGACGCTTGAGCGAATCAGCGCCTTTATCACGTATTGCATCGCCGTCGTGCTGGCCTGGCTGGGCGATTTGTCCATCAAGGATGCCTCAACGCTGGGTGGCCTGATGATTGGTGTGCTGATGCTGGCTATCAACTGGTACTACAAACACAAAGCCTACCAGCTTCTGCGCGACGGGCAGATCTCGCGGGAGGATTATGAATCCATCAATCGTTAAACGTTGCCTTGTCGGGACCGTGCTGGCTATTGCTGCCACTCTGCCGGGTTTTCAGCAGCTTCACACCTCCGTAGAGGGGGTGAAACTGATTGCCGATTACGAAGGCTGTCGTCTGCAGCCGTATCAGTGCAGCGCGGGTGTCTGGACCGACGGCATTGGTAATACATCGGGCGTCATTCCCGGCAAAACCATTACGGAACGACAGGCAGCAGAAGGACTGATCTCTAATGTGCTGCGTGTGGAGCGGGTGCTGGAAAGGTGTGTGAAGCAACAGCCGCCGCAAAAGGTGTATGACTCGGTGGTGTCGTTTGCCTTCAACGTGGGAACTAGCAATGCCTGCAGTTCCACACTGGTGAAATTACTCAATCAGCGGCGCTGGGCGGATGCATGCCGACAGTTGCCGCGCTGGGTTTATGTAAAAGGTGTGTTTAATCAGGGGCTGGATAACCGCCGTGCGCGGGAGATGGCCTGGTGCCTTAAAGGAGCTGGACTATGACGCGTGCACTGGCAGTAGTGGTGGCGCTGGCACTCGTTGCGCTGGGCTGGCAGTCGTGGCGGCTTAACAGCGCCAGCCACACCATCGAAACGCAGCGCACGGCGCTGAAAAGTAAAGCGCAGGAACTGACGAAGAAAAACAGCCAGCTGATCGGTCTGTCCATTCTGACTGAAACCAATAACCGGGAGCAGGCGCGGCTCTATGCCGAAGCAGAACAGACCAGCGCGCTGCTGAGACAACGACAACACCGGATTGAGGAACTGAAACGTGAGAACGAGGATTTACGCCGCTGGGCTGATACTCCTTTGCCTGCTGACATTATCCGGCTGCGGGAACGTCCGGCACTCACCGGAGGTACAGCTTACCGTCAGTGGTTGTCCGCGAGTGACGCCGTGTCGGCTGGCTCAGGCAACGCCGCGCACTAACGGTGATCTGAACGCGTTGCTGGATGAAACGGAGGCCGCCTGGACGGTCTGTGCAGACAAAGTGGACATGATTATTGCGTGTCAGGAGCGAAACAGTGAACAAACCACAATCCCTGCGCCACGCCCTCAGTAAAGCGGTGCCTTATGTCCGCAATAACCCGGACAAACTGCATCTGTTTGTGGATAACGGTTCGCTGGTTGCCACGGGGGCCAGCTCCATGTCGTGGGAGTACCGTTACACCCTGAACGCGGTGATTGAGGATTTCAGCGGCGACCAGAATCTGCTGATGGCCCCGGTTTTGCTGTGGCTGCGGGATAACCAGCCCGATGCCATCAATAACCCGGCGTTACGGGAAAAACTATTTACCTTTGAGGTGGATATTCTGCGTAACGATGTCTGTGATATCAGCCTTAACCTGCAACTGACGGAACGTGTGCTGGTCAGCACTGACGGCAGCGTGTCGAACGTTGAAGCGGTAGCGGAACCTGATGAACCTGAAGAAATGTGGACGGTGAAACGTGGCTGAACTGCAGAAAGTTGACGACTGGCTGAGTGCCTTGCTGGCGAATCTGGAACCAGCCGCAAGAAGCCGCATGATGCGCCAACTGGCGCAGGAACTGCGCAGGACACAACAGAAGAACATCAGGATGCAGCGCAATCCAGATGGCAGTAGTTATGAACCGCGACGGGTAACAGCACGCAGTAAAAAGGGGCGTATCAAACGTCAGATGTTTGCAAAGCTGCGCACCACAAAATACCTGAAAACTGCCGCCAGCGCCGATTCTGCCAGCGTACAGTTTGAAGGTAAGGTACAGCGCATTGCCCGTGTTCACCATTACGGTCTGCGTGATCGCGTAAATAAAAAAGGTTTAATCGCGAAATATCCGCAACGTACTTTATTGGGCTTATCTTATAAAACAGAAGAAAATATTATTATGAGCATAAAGGAGGAGCTATCAAAATAAAGACGAGGAGGTTTAAATAACCCTCTCGTCTTTTGTTTTTATCCATAAGCCAGCTCCTGTGGAGATGGCGATTGATTAGCTGTTCATGTAAGAGTTAAATAGGGCTGAGATTTTTTGTGTATCCGTAACTGGATCAGTCGATGAGCCTTGTCTGATATAAAACATATTCTCAAAGTCGCAAATTTGACCTGTGCTCTGAATAGTTATCTTGAGTATGTGTAAGCCATTGTAAGAGCAAAACTCAATATTCTTAAGTATCTGCTGTTTTAGAGTTTCAGTGAAATTGTATCCTTGTATTTTTTGTTTTATTAACATAAAGTAACCATCAATGCTACCAGAGACTAACATTGCTTCATGATCAATTCCGTTTATATAGAACCCATTGAACTCAATTGAATTTACTCCATATAAATGTTGAATTCTATCTGCGGTTAATTTATTTTCGGCAATACCAACTAAAATATAGCCTTTTGCGCTTTTTCCAATATTATTTATTGCTACGCAAGTTTGTAATATTCCTTTTAAACATTCATCATCAAATTCATTTTTACCTGATAAATTAAAGAACCCCTGTTTGAAATCATAACTTGGTTGTTCAGTTCTAGAATTTGTTAATAGATTGCGAATTTCAGTTACCCAAGCATGATTCACATACTTTTGAGGAGCAGGTTGGAAGTAGCGACTTATTAATGCAACAAGATCATTAACACTTTTTTCACGAGTGCTTGCAGCCCAGCGGCCACCATCGGTAACCATAATTATGGTATTGCCAGTGTTTTTTAATTGCGAGAATAAACCTTCTTTATCAATTAATTGCATATTTTGGTTGAAAAGAAGTTCATAAATAGACAAAAACACAGCTTGATAATAACGAGGGCATTCTTGAGATGAATTATCCTCCCCTAAAATATGGCTTCTAAAAGTATCATTTTTTCCGTCATATAGGCTTGTAATTAATTCATATACAGCTATGAAATTCTGCTTAATAGTGGCAGCGTTATTGGTTTGAATGAAAGACTCTAATTGCTGTCTGACACCATGAGCATGAGAGGAGTTTCCTTGACCATAGAATGTGTCGAGAGAAGTTGACCCAGATGTGGGTTTTTCTTCTAGACTGATATATGCAAGGATATTGGCTATCAATTCCTCGTCATCAGAATCACGAATACTTCGTCTTGTTAAAATATGATGTTTTATATAAAAGTGGTTATCGATATTTACCCCGTACTCCAATCTATCGTTACTGATTGAAATTTTGTGCATTTGCTGGAGATTCATAATGTCAGAATGGCTAGTATCACCTCTGATCGATGTTGATATCGATCTGACCAGTTCAGAGAAGTTACTAACTGTTCCTGCACTACGTAATTCTTGTTTGGATAAAATCTTCCCGTTTGAGTTTATTCGTCTGAATACTTCGTCAATATTTTCATTTGTGGAGCTATATTCTGATATTGCAAATCGATAACGTGCAATAATTGCTGAAGAATCACGGGAAAGGATTGGTTCTTTCTGAATTAAAGTTCCATTATCTTTAAGTTGTTTTGTTAAAGCTATAGAGTCCAAATCAAAATATTGTCCATCTAATGAAAATCTCTGTTCGATGAAGCTCATAATTGCTTCTAATCTTTGCATTCCATCCAATATTTCTCTTTGTTCATTGATGGTAACAAATAATAATAACGGAATAGGATATTGTTGCAGCATAGAAGATATTAAAGAAGTCTTTTCTTCTAGAGACCATACAAGTTTCCTTTGATAACGTCTATTGACTATCAAATTTCCTTGCAAATACCATTCGTATAATTGCTCGGTAGTCCTTGAGTCAATATCAAGATTTTCATTTGGCATAATTTTTCTCCTTGTTAGATTGAATTTATATATTGTCAATAAACATCTTTTGTGTCAAAGATAACATAGTAACTGCCTAAATTAATTGGCTTTTAATAATTAAAGGCGTAGCTTTCAAGTGCTTTTTTAAGAGCATTGAACTTCTTAACTTGCGCAACGTCATTCGACCTTTTGCAACGTATTAATGCTCTAACGCAGACCATTGAAAGGCATTTGTTCTATGTCTAATACAATTACAAAGGCTGTCTACTGCTTGCTATTGATGGCAACCTTTCCCTATGAACGCACAATTAACCGAAATCATGCGCCTTATCACCAACCTGATCCGCACAGGTGTAGTCACCGAAGTGGACAGGGCAAACTGGCTGTGTCGGGTGAAAACTGGCGACCTCGAAACCAACTGGATCAGCTGGCTGACGCTGCGTGCCGGGAATGCCCGCACATGGTGGAAACCATCGGAAGGTGAGCAGGTGGTGCTGCTGAGTCTGGGCGGAAATCTTGAAACCGCGTTTGCGCTGCCCGCCATCTATTCGAATCAGTTCGCACCACCGTCGACGTCGGCGGATGCCTGCGTGACAGAGCATCCTGACGGCGGCTGGTTTGAATACGAACCCGCCACCGGGCGCTGGTATGTCAGGGGCATCAAATCAATGGTCATTGAGACCGCCGACAATATCACCATGAAAACCAGTGAGTTTGTACTGGAGGCTGACCGCACACGCATTAACAGCGAAGTAGTGATCAATGGTGGTGTTACCCAGGGCGGCGGTGCAATGAGTTCTAACGGAATTGTGGTTGATGCACATCAGCATACTGGCGTCCTGAAAGGCGGCGACACAACCGGAGGCCCGGTATGACGCTTTATAGCGGGATGAACAATACCAGCGGTAAAGCCATTACTGATATTGACCATCTGCGTCAGTCGGTGCGGGACATTCTACTGACACCGCAGGGTAGCCGCATTGCCCGTCGTGAATATGGTTCCCTGCTGTCGACACTGATAGACCAGCCACAAAATCCGGCATTACGCCTGCAGGTCATGTCGGCAGTGTATGTGGCGCTGAGTCGCTGGGAGCCACGGCTGACGCTGGATTCCATCACCATCAATAGCAATTTTGACGGTTCAATGGTGGTGGAGCTGATCGGGCGGCGTAATAACGGTGTGCCTGTTTCCCTTTCCGTATCAACAGGAGCAGAGAATGGCAGTGATTGACCTTTCGCAGTTGCCTGCGCCGCAGATTGTGGATGTGCCGGACTTTGAGACGCTGCTTGCCGAACGCAAGGCAGAATTTGTGGCGCTTCATCCGAAAGATGAGCAGGAAGCAGTGATCCGCACGCTGGAACTGGAATCTGAACCCGTCACCAAATTGTTGCAGGAGAACGCTTATCGTGAGTTGCTTCTGCGCCAGCGCATTAACGAAGCCGCGCAGGCGGTGATGGCGGCTTATGCCATAGGGAGCGATCTGGACCAGCTCGCTGCCAATTACAACGTGAAACGCCTGACGGTGACGCCTGCTGATAATGACGCTGTGCCGCCCGTCGCGGCTGTGATGGAAAGTGATGAAGCGTTACGCCTGCGTGTGGCTGCAGCCTTTGAAGGGCTATCAGTTGCGGGGCCAACTGCAGCTTATGAATTTCATGCCCGAAGCGCCGACGGTCGGGTGGCGGATGCCAGTGCAACCAGTCCGGCACCTGCAGAGGTGGTGCTGACTGTCCTGAGTCGCGAAGGCGACGGAACTGCAGAAAAAGACCTGCTGGACGTGGTGGAAAAAGCTCTGAACAGTGAGAACGTCCGCCCGGTGGCTGACCGTCTGACGGTTCGCAGCGCAGAAATCATCCCGTATCGCGTGGAAGCCAGCATTTTTCTCTATCCGGGACCGGAAGCAGAGCCGGTAATGGCAGCGGCAAAAGCCAGCCTGCAGAAGTACATCGCCAGTCAGACGCGTCTTGGGCGGGATATTCGCCGTAGCGCCATCTTTGCCGCCCTGCATGTTGAGGGTGTGCAGCGTGTGGAGCTGGCTTCTCCTCTGGCGGATGTGGTCCTGAACAAAACACAGGCGGCATCATGTACGCAGTGGAGCGTAACCAACGGAGGAACGGATGAATAGTCTGCTGCCACCGGGTTCAACACCACTGGAGCGCCGACTGGCGCAAACCTGCAGCGGGATTTCTGATCTGCAGGTGCCGCTTCGTGATTTGTGGAATCCGGCTACCTGTCCGGTCAGCTTCCTGCCTTATCTCGCCTGGGCGTTCTCTGTGGATCGCTGGGACGAGGGCTGGACAGAAAGCGTCAAACGCCAGGTAGTGAAGGATGCTTTTTATATTCATCAGCATAAAGGAACCACCAGTGCCGTGCGGCGGGTGGTGGAACCGTTCGGATTCCTGATCCGCATTATTGAGTGGTGGCAGACCGGAGAAACACCGGGCACGTTTCGCCTGGATATCGGCGTGCAGGACCAGGGCATCACTGAAGATACCTATCTGGAACTTGAGCGGCTGATAAGCGATGCCAAACCATGTAGCCGTCACATGATCGGCATGTCCATCAATCTGCAGACCAGCGGTCCGCATTGGGTGGGGGCTGCAAGCTATCTTGGCGAAGAAATCACGATCTATCCGTATATCAACGAAACAATTATTTCTGGCGGCACCGTGCATGAAGGCGGGGCGGTCCATGTTATTGACACAATGAGAGTGAATCCATGAGCACAAAATTTTATACCCTGCTGACGGATATTGGCGCGGCGAAACTTGCCAGCGCCGCCGCGCTCGGTGTGCCGTTAAAAATTACCCATATGGCGGTCGGCGATGGCGGCGGAAGATTGCCAACGCCGGACGCAAAGCAGACTGCACTGGTAAATGAGAAACGCCGGGCTGCGCTGAATATGCTCTATATCGACCCGCAGAACAGCAGCCAGATTATTGCCGAACAGGTGATCCCTGAAAACGAGGGCGGTTGGTGGATCCGTGAAGTGGGCCTGTTTGATGAGTCCGGGGCATTGATTGCCGTGGGCAACTGCCCGGAAAGCTATAAGCCGCAACTGGCTGAAGGCAGCGGGCGCACCCAGACCGTGCGCATGGCGCTGATAACCAGCAGCACGGACAATATCACCCTGAAAATCGACCCTGCTGTAGTGCTGGCAACCCGCAAGTATGTGGATGACAAAGCACTGGAGTTGAAGGTGTACGTGGATGACCTGATGGCAAAACATCTTGCCGCACCGGACCCGCATTCACAGTATGCACCCAAAGAAAGTCCGACGTTTACCGGAACCCCCAAAGCGCCAACGCCAGCGGCGGGGAATAATACCACGCAGCTTGCGACCACAGCATTTGTTCAGGCGGCACTGACGGCTCTTATTAATGGTGCGCCAGCCACGCTGGACACGCTGAAAGAAATAGCCGTAGCCATTAACAATGATCCGAAATTCAGTACCACCATTAACAATGCGCTGGCACTGAAAGCGCCGCTGTCGAGTCCGGTACTCACCGGAACGCCAACAGCCCCCACGGCGGCGCAGTCGGTCAACAATACACAGATTGCCACTACGGCTTTTGTGAAATCAGCGATTGCAGCAATGGTGGGTTCTGCACCTGCGGCACTGGATACACTGAACGAACTGGCGGCGGCACTGGGGAATGATCCGAACTTTGCCACGACAATGCTTAATGCGCTGGCAGGTAAACAACCGCTGGACAATACGTTGACTAATTTGAGTGGAAAGGATGTAACTGGTCTTCTCGCATACCTTGGTTTGGGAGAAGCCAGATTCTCTGGTCGTTTGTTAAACACGAATATTTTTAA
>OASS01000243.1_pt1 | contig 26853 bp, 20 predicted proteins | sample 1475811 | NCBI WGS metagenome assembly OASS01 (sample SAMEA2579922, study PRJEB22360) | human gut metagenome | biome: human gut; feature: human-associated habitat; material: faeces | place: Denmark | collected 2008/2010 | reverse complement strand
AACTGTTAGAATTACAGGACCAACAAGGGTGTTGCACTTCTAAATAGACATCGGGATCGCTCAATCACCACCAACACCTCATATATAATGGGACATATGTCTGATGCTTCCGATGCCGCTGATGCTGTTTCTACTCCTTCGACCGTGTTCTCACGAGTGGCGGCGAGCGCTGCGTGGAAGCGGCTGAACCGTTTGATGCCGGCCTTGGCGGCAGCGGTGATTCTGCTGATGGGTTTCGTGCTGATTGCGGCGACGCCTGCCGGGCATATTCCAGACGTATGGGCGCACACGTATCGCATCGACGGCATCGTCAATGGGGATGTGCTGGCTCGGCCGGTCGACTCGACCAGCATTCTGCATTCGGGCAGCGGCAATGTGGGCGGGTGCGTGAGCCGTGATTGGATCCAGTTCTCCATCGACCATTACGACGGTTACGATCCGGCTGCCGTCAATGCCGATTTTCTTGAGCGGTACGGCATGGGCAGCACTACAGCGGGCAGCGGCACGAACAGCACCAGCACCGCAAACACCAACGCCTGCGTGGACACGCCCTACAACAATGCAGCGGTTAATTCACCCGTCGCCTATCTGCCGCAATTGGCCGCCTTTGCCATAGGAGCAGCCTCAACGCTCACCTCTGGCACCACATACGTACTCGCGGAAGTAATCATGTTGCTGGTGTACGCCGGCTGTATGTTCGCCGCCGTGGCCGCACTCCCCCGCTGGCGCTTGCCTATGGCCCTACTCTTGGTCTCACCGCCGTTGATCTTCCGCTATTCGTTCGCCATCTCGGCCGATTCCATGGCACAGGCGCTGTGCCTATTGTTCGCGTGCCTGCTGTTTTCCTGCATGGCCGACCCGCGCGCCGGTAACGGACGATTGGCCGCGCTCATGACCGTAGGCGTGCTGATGGGCATGTCGAAATTCACGTTCACTCCGCTTCTGCTACTGGGATTCCTGGCTTTGATACCCTGTCATAGCGCCGCACGGCATCCGCTTCCCCGCCTTACCGCACCTCGTATCGCCATTGTGGCGGCGGGCAATATCATCGGATTCGCGTTCCTGGCAGCCTGGATGAAGCTCACCGGCTGGTTCACCACAACGCCATCCATCGTGTCTTACGAGGCCATGACGGCGAAGAAAAGTCAGCTGTTCGCCGAGCCTTTCAGCGCGAACGGTCTGTTTGGCGCCATCGCATCTATCGCTCACGCCATAATCACCGGGCAATCGAACCTGGATTCCCGTATGCAGACGCTAGTCATTCTGTCTCTCTGGGCAGTACTGGCCATGCTGCTGATCGCGCTGATTGCGGCCACGGCGAAACGTGTGTTCAGCGCACGGATGGGATGGTTCTGGTGGTGCGCCTGCGCCGGCGCCACCGGCATCATCCTGCTCACGTATCTGGCCTTGTGGCTGCAATATACGCCCGCCAACGCAACTGGCGTGGATGGCGTGCAGTTCCGCTACTTCCTGCCATTAAGCGGCATCTTCACACTCTGTGCTTGCGAATGCGTCGCCGGGCTGTGGCGGCGCGCAAGCCACGCAAGCCACGCAACGCCGCGCGCCTCACGCACCGCATCCGAATCTACAGCCGTACCTTCCGCAGCAGACGCTGCACGGGCTTAAGCACCACGGTATCGGCAATCACCGCAAATAGCAGCGCCGCCAGCAACGTAGCGCCAAACATCAGCACGCTGATACCCGCATACGACCATCCGTCCGTAGGCACGGGAATCCTCGGGCCAATCAGCACCTTGGACAGTGGCGAGTGCACCAAATAAATCGTGTAGGAATATCCAGCCAGCCAGATAATCGCCTTACGCACCCGCGCCGACGTAATGTGCACGTCGTACCGGAAGAACAGGAACGTCGCCATTACCACCATCGCGAACGCAACCGTGACCGTGCGGCCAACCTGCATCTGCTGGCCGGCGAACAGATATGGCGTGGCGACTGTCCAGGCCAGGGCGAATGGTGCCAACGCATACACGCCGCGCCGTATACGCGCGGACGGCGGATAGTATTCCAACACGAATCCCAACAGGTAGTAGATCAGCAGTCCACGCCAAGGGAATGACTGCAGGAACGTCAACGGATATCCGACAAGATCGCATATATGCTCGGCAGCGGCCACGGCGGCGGCCAGCCCGACCAGCAACCAGGCTCCCGATCGGCCTATCGTACGCATCATCGCGGCCAGGAACGGCGTTGCCAGCACAAACCCGGCAAGCATGAACACGAACCAGTAGACGGAATCGTCATACCCGGAGAACAGATCGAACAACGTTCCAGACACAGCGCCGCCAACCGAACGATGATCAATCACCAGGTAGGCAACGAATCCCATGCCACCCGCATACAGCAGATACGGCACAATCAGCGAGACAAAGCGTTTGTAGTAGTAGCGCGCGTACGGCGCGAGGCTACCGGGATCGGCTTGGCCCGCACCGCCGCCTGCCCGGGCATCAGAGCCAGAGCCCGGCAGACGGCCCGCTGAGTGGGTGCTCACCGGCCGGTCGGCATCGAATGTCAGGTTGAACCGGCCCGATACCATAATGAACAGCGGATTGCAGACCATGAACAGCGCGAACAGCACGGATCGCGTCACTTCCGCGCTGCCGGCGAGGGTCATCTTGACGGGCATGTAGTTGTTGATCACGTGGACGCCGATGACCAGACACATCGCCACCACGCGCAGCAGATCGTAGTTCACGTCGCGCGGCTTGCCGGCGACGCCGGAAACGGAATCGGGCATGGTCATCACATGGATCCCGCCAGGGACTTCAGATCGACCGGGCAGCTGATCTGGCTCTTCAACTTGTCCAAGGCGTCCAGGCCGGCCGAGGGATCGGAGGACGCGTCCTTATGCGCGTCGTTCTTGCCGCCGTCCGCGCCGCCGTCCGCGCCGCCGTTCGCACCATCGGCACCGTTCGCACCATCGGCGCCGTTCGTATCCGCCGTGCACTCATCGGTCACCTTACCGTTGGAGCCCGTCTCGACGCCATCCGCATTCACCACCGGCGTGGTTACCACGTTCAGTGGATGTGTGGCATCGCTGCTGACCCGAACGGTATAAGCAATCGTCAATTCTTTTCCGGGCTCGATCCACTGCTGGTTGAACATAATGTACTGACGGTCATACAGGCTCGCGGTGTTGGTACCCCATGAATCTATATCAGCCTGCACAGCGGTGATCTCGCCACCGTACGGAGCGGTAAGCACCACGCGGTACAACATGCCGCCGAGCACTGGATTCTCCGAGCCGCCATTAGCGAAATCAGGCAACGATTCGGCCTTAGCCTTAGTCAGCGTGTTCTTCATGGTGAAGGTGACCGTGTATTCGTCACCGAGCTGATCTTCCGTAAACTGACCCAGCTGCGTGTTACGCACGGCTGTCGTGATGCGCTTATCCAGCACGCCAGAATACAGGGCGTTCTGGCTGGCTGAGGCGTCGCCGCAAGTCTTTGTGACCGTGGTGGAGGTCTTCAGATACCAATCCTGCTTGCCTTGCTGCAGCTCCGAAAGATAGATGCCGGCTTCGGGCACCTGACTGTCAGCAGACAACTCGCCACTGGCCTTATCGTCGATAAGTCCGGTGGCAATCAGCGCCTCCTGCTCATCCGGATCAGCCATCCATAGCTTGAAATGACCGCTAGCGCTGGTATCTCTAATTGCCTTCAACAGCGGGGATGCGGTAGAGGCATTCGCGTTGCCAAGCACATGGTTCATAATTGCTTGAGCCGCTTCGGAAACGAAGTTGTTCTGCTGCTCGAAGTCCGGGTAATCCGTGTACAGGTCTGAAGCGAAGAACGGCACCGTGGTGGTGCTATCCAGCACTCGGCCGTCCGAAAGCTTGACCTCGCCTGTGGCTCCCAGCAATGCCTGGAGAAATACGGGATCGAGTGACAATACACCCGCTACGTTCTCGTCTTCGTTGCCTTTCTGATACAGCCACATGTATTTGTTCATCTGTGCCACACGCTGGAATTCGGGGTCGATGGTCGTGGTGGCCGGGTACTGGTCAAAAGTGCCACCAAATACCTGGCGCTCCTTCAGCACCGTATCATCCATTGGCTCCTCAGGAATGTCCCAACCAGAAGTGGTGGCGAAATCACCGATGGTAATCGTGCCCTTATCTGCCGTGATTGCGGCGATGGTGCCTACCATGCCGCCCGCCGAACGTAGCTCGGCCGGGTTCTGCACCATCACCAAATACGTGCGCTTGCCGTCCTCGCCAAGCAGTTGCGGTAGCAAGTTAATGAGGCCATCGTATTCGCCGAGCATCGAATCCACGGTCTTGAGCGCAGCCTTTTCGGTTTCGAGCACGGTGGCCACCTTGGCGACGCTCGGAGTCGGCACCTTGTTGAGCTTGGTGAGCTGCTGCGAGATATCCTTATGCGCCTGCTTGACGATATCCGGCATATCCATCAGGGCGCTGACGTCCACCGAGCCATTCTTCAGGGAGAAGCCCTGCAATCGTTTGGACAGGTTCAGCAGATCAGTGAACGGACCGTTGACCAGCGTATCCACGGAAGCCAGCATTTCGCGGGCGGCGGTGATGTCGCTTCCGAATCGCGAATGGTCGCGGAAGAAGTCCCACTGTGGGCCGTTCAGCTCCGCATTGAGATCATTGGTGGCATTGACCAGCTCTTGGGAGATGTCCGACAGACTCTTATCGCTGCCACAGCCAAGTGCCGAATTGGCCAGACTTTCGGCGGATGTCAGCACGCGCTGCGCATCCGTGGCCATTCTCGAGACGGATGCCGCGTAGAGCGTGCCCACACAGGTGACGCTGGCCAGCAACGTCAGCAGCAGTACAACCACCACTCGCGCCCATATCGGCGTACGGCTGATCAGCGAACGGCCGTTACCACCCACGTGCTGGGGAGTCTTCAGGTTTACGGGACCCGTCTGCTGATTCACAGCGCTATTCGTAGATGCGGAGCGATTGAATTTTCCGTTACCGGCATGACGTCTTCTCCTACGCCCCACAGCCTTATGGCTCGAATGCCCTGAAGTGAATCGCATACTTACCCTGCCCGAAAATCTGCTCAGCTCATACTCTTATCCAGCGGCGCGAGGCCACGCTTCCGGATGCCGGACTCCGGGCAAATCCGGAATCGCAGACATGCCGGAGCACACGTGACGCCACGCATATCTCATGCCAGTGTACCGATGCCACCGAAATAGACCGAGGATTTATCCCATACTGGGTGCAAATCCCCGCATGACCACCACATCGCTGTCAGAATGTTCTCAGACTTCATTGAGGGGTATAACAGTATTGCGCAAGAAAACGGTCACTAAACGCAACAATAGTCAGAGCCGTATTGATTTGTTCGGCTTAGGAGAACGGGAGAGGTAATTACATGTTCGTCCTCAGCAACGCCTGGCGGGCCCTGACACGTTCTAAAGGACGTACGGCCCTGACCGCGTTCATCACCTTGGCGGTCACCTTCGGCACAGTCGCCGGACTGGCCATCATTCAAGAAGATACCAACGCACACACCACCGCGTACGATCAGCAGAAGGCCACGTTGGCCATTCGCCCGACTGCGGCTACGTGGAAGAAGGTCTCCGCTACGGACTCGGCTTCCACCAAGCATTACATGACGTGGACCTCATACACCGAATACGCCACGCTCGTCCAGTCGGCCACCAACTCGTTGAACTTCACGGTTACCGAAACCGTGCCGGCCCGCGTGAGCGGTGATTTGAAGGCCCTGGACGGCGGATCGCTGGGCTCGGCCTCCGATGACGAGACCGGCGGCCAGCTCATTTGGCGAGCCTTCTGGACCAAGGATTCCGCCAAGGCCAGCGACCTCGGCACCTTCGAAATCGTGGACGGCAAGGACCTGAGCTACAACAACCAGTCCTCCAACCCGAACACCACCGGCGCACTGGTCTCTGAAGCGTTTGCCTCCGCCAACAACCTGAAGGTGGGCGATACGCTCGAGGTGGCGGCCGCCTCGGACGCCAAGACCACGGCCAAACTCAAGGTGCGCGGCATCTACAAGTACACATCCGAATCCGCCGTCGCCAATCCGGTGACGGCCGCCCGCAACCGCGAGAACGCGATCTTCACCAACTATCAGACCTTCGCCAAGGCCGGACTCGACCCACAGTCCACCGACAAGACCGTCTCCGGCTGGGCAGTCCCGGATCTGGACGTGGTGTTCGACACCGGTGATCCCGCTACATACAAGTCCTTGGTATCCACCCTCAAGAAGTCCAAGCTGCCCGCCAAGGGATACGAGGTGTCTTCCCCTTCGCTGGAATCCTACAACGCTTCTCTGGAGCCGCTGGATACGCTATCCTCGCGCGCGAAGACCGGCACCATTGCGTTGGTTGCCGTGGGCGGCGTGCTGTTGCTCATCCTCGTGCTGTCGGGCGTGTGGGCGCCCAAGCGTGACGACGAGATCGGCATGGCACTGGTGTCCGGCGTCACTCGCGGGCGTTTGGGATGGCAGTTCATGCTGGAAGTGTTCATCGTCACCCTGCCCTTCTACGTGATTGGTCTGGTCGGAGGCGCGTTCGCCGCCAATCCGATCGGATCTGCCCTGGCATCCGGCCATGCCACCCCGGTGACATCGGGCCTGATTTGGACCATGGTCTGGTATGGACTGGGTTCAATCCTGATCCTGGCGATTCTTGCCGCCCTGCGCCTTGCGTTCTTCAGCGCGAACAAGCTGTTTGCCGCCGATGGCGACTGGGGCACCGTGAGCGAGACCAACAAGACGACCACCACAACCGACGATGCGGAGGCACAGGCATGAGCGACAGGAACAACGATCAGGAACTCGAGAAGACCACTGACGCAACGGCTGACGAAGCGACTTCTGAGACTGAGACGAACGACGCCATTGAATCCGTTCCAGCTGACTCCATGCAGTTCAGCGTGACCTTCGATGACGTTGATGACGAAGGCACTGTTGACGATGGTATTTACAGCGCACTGGCATCTGCCGAAACCGGAGAAACCGACGAGACCAGCGAGGCCGAAGCAGACGCCATCGCTTCGGCCAACGCATCCGCCGAAGTGACCGAGCGCAATGCCGCCCGCGTCAACGAAACACTCCGACTGGCCAAAACCGATCACAAAGACGCATTGGCCGAGCATGCGGAGCCTCAGGGCAAAGCGTCCGAACCCACCATGACGCTGGCCTCACGTATCGATCGCGTGTTGGTGGGCGGCGGTTCCGACGACATTCTGCTCAAGACCTACCCGACCTTCGCCCTGAACAAGGTGACGGTCGCCGGACCCAAGGGCAAGGTCAACATCCTCGATGGCGCGAATTTCTTCTGCTATTCCGGACACGCATACGCGCTGCTGATCAGCGACGACCCCGATTCGGGTATCACCGCCGACGCCAAGCGTCGCGCGCTGATGGGCGTGATGAGCGGTTTGACCACGCCGGCGTCTGGCACGGTGATGAACAAGAGCGCCAACATTGTTGAGCTCGAGCCCGTGGAACTGCGCGGCCACCGTCTGGGCATCGTACCGCAGCTGCACGCCGTGCAGCCGAAGCTCGACGCCGAACAAAACGTGCTGTACGCCATGAATGCGTCCAACCGCAACTTCCTGAAGCCCAAGCCGGTGATCGCCCGCGAACTGCTGGCCAAGGTCGGCTTCTCTGAGGCCACCAGCGGCGTGGCTGTCGGCACATTGCCTTTGGTGCAGCAGCGTTTGGTGGCCATCGCCCGTGCAATCAGCACCGAGGCCGAGGTGCTGATCCTCGACGAGCCGACACGAGGGCTGAACGCGGATGACGAGGTGACCGTGTTCGCCGCGCTGGCCAAGCTGGCGCACACCGGTGACCCGAAGCACTGCGTTATCGTGCTCACTGCGTCGCGCGAGATCGCCGAAGCAGCCGACACACTCTTCGAAATCTGATCTGTCCGGCAGCAATACACACCAGACACACCAGCACAGGCTCTTGAAGCTCACGATGTTCGGATACATACCAAACATCGTGAGCTTTTTCGATTTCGAGGGGCTGATTTGCGTGTTCCGGGAGGTCTACTTCCGTTTCAAGGGGCTGGTCATCCGCCAAACCCCGAGTATAAACGGCTTCACGCCAACGTCATTCCGCCGTTTTTTACGCCGCGTATACTTGGGCACCAGCCCCTTGAAACGGAAGTAGACCTCAGGAGGATGCCGAATCAGCCCCTTGAAACGGAGATAGGCATGTCGAGATGTCCGAATCAGCTCCTGACAATCCTGATGCGGCTCATTGCCGCGCTAATCTGAGGATAAATCTGACCGTACGAGGCGAAACCTGATAATCATGACCGGATATATTCCCACGCTGGAGCAGATCGACGAGTTGCACCGCAAAATCGCGCCGTCCAAGGCGGCGTACGAGCTGGTGCACACGCATTGCGTGATTGTAGCGACCATCGGCTGCCAGATCGTGCGCCGGCAGAACGCGCTGTTCACGCGCCGCTGCACATTACCGAAGGACGCGGAGGTACCGCCCACCGCAGGCGTCACCGGCGGCCATGTGCCGCCGCGTCTGCTCGACGAGCATTTGGTACTCATCGGCGGACTGCTGCATGACATCGGCACCTACCGCGTGTTCAAGCATGACGGCTCTGACGGCGAACCGCTCAAATTCAGCAAGAAACGCTACATTCTGCACGGTCTTAAGGGCTACGAGTATCTGCTCGACGAGGGCGTGGACGAGTCCATCGCCCAGTTCTGCCGCAACCATACCGGCGTGGGACTTACGCGCGAGGATGTGGTGCGCCAGGAGCTGCCGTTGCCACCAGCCGACTATGTGCCGATGAATCTCGAGCAGGAAGTGGTGATGTACGCCGACAAGTTCCATAGCAAGTCAGTGCCGCCGAAGTTCCTGCAGGTCGAGGCGTATACGGCCCGAGCCGAGCGATTTGGCGGAGAGAACAAACAGCGATGGCTGGATCTGGTGGCCAAGTATGGCGTGCCGGATATTCCGGCGTTGGCGGAGAAGTATGGGATGCGGATGATTTGAGGCTCTAGGGGTCTCTCCCCCAAGTCAGCCTGTCGACTGACAGCCCCTTCGTCAGAGGGGGCTTATGAAGCTATTTCAGATGGAACGGAGACGGTAGGTGCCGTTGCGGTTGGAGGCGATGATCATCTGGTCGTTCTCCAGCACGTTCCAGCCTTCCTGCTCGTAGCCGGAAGAGGAGACCACCACACCGGCGGAGTCGCCGTTGTCGTCGCGCAGCTCACGGTAGCGCATCACACGGTAGTCGGCGGCCTGCTCGCCACGGCCGTACTCATCGTAGATTTCCACGATGCGCGGGCTGGTCTTCTCACGACCGGCGGCGCACAGGGCGATGAGCTGGTCCTCGGACTGAATCATGCAGTTGTAGCTGGACTTCGGGTAGGCTTGGCGCAGTTCGCGCACGGCCTGGGCCACGGCCTCGTCGAGCGAGAAGCCGAAGCCGATGTATTCCAGAATCACCGCGAAGAAGATGGCGGAGTCGGAACGGCCGCCGGTGGAGAGGAACACGCTGTGGTTCACCGGGTATGAGCGGTTGGTGACGATGTTGCGGCCATTGGCGTCCGAGATATCGCCGTTGTGGATGAAGCTCAGGCCGTTCGCATAGAACGGGTGCTGGTTCTCCATGATGAGCGGCAGATTGGAACTTGCCAAGCGCAGGTGCCAGATGGCACCGCGAGACGGTTCGTCGGCCAGCGCCTCAAACGTGCTGTCATGACGGGCCGCGATGGTCGACTTGTAGATTCGGGTGCCGGTTTCCGGGGTGGGTGCGCCACCGTCGCGCACGTGCGGTGCTTCGGCAGGATCGGAAAGCTGGGCTACACCCCAGCCATCATTGTGGATTTCAGACAGTTCACGGAAATCCTCGACATTGTCTTGCCCCAACACAGCGTTGAGACTCAGGTTGAAGCCTGCCGTCGCGTATCCCAGTAATCTGCACATGGTATTTCAACTTACCGAAACCGTGTGGCGACGTGCGGCGACCGTTATAGGCATTCTTTATAGAGCGCATCAGCGCCGCTGCAAACTGGTATGTTATCGCTTCTGTTTGGCGGAGCGCTGAGGCTTGGCGGCGGGTTTGCCGTTCTCGGCCTTGCCCTTATCGCCCTTATCGCCCTGCTCAGCGGGCGCATCGGCGGCAGCGGCCTCAGCGGTCTTCCGCGCCTCGGCCGATACGGCGGCATCGAGCTCCTGTACCAATCGCCCAAGCCCGGACGTGGTGTCCATCGGGTCAGGGACGGCGGCCGGGTCGGCCACTGCACGAGTCGGCGTGGGCGTCGGGATGGTCTTGGCCGTATCGGTGCGCTTCAGACGCGGTGGGCGGCGGGTGGAGACGAACAGCGGCTGCACCTCGACCAACGGGTTGTAAGGTGCCAGACCGAACCACTTAACCGGCGAGCCGGCCATATGGCGGATTGCGTACTTGGCTTGCAACGACAGGGCACCGCGTGCGGAAACCTTGGATTCCGGCATCAGGGCCTTGTGAATCAGCACGTAACGGATGGTGCCGATGTCCGGATCGGCGTCGACCTTGGGGTAAATCGACTTCTGCTTAGGCAGTTCGCCGGTTTTGGACAGGTCGTGCATGATCTGGTGGATGTACGCCGGGATGGACTGCGAAACCTTGAATCCCAGACGGAAGCGCACGCGGTAGATGTAGTTCGTGCCGAAGTCCTCCACCGAGTATTCACGGGTGAACGGCTCGTCGGTGGTTTCCACGCTGACTGCCCACCAAGCACGGGCGCGCTTGGGGTGGTCGGCGAAGATGGAGAAGAAGATGTCCGTGTCGAGTCGCTTGGTCTCCGAGTCGGAGGTCAGGTACACGATGTTGTCCGCAAAATACGGGATGCGGAAATCACTGTGCAGCTTGTCGAGCGCGGGTAGGAAGTCGTTGGGCCGCATGTGACGGCGTTGCGCACGTTCGAGCTTGGTGCCCTCATTCCACGTGTACATGACGAACAGAATCGCGGCGGTCAGCAGCATGGTGAACCAACCACCATGCAGGAATTTGGCCATAGACGCGATGAAGAACATGGCCTGAATCGCCAAGAACAGCACGGTGAACACGATGGCACCGACCCGCTTGCCGGAATGCCATAGGTAGACGCCGAGCAACACGGTGGTGGTGATCATCGTAATGGTCAACGCCAGTCCATATGCGGCAGAGATGTGTTCCGAATCCTTGAAGATGGCGAGTACGGCCAGTGTGGAGACGCACAGCACGCCGTTGACCACCGGAATGTACAGCTGGCCACGCGTGCGGGCCGGGTACCGCACCTGCAGATGAGGCATCCAATTGAGGCGGGTGGCTTCGGAGACCATGGTGAACGCGCCGGTAATCAGGGCCTGGGAAGCGATCACGCCGGCCGAAACAGACAGAATCACGGCCAGATAACGTACGTTCGGAGACATCATCTGGAAGAACGGGTTGAGTGACTCCATCGCAGTGTATTGCGGGTTATCGCTATTGGCCAGCATCCACGCACCTTGGCCGAAGTAGTTGAGCACCAGCGCAACCTTGATGAATGGCCAGGTGAAGTAGATGTTGCCGCGCCCCACGTGGCCCATGTCGGAGTACAGCGCCTCGGCACCGGTGGTCGAGAGGAACACGGTGCCCATAAGGGCGATGCCGGCAGCATTGTTCGGGCTGAACAGGAATTTGATGCCGTACACCGGGTTCAGGGCCTCGAACACAGACCAGTCGTTAGAGAGATTCGTGACGCCCACGATGGCGAGGAAGCCGAACCAGACCAGCACCATCGAGCCGAATACTTTGCCGATGCTTTCGGTGCCGCGCGACTGCACGGAGAAGAGAATCACGATGATCACGACGGTGATCATCAGGGTCAGGCTTGGGTTTTCGTCGAACAACCCTTCCAATGGCGGCAGGGTCTGCAAGCCTTCGACTGCGGAACTGATGGAAACCGCCGGGGTAAGTACCGAATCCGCGAGGAATGCCGCGCCGCCGAGCATGGCGGGAATCGCGAGCCATGCGCCGTACTTGCGAATCAACGAGTACAGTGCGAAGATGCCGCCTTCGCCATTGTTGTCGATGCGCATGGCGATGAGCACATATTTGACGGTAGTGATCAGCGTAATCGACCAGAAGACCAGCGACAGCATGCCGAGCACGGCCTCTCGGTCTACGCTGCCAAGCCCTCCCTGACCGGCAAGGAAGGTCTGCGCGGTGTACAAGGGCGAGGTGCCGATGTCGCCGTACACCACGCCGAGCGCCACGATTGCCATGCCCCAGGTGACCTTGTCTGGGCTGGATTGCAGGCGGGCCCACCATCGACCGAGGCCGCCTTTCGACCATGCGCTGGCGATTTTCTCGGCTTCTTTGGTTTCAGCTTCCCTCTGCTTGGCGAGTGCCTCGCGCTCCTCCTTGGTGAGAGTGCGGCGGGACACCTTGGGAGCGTTGGTAAAGGTGTCGGCCCTCAGCAGTGCTTCTTCTTCCTGTCGGGCCTTGGCTTTGGCGGCGCCAGACTGGGCTTTCTGGGCCTTTAAGGCTTTTTGGGCGCGTGCGGTCCTTTGGTTCGACTCAGCCATACGTTCAGTCCTCCATTGAGGTGGAGATCATCCCCCTCGCTTATGTCAAACACATCATGATAGACCTCGTTCACAATTCTGACAAATTTTACAAGTCAACACATCGCCGCGACGGCCGCACACCCGGCCCTCACAGTCCGTATACGGCGCGGGCGGTATCGCGGGTGCCGCGCGCCACATCCGCGATGGGCAAGTCGAGCGTATCGGCCACGGCCCGCAAGGTGTAGGGAATCATGTACGGCGCGTTGGTGCGGCCACGATACGGCATGGGCGTCAGATACGGCGCGTCGGTTTCGACCATCGCATGGTCCAGCCCCACAATCCGTAGCGATTCGCGGATACCGTCATTGCCTTTGTAGCTCACGGTGCCGGAGAAGCTCAGATACCAGCCATGTTCGCGCGCGATCTCGGCCATCTCACGGTCGCCGGAATACGAGTGGAATACGGTGCGTTCGGGCGCGCCGTCGGCCAGCAGGGTTTCGATGACCTCGCGATGGGAGTCGCGGTCGTGAATCTGCATGGGCAGGCCCAGTTCCTTGGCCAGGGCAATATGCGCGCGGAAAGCCTCGCGCTGCAGTTCCTTGGCACCTTCGCCGGTGCGGAAGAGGTCCATGCCGGTCTCGCCGATAGCCACCACTTGCTCGGGGTATGTGGTGGCGAGGCGATGTACTTCGGCGAGCGCGTCCTCGAAAGACGTGTCATGGTAAGGCTTGTATTTGAGGGGCAGACCATCCGGCCCCGGCACACCGCGATGCCCGTGGAGCACGGACTCATTGGGGTGTATTGCGAGCGCCGCGTGCACATTACCCGGATGATCGAGGGCCATCTGGACGGCGGTCATCAGGTGCGGCAGCTCGCAACCGCAGTCGATAATACCCCCAATGCCGACAGATTGCGCCTGCGCCAGCAATTGGTCGACGTCGTACACCGGGACTTCGGGCTGTCCCTTCTCCTGCGCCTCATGGCTCATAGCGCGCGCGAAAGGGATTACGGAGGCCACGTGAGTGTGGTTGTCGATGGTCTGGGCATCGTCCGGCAATGCTTCAGGTGCCGGGGCCCAGCTACGGTCGCGATGGTGGTGCTTGCTCATGGTTTCTCAGTGTAGGCTGTTTCTCAGTGTAGGCTACCGCCAGCAACGCTCGTAAGGCAGTCCGGTAAGACGTTCGACTACACGACGGGTATCGTCGGTCACGCCCGCCTGAACTTGCCGTTTCTTGCCACGAGCGCAACATTCCCGGGAGAGTAGCGCAACCGGCAAGCGAGACGGTCGCCATCCTGCCGCCTTTTTCTGCATCATCAGCCCATTTTCTGCCTCATTTTGATAAAATATGATGCAGAAAAGTTCGTATGATGCAGAAAATGAGGCAGTATGAGATCATTTGACTACATCGAATCAGGTAAGACGTTGCTCACCCCGCACACCACGAGTTTGCTTGCCGCTATTCACGAGGCAAAAGGGCGTCAAAGCATACAGACAACGATCAGACCGGATATATTGGGGACGCTGGTTGCCGTCGCGCGCATCCAAAGCACAGATGCCTCAAACCGCATCGAAGGTATTTCTACCAGCGATAGCAGGCTCAACGATCTCGTCTCGGAGAAAGTCACACCGCGCAATCGCAATGAAGAAGAAATTGCCGGTTACCGTGACGCGCTATCGGTTATTCACGAAAGCCACGACTATATTCCGATTACCCCGAACGTCATTCTTCAACTGCACCGCGACCTCTTCCGACACACACCACTGACCTTTGCGGGGCATTTCAAGGACAGTGACAACGTCATCATCGAACGAGATGCACACGGGACCAGCACCGTGCGATTCGCCCCACCGTCCGCACTTGTCACACCGGAACTGATCGAACGCGCGTGTTCCGCCTACACGCAAGCAATCCGAGATGGACATACCGATCCATTGCTTGCCATCGCCATGTTCATTCTCGATTTCACCTGCATACATCCGTTCAATGACGGCAATGGCCGTATGAGTCGGCTACTCACGCTCCTGATGCTGTGCCGCAATGGCTATATGGTCGGCAAATACATCAGTATCGAACACCTTATCGAGCAAAGTAAAAGCACTTATTATGAGGCGCTGGCCGCAAGCACCCAAGGCTGGGACGACAACGCCAATGATTATGCGCCATTCACGAACTACCTGCTTGGCATCATACTGTCCGCGTGCAAGGAATTCGACGAACGCATCAATCTCACGGCAGGCGGCAGAGCGCAGGGAGCACCGCGAGTAGCCACCAAGGGAACGCGGATTGAAGCACTGCTTGATCAATCCCTAGTTCCACTCTCCAAGGCCGATATTCTCGCTCGCATGCCCGATACCAGCACCACCACCATTGAGCGCACGCTGAAATCACTGTTGGACTCCGGTACGATCATCAAAATCGGTGCTGGCCGCAGCACCCGCTACGTGAAACGCCGCTAAACGCACCATCGTGCGCAACATTCCCGGGAAAGTGTTACGAATCCACCCACACAGGCCCAATCTGCGACACAATCCCGGGAATGCGTCGCCATTCCACCGCGGACCGAGTTTGGTCATGCCGATGCCGAACAGCGGCATCAGCGGCAGCGAAATCGCCGCGCAACCCAGCAACAGTGAGGCGAACGCAGCCGTATGATTCCAGTCGTACACCACGAAGAACACGAAGGTCTGGCCGAATATGTCCATCGAGACCTGCACCAATACAGTATTTCAACCTAAGACTTACCAAAAGACCTTTGCGGGGAGCCTCGTTGCCTCAACCGGAGAATCACCAAACTTCAACCACATATTTCACATACCCACAAAAGGCCGCCACCGCGGGAGGAGCCACGGTGACGGCCTGCCCCGGCGCCCTGTACAAGCGGCGCCGGAGACGGTGATGAAAGGAAGGAGGGTACGTGTAGTAAGTGAAGCGAACGATCGCGCGGACCGGTGCGGACAGGAGACGAACAGACTCAGCCGGCCGCAGCCAGTCCAGCCAGTCCAGCCGGCCCAGCCAGGCACAAGCCAGCCCACCCGGCCCGCGCGCGCCGTTTACTTCATGCCGGTCATCGCGATACCTTCGACGAAGCGCTTCTGCACGAAGAAGAACACGATGAGCAACGGCAGGGCGGAGATCAGCGCGCCGGCCATCACCACGCCGTACGGCGTGACGGACGAACCGTGACCGGTCAGCATGGCCAGACCGGCGGTGATGGTGCGGGTCTCCGGCTTGGAGGTCATGATCAACGGCCAGAGCAGGTCGTTCCAGTTGCCCATGAAGTTGAACATGCCCACGGTCAGGATCGCCGGCACCGCGTTCGGCAGGATGATCTGCGCGAAGATGCGGAACTCGCCCGCGCCGTCGATGCGGGCCGCGTTGTCGAGGTCCTTCGGGATGGAGATGAAGAACTGACGCAGCAGGAAGATGCCGCCGACATCGGCCATACGCGGGATGATAATGCCGAGGTAGCTGTTGACGAGGCCCATGGAGCCGAGGAGCTTGTAGACCGGGATGAGCAGCGCCATGGCCGGGATCATCATGGTGGCGATGAGCACGGCGAGCAGGATGCCGCGGCCCTTGAAGTCCACGCGGGACAGGCCGTAGGCGGCGAGCGAGTCGAAGAACACGGAGATGATCGTGACCGCGCCGGCGAACACGATGGTGTTGAGCAGCTCGCGCCCGATCGGCAGGCGCTGGAACAGGCTCGTGTAGTTGTCGAGCGTCCACGCGCTCGGAATGATCTTCGGCGGCCAGGTCTGCGTGACGGCGTTCGGCGTGAACGAGACGATCACGACGATGATCAGCGGGAAGATCATGAGGAACGTCACCAGTGCCAGCGCGACGTAGCTCAGCGTCAGGCTGATGGTGCGCTTGGCGCGCGCCTGCTTGCGCAGACGTTCGTTTTCGGCGTTGATGCGAGCGTTTTCGGATTCCTGTTCCGCGGTCAGTTTCATGGAGGTTGCGGTTGCGGTGCTCATGCGATCTCCTCCTTCTCATGCTTGTTGTTGGTGTACAGCTGGATGAGGCCGACGATGAGCGTCATGATGAGCAGCACGTACGACAGCGCGGACGCGTAGCCGAGCTTGCCGTTGCCGAACGCCTCGGTGTAGATGCGGTACACGATGGTTTCAGTGGAGCGGGCCGGGCCGCCGGAGGTCAGGATGAAGACCTGATCGAAGACCTGGAAGGAGCCGATGAGGCCGAAGATGACCACGTAGTTGAAGGTCGGGCGGAGGGCCGGCAGCGTGATGTAGCGGAACTTCTGCCATGCGCTGGCGCCGTCGAGCGAGGCGGCTTCGTACAGTTCGGCGGAGATGCCCTGCAGGCCGGCGAGGAAGATGACCATGAAGTAGCCGAAGTTCTTCCACACGGTGATGAAGACGATGGTGGCCATCGACGTTTCGCGTGTACCGAGCAGGTCGAGGTGCGACGGACCGCCGAGCAGCGAGACCCAGTACGGGATGAGACCGAGGGACGGGGAGAGGATGAACTGCCATGCGATCGCGGCGACGGTCAGCGAGATGACGAACGGCAGGAACATGCAGGTGCGGAAGAAGCCGACGAACTTGAGGTCCTTGCGGTTGAGCAGCAGTGCGAACGCGAGCGCGATGATCACGACGATCGGGGCGTACAGCACCGCGTAGACGAGGGTGTTCTTGACGTCGGTCCAGAAGTCCTGGCTCTGGAACAGCGTGATGTAGTTCTGGAAGCCAATGAATTTGGCGGGTCGGCGTGCGTTGGAATTGATGCGGCCGTTGGTCAGGGACGTGATGAACGTCTGGATGGCCGGGTAGAAGACGAAGATGGCGAGGACGATGAGCGCGGGCGCGGTGAACAGGACGCCGGTGCGCAGGTTGCGCGCCTGAATGGCCTTCTTGTTCTCCTTGGCGACCTCGTGCGCTTCGCCTTGCGACGTTGCTGTGGTCATTTTGCTCCTCCAAAAGGACACATGATTGGTTGTCGGGAATGGAAACGTTCCCCTTCCCTTTCGGGAATTGGCTGGGAAGGGGAACGTCGGTCAGCTGCTGTCAGCTATGCGTGGGATTGGGTTGCGGGTTGCCGCTCACTACTCGGCGTACTCGTCGAGGTAGCCCGAGATGGAGCTCTCGGCCTGGTCGAGCAGACCCTGGATGTCGTCGCCGGTGCGGACGGTGTTCTGGGTCAGGGTGTCGAGGGAGGCGGCGATGTCGCCGAAGCCGCCCTTGAGGCCGGCGATGCCGATGTAGGAGTTGTCGGTGTACTGCGAGATCTTGGCGATCAGCGGACGGTCGGACAGCTCATCGGCGGTGACGGTCTTGTTGTTCGGCGGGTAGGCGGAGCCGAGGGACCACTTCACCTGGTTGTCGTGGTTGTTGTAGAACTTGAAGAACTCGTAGATGCCGGGCAGCTTCTCGGAGTCGCCGACCTGCGAGGTGACCCACCAGTACAGGCCGGTGGAGCCGGTGTTGGAGCCGGTCTTGCCGTCGGCGTACTTGTAGGTGCCGTCGCCGTCCGGAACGGCGAAGGTGTCGTGGTTGATGCCCTTGTCGGTGGCCGCCTGGTCCTCCCACGGGCCGACGATCACCATTGCGGACTGGCCGGACTCGAAGGATTCGCGGGCCGCGGTGTCGTCCAGACCCGGGACGGCGTAGCCGCCGTTGTAGAAGTCACGCATCTTCTGCAGGAAGGCCTTGTTCTCCTTGGAGTTGATGGAGACCTTGCCGTCGGTGGTGTACAGGCCGGTGCCGTTGCCCTTCATGTAGGCGGCCCAGCCGGAGTCGGCCATCGCGAGGCCGTACTGCGAACCGTCGGACTTGGTGAGCTTCTTGGCGACCTCGAGGAGCTGGTCCCAGGTGGTCGGAATGTCCTTGTCGGTCAGGCCGGCGGCCTTCCACATGTCGGTGTTGTACCACACGGAGGTCGGCGCGTAGCCCATCGGAACGGCGCACTTCTCTTCCTCGCCGTCGATGTTGAAGGTGATCTGCTTGACGACGTTGTCGAGGTAGTCGCCGGTGCCGTTGTTCTTGTCGGCGTAGAAATCGGAGACGCACTGGAAGGTGCCGTCGATGGACCAACCCTGGCCATTGTCGGCACCGGTGGTGACGAAGTCCGGGCCGTCGCCGGTGGTGACCTTGGTGACCATCGTCTCGCCGATGGTGCTCCATGGCTGCAGCTGGGCGTCGATCTCGTACTTGTCCTGGGACTTGTTGAAGTCGTCGACGATGGATTCCAGCGTCTTGCCGTCGGCTTCGGAGAAGCCGTGCCACATGGTGATCTTCACCTTGCCGTCGGCGGTCTTCTGGACGTCGCCGCTGCCTCCGTTGCTGGAACCGCAGCCGGCCAGCGCCATGCCGGCCGCAAGCACGGCCGCCGTGGCCGCGACGAGGTTCTTCTTGATCTTCATTGGTTTCCTCCTTGGTACTCCGGTTTCCCAGAAATCTTGGTCGTTGCATGCGGGCGACCCTGTGGTCCGCCGTCTGGCGACGGTGTTCGGTTGACGACAACATCGTTGTGCAACTTGCGTGGTTGATAAACCTTGGTTCGTGGAGCCTCAGCGCTCGTTTACAACGTTGGAATTCACTATAACACGTTTTCCATCGTTGTACAAATCGGATGCGCAACCCGTTCGACACGCCTAGAAAACTGCTGTTTTCCGTACGAGACGCCGGACTTCACATCGATGAAACCAACGTTTCGCACACGTCGAATGTTCTGTTATGGGATTGATGGACGACGGCCGTCGCGCGAACGTCGCGCACGTTACGCATGCGGTGCGCGTGACCTGCGCGACATGCCGCACCACGACCGCCGCCGCGTACGACTATGCCTCTGCGGCCAGCCCGACCGCCGGGGTGCCGGCTTTCGGACCGCCGTCGGGCGGCAGCACGTCGGTCGTGACGGGCGTCCACAGGTTGTCCGGCTCAGGCACGCCGAAGTCGGGAGTGCCGTCCTCGTTCCAGCGCACCACGCCGACACGGGCGTGACGGTTCGGGTCGAACAGCGGATCGCCTTTGATTTCGGTGTAGTTGCGCGCGTGGTAGATCATCAGATCCTCGGAGTCATCCTCGGACTTGGTGAACGAGTTGTGGCCGGGGCCGTACTGGCCGTTCTCGGCGCAGGTCTTGAACACCGGCACCGGGCTCTTGGTCCAGCTCTTCGGATCCATGAGGTCGCTGCCACGGTCGGCGGTCAGCAGGCCCACCGCATACGGCACGCCGGTGCCGGACGCAGAGTACGTGATGAAGATCTTGTCGTCGTGGAACAGGAACGCCGGACCTTCGTTGACGAGGAAGTCGATGCACTCCCAGTCATACTCGGGCTTGGTGAGCATCACCGGATCAGCGGCCAGCGTCCACGGGTTCGCCATCGGAGCGATGTACAGGTTGGAGTTGCCGGGGATGTCGTAGTCCTTCTGCGCCCAGACGAGGTACTGCACGCCGTCGATCACCTCGGTGGTCGCGTCGAGCGAGAACGAGTCCATCGGCGTGACGATCTGGCCCTTCTCGACCCAGTTGTCGGTGGTCGGGTCGGCATCGGTGTTCTCCAGCACGAACATGCGGTGGGTGGGCATGCCGTTCGGCTCGAACTCGTGTTCCGCGCCGGCGAAGTAGATGTACCACGCGCCGTTCACGCGGTGCAGCTCAGGAGCCCAGATGTACTTGCTGCATACGCCGGACTCATGCTTGCGCCAGACCACGGTCTCCGGGGCCTTCTGCAGGTCGTTGATCGTCGAGGCGTGACGGATGGCAATCTTGTCGTACTCGGGATCGGATGCGGTGAACCAGTATTCGCCGTCGACCTTAAGCACCCACGGATCCGCACGCTGGAGCACGATCGGATTGTTGTAAACAGTCATTGTTTTTTCCTTCTCCAATCCAAGTGGCTCAGTATTTACATCGATGCAATATAGCAGATGTACAACGATGTAACAACTCGGCGTTTCCCGCCCCCGCCAACGCACACTCCACCCAACCCAACCATCCCTCTCATCCTCCCCAACGGACATACAGCCGATTCCACCCACACCGCCCACATCACCCGCACCACCCACACCGAATTACAACGTTATAATGATGGTGCGCAACGATCAGCGTTCATCATTCGAAGCGAAGGAGCATCATGGACATCAAACCGTGGGAATACGCCGATTTTCCAGCCTTCAACGAGCCGGTCCCCGGAGCGACGCGTGTCCCCACCACCGGCGACGAGATCGGCGTGACATACCATCCCGACGTACCCTACGCAACCGCCGGAACCACGACCCTGCACCTGCAGATCCTCGTCCCGCAGACCCGCAACCAGACCGACGCCACCACCTACCCGTGCATGGTGCACGTGCAGGGATCCGCCTGGATGAAGCAGGACCGAACGGCACTCGTCCCCACGCTCAGCCGCATCGCGGAGCGCGGCTTCGTCGTCGCGATCGTGGAATACCGGCATTCGGGCATCGCATCGTTCCCCGCGCAGATCCAGGACGCGCGCAATGCCGTGCGGTTCATGCGCGCCAACGCCGCGCAATACCATGCCGACGCCGACAATCTGTTCCTCTCGGGCTGTTCGTCGGGCGGTCAGGTCGCGCTGCTCGCGGCGGTCGCGCATGCCGCCGACCGTACCGACATGGACGACACGTCGCTGTCGCTGGCGCTGAACGCCGCCGACGTGTCGGATGCGACGCGGGGCGTGATCGACTATTTCGGCGCGGTCAACGGTCAGATGGACGACGGCTTCCCCTCCACCGTCGACCATCATCTGGCCACCAGTCCGGAAGGCATGATGATGGGGCACGTCGACCTGCGCGATCGGCCGGATCTGCGCGCGGCGATGACCGTGGAATCCTATCTGACGCCAGAACTGGCGCTGCCGCCGGTGCTGATCCTCCACGGCACCAAGGATCGGCTGGTCAACGCGCGGCAGAGCGCGACACGTCGGGCGTGGGCGGGCGACGGGGGGGTGGGGGGGGAGCCTGTATCGGCGACTGCGGGACGTCGGCAAGTCGGCCGAACTGTATCTGCTCGAAGGCGCCGATCATGGCGGCGCGGAATTCTGGACGGACGGCATGTGCCGCGTTGCCACGGACTTCATGCGCTCCAACTGCGCGCGTTGACGCTCAGCTGCCGTACGGCTGCGCGGACATTCCCGTACGAACGTACGACGACGAGACGACGGCGGCAGTGCGGTGTTCGTCCAACCGGTGCCGCCGCCCCGACCGGCTCGGCTCAGAGCGTGCGGGTGGAGCTGCGCACGACCAGCGTGGACGACACCTTGCGGAAGATGGGATCCGTCGAGTCGCCTTCCAGCGGCGGCTGCCCGTCGATGCGGTTCTTCAGCGCGCGCACCGACAGCCGCGCCACGGCCTCGAGCCCCGGTGCGATCGACGTCAGCGCCGGCGACAGGTACTGCGAATCGTCCGAGTTGTCGAAGCCGATCACCGAAATGTCCTCGGGAATCCGCAGGTCGTGCATCTGGATCGAGTGCATCACGCCGGAGGCGAGCATGTCGTTGAGCGCCACCACGCCGTCCGGCCGTACGCCGGAGTCGAGCAGCGTGTTCATCGCCGCCACGCCGTCGTTGCGGTGCCACATGATCGACGGCACCACGAGCGCCGGGTCGAACGGCACGCCGGCCTCCTCCAGTGCCTCGCGGTATCCGCGGAATCGCAACGCGGCCGAGCCGACCTCCTCGCCCGGGTGCACGCCGACCACGGCGACGCGCTTGCATCCGGTCTGCAGCAGGTACGAGGTGGCGCGCTTGGCGCCTTCGACATTCTCGGTGGCGATGTGGTCGACCTTGTCGGTGAAGATGCGTTCGCCGATGAGCACCAGCGGGTAGTCCACCTCGACTTCGGCCGCATCGTCCGGACCGAGTTCGAGCGGGCTGTAGATCAGGCCGTCCACCATCGCGGTCTGCGAACCGTGCAGCGCGTCCAGCTCGCCTTCGCGCGAGTACAACGTTGGTTCCACGATCACACGCAGGCCGAGCTTTTTCGCCTCGGTGATGATCAACGATGAAAGCTGCGCGAAGTACGACAGCTGCAGGTCTGGGATGGCGAGCGCGATGATGCCGGTGCTGCCGCGACGCAGGTTGCGCGCGGACACGTTGATGACATAGCCGAGCTCGTCGATGGCCTTGTGCACCTTCGCACGGGTGGCATCGGAGACGAATTCGTAGTCGTTGACCACGTTCGACACGGTTTTGATGGAGACACCGGCCGCCTTGGCGACCTCGCGCATGGTGACGACGTGATCGCCGTCCTTCGCGGTTGTTTTCTTGACCATGGGTAATCCTCAGTATTCTGTTCTCGGTAAATAGCGGCTTACGCCACGTACTGCACTGCACGTTGGCGGGGCCGGAGAGCCGAACCCCACCCCGTTCGCCGCCGTATGGCGGCTTTACCGCACGGCGATTTCCATCGTTACCCCAGCATAAGCAGGATTGAGTTCCTCGTCGCGCTGCATGTCGAGGATCGGCATGCCCTCGCCCGACCAGTGGACGCGCCGTACCTGCGCGTCACGCCCGCCGTATCGCCCGTTGTCGTACTCCGCGTTGTGGAATACGTAGATCAGGTTGCCGCCCTCGTCGTGCGACCACATGCCGTGGCCGGTGCCCAGCTGCCATTCACCGTTGTACATGCCGGATTTCTGCAGCGGGTAGTCGAGTTTCGTCCACGTGGCCGGGTCGGTCAGGTCGGCGCGCACGCCGGCCGGCGCGGTGACCAGTCCGGTCGTGTAGTCGATGCCGACGAGCGATCCGGAGTAGATCAGGAAGATCTTTCCCTCGTGCACGAACGCGTTCGGCCCTTCGGCGATCATGTTGTCCCACGCGAATTCCGGCACGACGATCTGCGTCGGCTCGCCGGTCAGCCGCGTCGGCCGGTCCGGGTCGAACGGCGCGATCCATACGCTGCCAACCTGCTGCCACGCGTAGTACCAGCGGCCGGAGTCGACGATCACGGTCATGTCGAGCGAGATGCGCTGCACCGGGTTGAGGATCCGTTCGCCGGGGCCGAGGATCGGCTCGGGAACGGTCCAGTTGGCGGGGTCGCGCGGGTCGAGGTCACGGCCGTCGGCATCCTGCCTGAGCTGCATGATATGGCAGCGACCGGTCCACATGTCGGGTTTGCCGGCGCGGTCGTTCGCGGTGCCGTCCGGATCGGCGGCGGGGCCGTCGAAGCACGGCATGAACAGCACGGACAGCTTGCCGCCGATCACGTGCAGCTCGGGCGCCCAGAAGCAGCCGGTCATCGCGCGGCCTTCGCTGTTGCGGTCGCCGCGGGTGAGCAGGTCGATTTCGCGGTCGCGGCCGCCGGCGGCATCCGACAGGTCGGCGATGGACGTCGCCACGCGCGGCGGCTTGGGCGGGCGCCCGCCGTTCGGATCGACGCAGTTGCCGTCGGTATCGTCGGTGGCAATGAACATGAAGAGTTGTTCACCGTTGTAATTCCATGCGAACACGGACGGATCGGCGCGTTCGACGGCGAACGGCACGGGATAGTCGGTCTGACGGATGCGACCGCGGACCGTACGGCGTTCGCCCGGCTTGAGCCTGCCAGCTGCGGCGTCGTCGGCGAGGGCGGCGAGCTGTGCGGCGTCCCAGTCGACGGCGCGCATGGCGGTGGATCCGTCGGAGTACTGCAGTTTGGCCGTGGTGCGGCCGAGCGAGCCGATGAGGTCACGGGCTTCGCCGTCGTACAGATCGGCCGAGACGGTCATGGACGGCACGGTGACGCCGGTGTTGTAAACGCGGCCGAAGCGTGCGATGAGCGTCGCGGCTTCCTGTTCGGTGATGTCGATTTCGTTGCCGGGGACGGCGTCCGCGATGCCGTAGTCGCGACGGACGGACGTTGCGTTGACATCGTTGGCATTGCTTGCGGCAATCGGTTCGGAGGTATCGTCCGGTTCGGCCGGCAGCGTGGTGCCGACCGCGGCGATGATGTCGGCGCATACCGCGCGCATCGCGTGGCCGTCGTCGTCATGCCACCGGATGACGTACCGACGTTCTGCATCGTTGTATATGACCGTGGGACGGTGTACGCCGGACGTGGGGCCAAGCAGCACCAGTCCGCGCTGATCGTACGACGTCAGGTCGCGGCTGGTCGCCAGCAGGAACGCCGACCGTTCGGATCCGTCCGCGCCGCCGCCGCGCGCGGTGCGGGTCGCCGCCACGGCGAACCGGCCGGACGCCAGCCGGAACAGGTGCGGATCCTTGAGGCTTTTGAGTTCGATGTCCACGCCGGGCATCGCCGCGCCGTGCGCGACGGCGTCGCTGGCGGCTCGCACCGTCGTGTACGGATCGGTCTTGAATCGTGCCGCCGCGGTGCACGCACGTCGGGATTCGGGCGTCGCCGCGGCGATCGGCACGCCGGCAGCGAAGAAGATGCCGTAGTTTTCGTTAAGCGGCGTCCACGAGCCGTCGAGATGCGACCGCAGCGCCAGGTGCATGCTGAAGGCGATGTCCTCGTTGTTCGCCTCTTCGCGCGACGTGGGGACACGCGTATAGCACAGCAGTGAGTAGGAGTCGGACATTCCTTGTCCCTTTCGGTTCGACAGTTCATTTACGTCGATGTATAGTATACCTCAGTTTACATCGTTGTACAAACGCAGCGCTGCACAACACCACTGTCACACACAGGAGGAACACATGACCCTCACCGGCACCCTACGCAAGGCGTTCGCCACCACACTGGCGGCCGCCATGCTCATCGGCACGCTGGCCGGCTGCTCGTCGAACGCCAACTCGAACGCATCGTCGAACGCCAAGAACTCCAGCGACTCCAGCCAGACCAGCGCCACCGAGATCAAGCGCGGCGAATCGCACGATCCATCCATCGTCAAGGCCAACGGCAAGTACTACATCTTCGGGTCGCATCTCGCCTGGCTGAAAAGCGACGACCTCGTCAACTGGACCAGCTTCAAAAACAACCTGAGCACCGACTACGAGAAGATCTTCGCCGACATCTGGACCAACTGGTCGAAGCAGTCCGCCAACCCGGACGTCAAGGGCAACATGTGGGCCCCTGACGTCATCTGGAATGCAACGATGAAAAAGTGGTGCATGTACATGTCGATCAACGGCGCTAACTACCGATCGGCAATCGTGCTGCTCACCGCCGACGACATCGAGGGCGACTGGACTTACGTCGGCCCGGTGACCTACTCCGGCTTCGAAAAGGTCAACGCTTCCAAGACCGACGTCTGGAAGGTGCTCGGCGAAGGCGCCGACCTGACGCGGTACACGTCGCAGACCGACACCGGCATCAACGCGATCGACCCGTGCGTCAAGCAGGGCGACGACGGCGACCTGTGGATGACGTTCGGCTCATGGTTCGGCGGCATGTGGATGTTCAAGCTCGATCCGAAGACCGGCCTGCGCGACTACAGCACCACGTACCAGACGGTCAAGAACCAGTCCGACGCCTACTACGGCATCAAGCTCGGCGGCGGCTTCGGCAACTCCGGCGAAGGCTCGTACCTGCTGCATACCAACGGCCACTGGTATCTGTTCGCATCCTACGGCAACCTGCAGCAGACCGGCGGCTACCAGGTGCGCATGTTCCGCGCCGACAAGATCACCGGTCCGTACATCGATGAAAACGGCAACGCCGCAGTCAGCGAGCGCGCCATCGGCAACAACTGGCAGAGCGAGGTCGGCGTGCGTCTCATGAGCTCGATCCAGTGGAGCGGCAACGACAACTCGCACATCGAAGTCGCGCAGGGCCACGACTCGGCGTTCGTGGACGACGACGGCACCACGTACATCGTGTACCACAGCCGCTTCTCCGACACCGGCGAGATGCACCAGGTACGCGTGCGCGAGCTGCTGCCGACCGACGACGGCTGGCTGGTCGCCGCGCCGTACGAATACACCGGCACCAAGGCCGCCGACACCAAGTACGACGCGAAGAACGTGGCCGGCGACTACGAGTTCGTGATCCACGACCAGAGGACCTCGTTCAAGGGCCCGAAGAAGGTCACCGACAAGCACAGCACCGACTACCGCGGCGTCAACAAGCCGGTGAACATCACGCTGACCGAGGACGGCAAGGTGACCGGCGACAAGACCGGCACGTGGAAGCTCGACAAGTCCGACGGCACCGGCGACATGACCATCACGCTCGACGGGGTGGAGTACCACGGCGCATTCGACAGGCTGCCGCGCGACAAGGACGACCGCAAGGTCGAGATGACGTTCTCCGTCATCGGCGACAACCTCTGCGCCTGGGCCTCGCAGAAGTAGTCCTTTCTCATTGCCGCCCTTCCCTCGCGCCCTCGTCCTCGCCCTTCCCTTTGAACCACCCCATTTCTCTTAACGGACTTACAGCCGATTTCACCGGTGAAATCGGCTGTAAGTCCGTTAAG
>OASS01000196.1_pt1 | contig 36168 bp, 29 predicted proteins | sample 1475811 | NCBI WGS metagenome assembly OASS01 (sample SAMEA2579922, study PRJEB22360) | human gut metagenome | biome: human gut; feature: human-associated habitat; material: faeces | place: Denmark | collected 2008/2010 | reverse complement strand
GTAGGGGCGGCCCGCAGGCCGTTCGGCAGGACAAGGCCCCCGCGTCCGGCGGTACGCCGTGCGCGGGGGTGCTTTTATCTCCAGAGGAGGTAATCAGAATGGCAAATTATACACAGTACTATCACCTGCACCAGTGGGAGCCGGAGGACAGCTTCCTCCGTACCGACTTCAACGGAGATCTTTCGGCCATTGACGCCGCGCTGCTGGGGCTTGAGCGGGACAAATGCCGCGCAGCCATCGGGCGGTACACAGGGGATGGGGAGCTGAGCTACACGGTATCGCTGGGCGCAAGGCCCAAGCTGGCTGTGGTGGACAATACTTCATCCTTTTCCTCCGGCTATGAGCTGGGGCTGGATGAAATGAATGAGCGGAGCGTGATTATTACGGAAGATGGGTTCCGGGTGAACGGTTCTCCCCACAGCCTGAACCAGGAGGGGACGCTGTACCGCTATTATGCGTTCCTGTAGGCAAAGAAAACCCCCAGGCCCAAAGGCCCGGGGGTTTTGCGCATCCTTACTGGAAGGTCACGCCGGTGGTATCGATGGTAACGGTGTAGCTGGGAGTAGCAACACTGCCGCCGTTTTCCTTGACTGTGTAGTGGTCACTATCAACGGTGAACGCGCCAGTGGAGCTCTCAAACACCTCAAGGGTGATGGGCTCGCCGTCGTCGCAGACCAGCAGGCTGTACTCGATTGCAGTACCGGCCGGAGTGACGTTGGCGGCACCGGCTTTCACAAAGCTGTCGCCATGCTTCCAGGCAGTGGGGACATCCTCACCGCCCTCGGTGGCGCAGGTGATCAGGGCATTGTTGGTCTGACGGACCGCACGATAGGTAGTGCTCGGATCCACAGGCAGGGTGATGGTGAGGGTGGTGAGCTTCATACCATTCTGGGGCGTGATTCCGTTGAACAGGCCACCGGCCAGGGTGCCGTCGGCCAGACCGGTGCTGGTATCCTTCACATCCTCAGCCACGGGGCCGACCGTGGTGTCGCCCACGGTGTCAACCACAACGTCCTGCACCTCGTCGGTGACAGTGTAGTCGAGGACCTTGAAGGTGCTTTCGCTGCTGCCGCGCTTCACGTCGACCGCGCTGATATCGCCATTGGTGTAATGGATCTTGACGACCTCATAGCCCAGCTTCTCGAAGGAGCTGATCAGCAGGTCCTCCATATCCATGAGGGTGGCATCCTCGGCGTTCAGGAAGTAGAAGGTGCCTCTGTTGGGGCCGCTGGTGATGATCTTGAGGGCCAGATCATCGTTGGAGGGCTTGCCGGGCTTGTTGTTGCCGGTGGGGTCCTCAGTCAGGTAGCTCTTCACGATGAAGGCGGCCTTCACGACGTTGTCATCGTCGTACACCACATAGCCGTACTGGCCGTCCTGGAAGGTGGTGCCGGTCGCGGTCTCGTCGTCCACGTCGGTATTGTCGATGTCGTAGATCAGCTCGTCATTCTTGTTGGCCAGACGGACAGGGCTCTGCAGCTTGGTCATGTCGAGCCACTCGTTATCCTTGCCGGGATTCTGGATGGCGTTGTTGGTGGTAGCGTCGGTATAGACGTTGACATAGCGGCTGCTGGTGACTTTCACGTAGCCCTCAGCCACGCGGCTGGGAGTGGTGTTGAAGGAAGCCAGGTTCTTGGAGTCCATATCAATGGTGCAGACGATGCCGTCAGTGCCCTTCAGGTCGTTGCGCAGGTTCTCCTCGGACTTGACCTCTTCCATGGTGCCGTCCTCATGGATGACGGTGTAATAGAAGTAGTCGTTGTAAACGTCGAACTCGGGCATCACGAAGACATAGTCCTCGTTGCCGAACTTGGCCTGAGAGGTGTAGAGGACAACCACATTGGCCACGTCGCTCTTATACAGGTCCACAACGCTGACCTTGACCTCGCCGTTGGCGGTGCCGTTAGTGTTCGTGCCAGCGTCGATGATCTTCTTGCCAGTCTCGGCCAGAACGCCGTTCTTGTCGATCAGCTTGGCCATGTTGTCATAGCCCACAGCTACGGAGCCGTCCTTGCCGTTGTAGTAGTACACGATGGTGTCGGCGTCAATGCCATAGGTGCCGACGGGATCGCCGCCCTTGCTGGCGCTGGTGTCGATTTCAACATCGCCCTTGGAGACATTGGCATCCAGGGTCTCGTGGTCGGCCTGGAAGAACTTTCCGTCGCTGTAGTCGCTGCCGGCGTGAGAGCCGTCAACCACCTTGCCGACATCCAGAGCGGGCAGGTCAATGGTCATCTTGTCGTCATCGTTGATGCTGTAGGCAATCAGGTTGCCGGCGGCGGCACCAGCGGCGGGGTACACACCAGCGCTGCCAGCACGGCCATCATCGGTGCCCAGGAAGGTCTTGAGCTGCTCGGTGGCCTGCTCGGTCGTCTCATTGGCGTCCTTCCAGTTCTTCACGGAGGCGCTCCAGTTCAACTGGTAGGTCTTCTCAGTGCCGTCGGGCAACAGAACCTTGACCTGAGCGTCGGTGTTCAGCATGTTGGTGGAGAATGCGGAGTCCAGAACCAGAGCGTAGTTCTTGGCGGCCGCCTCAACCTCCTCGAAGGCGATCACGTTGCCGTAGTCGTCCAGGTAGAAGTTGTAGGAGGTCTCAAACTGCACGCCATTGGCCTTGTCACATTCGGTCACGTCGAACTTGACGACCTCGGTGCGGGCGTTGGTCTCCAGCTCATCGGCCTTGTACTTCTCCCCGCCGACGGTCATGTACTTCTCGGTGCCCTTCACGTTGAAGTGCTCCATCTCGCCAGTGACAACCTCGGGCTTCTCCAGGTAGGTGCGGCCGCCGTACTGGACGTACAGGACCACGTCCTCCTTGGCCATGTCCTCGTAGCCCACGACATCCTTATTGTCCAGGGTGCCCAGGGTGCGGACGGTCACGGTCTCCTTCTTGGAGTTGACGGAGGTGATGTCGGCCAGAGCCTTCTCCACGGACAGGACGTAATCAACCTCACCGTCGCCGTTGTTGTCGATGATGGTCAGGGTAGCGCCCTTCACGTTGGCGGTCTTGTCGCCATACTTCTCGGTGGTGTTGGGGATGTACTTGCCGGAGTTGTAGTTCCAGAAATACTTGGCGTCCTTGTCGGTCAGGCCGTTCTCGCCCAGCAGCTTGTCATAGTCCACCTGGGGGTCCTTCGCGCCGCTGTAGAGCACGGTCTCGCCGGTGGTGACGACAGTGTTCACGTCGGAGACCACGGGGTCGCCGTACACGGTGGAGTCAGCTAGGATAGTGGTCTTCTTGATATACAGGTTGACGGTCTTGCCCAGCATGTCAACGGGAGTGCTGACATTGAAGGTCTGGGTCTTGAGGGAGGCGTCCTCCTTGCTCACGGTGGTATTGCCGGTGGTGGAGAAGATGCCCTCGCCGTTGTAGATGGTGGTCTTGCCCTCCTTCAGGGCGGCGTCGCCGTCATCGGAAGCCAGAGAAGCCCACTCGTTGGCCACAACAACGCCCTGCACCTTGATCACGCCGTACTTGTCGGCCAGGATGGTGCGGTGGTCGCTGTAAGCGATGGGGTAGTTGTTGGTGGTGTAGCTCTGGATCATCTCCACGTCCAGGGCGTTGTAGATCAGCAGGGCCGCGTCGTCGCGGTTCAGGGGAGCGGACAGATCCTTGGTGAAGCCCTCGAAGATGCCCTGCTCGTCGGCGCGGACGGACACGTTGATGGCCCAGTCGGCACCCTCAAAGCCCTCGATCTTGGGATCGTAGCCCACGGCCACCAGCAGCATCTTGGCCGCCTCCAGGGCGGTCACGGTGGCGGAGGGGTCAAACTTGCCGTTGCCGCGGCCGGCGATGATGCCGGTGGTGTAGCAGTAGTTGATGTGACCCTTGGCCCAGTTGGTGTTCACGTCCACCAGGCCGGAGTTGACGCTCTGGTACAGAGCGCTGTTGTCCACGCCCTTGTTCATGATGACGGAGAGCATCTTCGCCATCTGAGCGCGGTCAACATTTTCGGTGGGTGCATAGGAGCCGTCGGGCTTGCCCTCGATGATGCCGAGGGAAACCAGCATGGAAACGGCATCCTTGTTTACAATCTCGTCCTTATCGGTGAGATTGTTGTAGCTCGCAGCGGAGGCGGAGACGACCATCATGCCAACCAGCATGATCGCCGCCAGAGCCAGGCTGAGAGCCCGCTTGAGGTTTCTCATTTGGATTTCCTCCTTCTGAATTTTGAGCCAGAGGGGCGTATAACGCCCCTTTCAGGGGAGGAAACAATGCACATTTCGGGGGATAGGGATATAAAAGGCAGGAAAACAGAATCAAAAGGTTCCTATGGTAGACGTTTGGTAGACAATGCAGGAGCGGGAAAAGTGAAAACGCCTTGGAACCCAAAGGGTTCCAAGGCGTTTCTGGTAGACTTTTGGTAGAACAAAACTCATTCCACAACGACGATGCGGACCTTGCCGCCCTCCTCGGGAGAGCGGTCATAGTAGACGGTGATATCGTCGGAGAAGGCCAGCGCCAGATTCAGCGCAGCCTTGTGGTCGCCATCCTCGCCGGGCTTAAACCAATCTCCAGTAGTCTTATTGTAGCACTCAACCTTGTCGGAAATGGGGATCACCATGGAGTTGGTGGTCAGAAGCATGGCGTCGGTATCGAATTGGGCGCGGCGGATGCCCGTGGCCTCGTTCAGCGGCATAAACGCGGCCATGCGATTCTTGCCGTCCAACTGGTCCAGAGAGCCGGCGACGCCGCCCATGCGGTTGGTCTTGGCGCCGTCCACAGAGCCGACTACATAGGTGTGCTCACCGCTGCCGTTGGTGACGCGGATCTCACCGTTCTGATAGCTGCCCTCACTTCCGTCGTCCTTGCTCTCCTCGTAGCCTGCGGCACGGTAATAAATCATGCCGTAGTCGTAGCAGTCGCCGGTAACATCGTTAAGCACCAGCTTATCCACGCGGCCGGCCCAGTCATAGCCCACATAGGTGATCTTGTTGGCCGGGATGCTGGTGATGGTAATGTCGCTGCGGTCAATCTCCACCAGCCTGCCGTTGCCTACCTGCTCAAAGAAGCGGGCGCCGGCGGAGAGCTCCTTAGTGCCCATGCGGTTGGTGGTCAGGTTCAGCGCGGTGGAGGCGCCCTTTCCGTTTACCTTGCTCAGGGTCAGATAGTCACGCTTATAGGAGGATACCGTCACCAGGCAGCCGTTGAGCTTGGCGGCGGCGGCTCCGCTGTAAGTGGTCTGGCCCTCCAGAGTGAGGATGCCGTCCAGCAGCTCGATGGTAGCCTTGGTGCCATCAACTGTGGCCACGCCGACGGCGTTGGACTTGGCCACATCGGGAGAGACAGCCCCCGCCACCTGGCCGGTGGTGGTGAGCAGCAGGGTAACCTTGTCGCCCACCTTGAATGCAGCAAGATCCGCCTGTGCGCTGGGCAGTACGGTGAGCTCAGCGCCCATTACGGTGACGGTGGAGGGAGCGGCGGCGTTGGGGTAAGCGTTCTCATACAGGCCGCTGAGCTTCAGATCGGAGACAAACAGGGTATCGGAGGACTTGTCGTAGGTCCCCACGTCATACTGGCGCAGGTCGCTGAGCTCGGCGGGGATGCCGTTCTTGTAGATCTGGGCCGGGGTCTTGCCGCCGGACAGGGAGGCGAAGGGGTTGTTGGAGCCGGTGGGTTTGTTCTTGGCCACCAGCACGTTGTCGTCGCTGACGCTGGCGGTCTTGGAGGGCATATAGATGTATTCCAGCTTACCGGAGCTGTTGAAGCACAGACGCAGGCTGGCGCCGGAGCGCAGGCTGGTCCAGATCTTCTCGTAGGTGCTGGCAGCCTGCTCGTCGCTGGTATAGACCGGGGTCTCCAGCGTGACGGAGATGGTTTCGTCGCCCAACACAGGAATGGCGTTGGCCTCCGGGCTGCCCATGACGGTGACGGAGCGGAAGGTGCTGCCCTCCTCGGGGAGGACGGCCAGCAGTTTCTTGTTCTTATCCAGAACGAGCTGGCCGCGGGTACCGTTGAGCTCGCCGGGGAAGGAGACGCGGTCGGTCTTATAGGTGCCGGAGGTGGTGAGCACCGAGCCGGTGGTGCCGTCGTCGGCAGTGGCGTCGGTGGAGAGAACCACCACGTTGTCCTCCAGGGAGCCGCCCAGGGTGGTCAGGTACACCTGGTCGCTGTCCTTAGGCTCAGTAAAGAGCAGGTTATAGAACAGAATCGCCGCCTGCCCGCGGGTGAGGGTGGCCGCGCCGCCCAGGCTCAGGCCGTCGGCCAGCCCTGAGGACTGGGCCACGGCCACATAGCCGTCATACCAGTTGGAGCCGGTGGCCACATCGGCGCTGCCATAGCCCAGCATCCGCATGAGGATGGTGACGGCCTCGCCGTAGGTGATGGCCTGGTTGGGGCGGAAGGTACCGTCGCCCACGCCCATAATCAGGCGTGTACCGCCAGTGGTGCCGCCATTCTCACCAGCGGTGCCGCCGATGGTGATGGAGGAGGCCAGGTTCACGTAGCCCCTGGCCCAGTAGGTGGGGCCCACATCGGTGAAGATGGTGCGGTTGCGCTGGGCGGGCTCCTCAGCGCCGCGGCCCATGATCTCCACGGTCATTTTGCAGAACTCGGCCCGGCTCAGGGTGCCGCCGGGGTTGAAGGCGCCGCCGCCGGTGCCGTCCACCACGCCCAACAGGCGGAGCATCTCCGCGGCGTCGGCGACAGTGGAATCGCTGATGTCGGAGAAGCCGCCCGAGCCGGACGCCGAAGCGGGAGGAAATACCAGCAGCCCGGCCAGCAGCGCGGCGGACAGAAGGCAGGAAATCAGTCGTTTTAATCTCATATTCTCTCTCCTTTAATCGGCCCGCAGGGCATCCACCGGCTGGAGGCCGGAGGCCTTGATGGCAGGGTACAGGCCGAAGATGACGCCCAGGGCCACGGAAATGAAGAAGGAGCCGACGGCAACGCCCGGGCTGGGCCATAGAATCATTTTAAAGGACAATTTGCCCACGATCAAGGTGCCGATGTAGCCCGCGGCGATACCGAACAGGCCGCCGATGCCGCAGATCATGCAGGCTTCGATTAGGAACTGGGCGATGATGCTCTTGCGCTCGGCACCGATGGCCTTGCGGATACCGATCTCCCGGGTGCGCTCGGTGACGGTGACCAGCATGATGTTCATAATGCCGATGCCGCCGACGGCCAGGGAGATGGCGGCAATGCCGCCCAGGAAGCGCTGCTGCATCTTGTCCTGCTCCTCGCTCTGCTCCTGCCAGGTATTGGGGGTGGAGACATAGCCCACATTCGGGCCCAGCAGGCTGTCCAGGTAGCCCTGGAGCAGGGAGACGGCCTTGGTGGTCGTGGCGGAGTCCTTGGCCTTTGCCACAAAACTTCCAATTTCGGTTTTGCCGCTGATGATGCGGTTCACGGTATAGGGAATGAGCACATAGCGGTCCATACCGGACATGTTGTTGGGGTCCTTCTCCTCAAAGACGCCGACAACGGTGAAGGGGATGCCGTTGATGGTGATCTCCTTACCCACGGGGTCAATGTAGTTGAAGAGGGTGTCGGCGATTTTGGAGCCGAGGACACAGACCTGGCTGTAGTTTTCCACGTCCAGGAAGGAGATGTCCCGGCCCCGGGCGATGGTGAAGTTGTTGCAGAGGGAGTAGTCCTGGTTGCCCATGACGAGCCGGGGGGATTCGTCCCAGTTGCTGTTATTGCTGTCCATGGACTTGGCGCCGTACTTCAGAATGGTCTGGTCGTAGTAGTCCACGGTGGGGGTGAGGCCCAGAATGTAGTCGTCGAGATCCTCCATGCAGTAGTCCCGGATGGTCTTGGTCAGATCCCGCCCGGAGGGGCTGTAGGCATTGATGTTGACCACGTTGTTGCCCAGGCTCTCGTAGTACTCCCGCATCTGGCGGTTCTGGCCCTCGGCGTAGGAGACCAGGATGATGACGGCGGCCAGGCCGATGATGACGCCCAGCATGGTGAGGGCGGAGCGGGCCTTTTTCGCGGCGATGGATTTGACCGCGATCTTGAAGGCTTGGGTCAGGTTCACAGGAAGGCCCCCTCTCTGTCGCCGTCGTAGATGATATGCCCGTCGGAGATGCGCACGACGCGCTCGGCGGTGGCGGCGATGCCGTTGTCGTGGGTGATGAGGATGATGGTGGAGCCGTCGTCGTGCAGGCCGTGGAGGATCTCCAGCACGTGCTTGCCGGTGCGGGAGTCCAGGGCGCCGGTGGGCTCGTCGGCCATGATGATGGGGGGCTGGGTGGCGATGGCGCGGGCGATGGCCACGCGCTGCTGCTGGCCGCCGGACATCTCGGTGGGCTTGTGCCCGGCGCGCTCGGCCAAACCCACCCGCTCCAGGGCGGCCTCCACCCGGTCGGCCCGCTTGGAGGCGGGCACGCCCTGGTAGATGAGGGGCAGCTCCACATTCTCCCAGGCGTTGAGGGCGGGGATGAGGTTGAAGCCCTGGAAGATGAAGCCGATCTGCTTGTTGCGGATGTGGGCGAGCTGCCGGTCGGACAGCTCAGTGACGTCCACGCCGTCCAGGTGGTAGTCCCCGTAGGTGGGGATATCCAGGCAGCCCAGGATATTCATGAGGGTGGACTTGCCGGAACCGGACTGGCCGATGATGGCCAGGAATTCTCCCCGGTCCACGGAGAGGGAGACGCCGTCCAGTGCGCGGACCTCGCTCTCCTCCCCCTCGTGGTAGATTTTAAAGAGGTTTTTTACATCAATGAGCATACCGGGGCCCTCTTTAATAGTACATTTCGTCAGGGTTCTGGTAGCCGATAAAGACCTCCTGGCCTTCCGCCAGGCCGCGGGTGATTTCCACCTTGGAATTATCGGACAGGCCGACCTCGACGGGCACGGCCCAGAAGCCCTCGGGGCAGTCCCAGGTGGGGTCGGGCTCCAGAATGGCGTTGGCGGGGGCCTCCTTGGACTTGACCCATACGATGACGCCGGTGCTGTCGTCGCTGGCGCCGCCGGAGGAGCCGCCCATGGAGCCGCCGTCCACGATGACGCCGCCGCCGGGCATCGGCACCGCGACCATACCCAAGGGATCAGCAAAAGCGCCGCCGGAGTAGGACTGGGGCAGAGCTTCCACGCCGCCGTCCACCATGCCGCCGTCCACCATGCCGCCGTCCACCATGCCGCCGTCCACCATGCCGCCGTCCACCATGCCGCCGTCCACCATGCCGCCGTCCACCATGCCGCCGTCCATCATACCGCCGTCCATCATACCGTCGTCCATCATGCCGTCATCCATCATACCGTCATCCATCATACCGTCATCCATTCCGGCGGAGGGATCGGCATCCAGGGTTTCGGGGAGCTGGACGTTGGCGAAGCTGACATACTTGACGGCCTGGACGGGGACGGTGAGGCAGTCCTCCGACTCACTGGCCACGAAGGAGTATTCGGCGTAAGTACCGGGGATCATGCTGCCGTCGTAGTTGTCCACGGTGACAACGGCGGGAATGGAGGCCACGCCGTTCTCGCCGGAGGCGGTCATGGATACGCTCTCCACGATGCCCACGTAGGGCGTGCCGTACTGGTTGATGTCCACCATCATACCGGCCTTGATGTAGCGGGCGTTGCGCTCGTCCACCTGAATTTCGATGATCATCTGGGAGGTGTCGGCGATGGTGATGCCCTGGCCGCTGGATACCTCCTGGCCCTCGGTCAGGCTGCACTGGAGAACCGTGCCGTCAATGGGGGCGACGGCGTTGTACTTCTCCAGCTCCTTGGTGGCCTCCTCCAGCTTCTCCTGGGCGGCCTTGAGGGCGTTCTCCTTGGAGGCGATCTCCTCGTCGGTGTCCTTGGCGCCCAGCTGCACCAGGAGCTGCCCGGCCTTCACGTCGCCGTAGTTCAGCAGGCTGACGCGCTCCACCGGGCCGGTGGCCTTGGCGGTGATCTTGGTGGACTCGTAGTACTCCAGCTTTCCGTTCTGGTAGGGGTAGATGGGGGTGCCGTCGGCGGCGGTGAGGCCGGCAGAGGCGTCCATCCCCTCGGCGAGGGTGCCGGGGTTGTCCAGCACCAGCACCACCTCGAAGTGGGTGGCGCCCTCGGGGGAGACAAAGCGCACCTTGTTGATCTGCTCCACCTTGCCGGTGACGGGCGCCATGATGGCGGGGATGGAGATCTGCGCGGTCTGCCCCACCTTGATGTCACCCTCATAGGCGTAGCTGTAGTACAGGGAGAGGCGCAGCTTGGTGTCGTTGACCAGGGTAGCGATGGTGTCGCCCTCGTTGACGGTGTCGCCCACCTTGAGGTCGGCCACCTCCCGCAGGTTGCCCGCGTGGGGGGCGGTGATGCTCAGCTCCGCGATCTTGTCATAGACGGCCTGGAGCTCCTTGTTGCAGTTGTCCACCGACTTCTGGGCCTCGGTCACCGCGTCGCGTGCGGTGGTGTCGTCCATACGGTAGAGCTGCTGGCCCGCGGTCACCTGGTCGCCCTCCTGGACGAAGAGCTCCAGAATGGTGCCCGAGCCGGGCGTGACGGTGGCGGAGTCCTTGGCTTTGGTGGTGCCGCTGCCCTCCACCATGGACTGGATGGAGCCCCGGGTGACGAAGTCGGTCATGACCTCGCCCTTGGAGCCGTCCTCCCGGAATACAAAGTACCACACCAGCACGACGAGCGCGATGGCGATGGCGGCGACAATGAGAATTCCCGCGATCGTCTTGCCCCGGCCCTTGCGTTTCTTCTTCGGCCCAGTAGGGGCGGCCGGGGGCGCGGCCGGCGGGGTCATCACTGGGGTCTGCTGTTCGGTCATGTCTGTTCCTCCCTAAAGATTGGCGATTGGATTACATTTACCATTGTACCACAAGCCGCGGGGCTTGGCATTACAAAGCAGTGACAAGTTCTTAAGGAAACCTTAAATTTGCCGCGGCTATCTATTAGACGAAAAAAACGCCCAAAAGTTTCCGCAGTTTCCAAAACTGTTTTTGCCGCCCCTACATCCGGGATTTCGTTTCCGGCGGGCTGTCTTGCGTCGCTTGGACGTAGGGGCGGGGCTTGTCCCCGCCCGCGATCTGCCCGGCGGCCCCTGCAAAGAAAGGCGCATTACGTAGGGGCGGGGCTTGTCCCCGCCCGCGGGCGGCCATAAAGGCCGCCCCTACGGATGCCGGGTGTTGTGGGCGGGCGAGCCGGGGCAAAAACAGCCCCCGGGGGGACGCGGATGTCCTCCCGGGGGCTGCGATACCTTATAATATAAAGAGGGAAACGGCCGGTTCTGGTCGGTTTGGCAGGGAACGGGCGTTGTTTTACAGCTTTGTTACAAATGCGCCGGAGGTGTTGACCTTTTGCGAAAGATGCTTTATCATGCGTACAGAGGCAAGGGGAGTTATACTTGACTGAAACGCGCAGTCGTGAGTAGGATGCCCCGAAAGCTCAAAATTTAGAAGGAGGAATTCCAAACATGAGAAACCTCAAGCGGACTCTCAGCCTGGCTCTGGCCTCCGTCATGCTCGTGGGCATGATGAGTGTCGGCGCCAGCGCGGTGAACGCGAGCGATTTCACCGATGCGGATGAGATCGTAAACAAGGACGCCGTTTCTACCATGACTGCCCTGGGCATCATCAATGGTAAGGAAGACGGCAGCTACTTTGACCCCACCGGCAACGTGACCCGTGCCGAGATGGCCAAGATGCTCTGCGTCGCCATCAACGGCGGTGTGGATCCCGTGCTGGGCGTCAAGGACACCCCCACCTTTACCGACATCAAGGGTACCTGGGCAGAGTCCTACATTGAGTACTGCGCCGCCAACGGCATCATCGCTGGCCGCGGCAACAACAAGTTTGATCCTACCGGCACCGTGAGCGCCACCGAGGCCGCCAAGATGCTGCTGGGCGTGCTGGGCTACAACGCCGAGAAGTCCGGCCTGGTGGGCAACGACTGGGCCATCAACACCAACGTGCTGGCCAACCAGAACGGTCTTTACAAGAACCTGGCCAATCTGAACGCCAACACCCTGCTGACCCGTGACAATGCCGCCCAGATGATCTACAATGCTCTGGACGCCAACATGGTTGAGCTGAACGCCGCTGGCAACTACACCACCAGCCAGTACAGCTACACCGGCACCGAGTCCGTCGTGACCGGCACCGAGCGCGTGTGGGTTGTCAAGATCAAGGACAGCTCTGTTAACGATGCCGTCAAGGCTCTGGACGGCTCCGTCTACAACAGCCGTCAGGATGCTATCGACACTCTGAAGGACGCGAACGGTGGCACCACTCTTGATACTGGCAAGTACACTCTGGAGCAGAAGACCCAGAATGTTTACGGCGAGAACACCGTGACCAAGTACGCCGACGAGACCATGGGCCACAAGTACCTGTCCCTGATCACCGACGGCGACGCTGTGCTGACCGACGTGGAGAAGGACAGCAAGGGCACTTACACCCTGTACATGAATGGCATCACCACCAAGGGCCAGTACACCAAGGTCGAAGGTGACTACAGCAACCTGATCGGCCAGAAGGTCGAGGTTCTGTATAAGGACAGCGAGAATGTGTACGGCGTCTATGCCTCCACCGACAGCTCCCTGATCGTGGAGAGCACTGCCGGTAAGGTTGAGGCTGTCAAGAACGGCGAGGTCAAGATTGACGGCACCACCTACAAGGTGGACAGCAATGTGACCACCACCGCTCTCTACACCGGTAAGCTGATTGACGGCCTGAATGTGGGCGGCAACAAGGCCGCCGCTGTGAAGGCTTACGACAATGACGACAACGGCAAGATCGACACCGTTGTTTACGTCCCCTTCACCGCCGCCAAGGTGACCTACGTGGGCGAGAAGTCCTTTAACACCGATGTTAACACCAATGTTAAGTTTGAGGACGTGAACGCTTACGACGACATGGCCAAGAACGACTATGTCATCAAGAGCGACGCCGCCAACACCGTGGATGACACCGATACTTATGTCCTGGCTGAGACGGTCGAGGGCAAGATCGAGGCCACCAAGAGCGACTCCGTCCGCATTGACGGCACCTGGTACAACTATGTTACCAGCGATCCCGACACCGATCTGGCTCTGGACAGCACCGTGAAGGCCGCTGTGCTCAACGGCTACATCGTGAAGTCCGAGGTTATCACCTCCAGCCACGAGCTGCAGGATTACGCTGTGATCGTGAACACCGACAAGGATATCAACGGCGAGCAGGCCAAGCTGCTCTTCGCCGACGGCACCACCAAGGTGGTTACCACCGACAAGAGCTACACCTCTGACGTAGGCAAGCTGGTGACCTATGAGGTCAAGAAGGGCGAGTATGTCCTGACCGCTGCTGAAACTGTCGATGCCGACAAGGCCGGCTTTGACAAGATTGTTGCTAACACCTATGCCAATACTTCCGGCAAGGGCAAGATTGGCGGCGAGAGCATCGCGGACGACGCCGTGATCTTCGTGAAAGACAACGCCGGCAAGTTCTCCACCATGACTGGCTCTGACTTTGCCAAGTACAGCTCCGCTTCCGTGGCCAGCATTTCCAACGCCTATGCCAACAAGGACAACTCCACCGGCTACAACAGCGTGGTTCTGGCCTATGCGACTCTGAACGCGAAGGTCAACTCCATCACCAGCAACTACGGTTATGTGACCAGCGCCGTGTCCACCACCAAGAACGACGACGGCGAGACCGTGTCCGTCTTCACCTTCTGGGATGGCGCCACCGAGCACAAGGACATCATGACCGACGAGAAGGTTTCCCTGTCCAAGGGCGACATCTTCACCTACGAGGAGAACAGCGACGGCAGCTACACTGTCACCGAGGTCGACAACCTGCTGCGCACTGCCATCATTGCCTACAACGAGAAGAACGGCGATATCCGCTTCACCGACGCTTCTCTGAGCGACAAGGGCAGCAATGTTAACGCTGAGATCACCGACGATACCGTTATCATCGGCATCAACAGCGACGACAAGGCCGGCGTTGAGGGCGTGGTGCCCACCATCGCCATCGAGACCGCTACCTCCGGTGTCTACCAGGCCAACGCCTACTATGTGATGGGCGCCGGCGACGAGGTGAAGCTGCTGGTGGTTGACACCTACGGCAACATCCCCGCGGTTGACAGCGTAACTACTGTTACCGACGAGAGCAATCTCGGTACTGCTCTGAAGCAGTACACGGATGTGACCTTTGAGGGTGATGCTACTATTTCCAGCAAGCTGGAGATCCCCGCTGGTGCCACCCTGAACGTCAAGGGTGATCTGACCGCAAATGCTGCTATCGTTGGCAACGGCACCCTGAATGTGGCTGGCAATATCAGCGACACCAGCAAGGTCAGCACTCAGCTTGAGTCCACCAAGACCGGCGAAACTGTTTCCGTGTCCGGCGGTGTGGTTCTCGGCGACGTGACCGGCAATGTCGGCTCCGGTAGCGCTCTGTACTCCGGCGATCAGGTTAAGGGCAAGGTTATCGTTCAGATTACCGTTCCTGTGGATGCGGTGACTGACAGCACCTCTAAGATTAAGTTTGACGGTTCCGAGCCCTCTACCCCCACGCTGACCAATCGTAGCGACATTTATCTGGCTATCGATATGAGCCAGTCTGGCCAGAAGGTTATCACCATTGACAAGGACGGCGATTGGAGCTCTACTACTAACGATGTGTATACCCTCACCGTGAAGTGGTAATCTAACTGCAATCGGCTTATTACGAAGAGAGCCGCCCCCGATTGGGGGCGGCTCTTTTTGTTAGTGGAAAGCTATATAGTGGTAGCTCATTCCGGATTGGTTTGCGTCCGCGTAGAATCTGCCCTCTATCAGGTCGCCGCGGGCCACCCGTATTCCGCTGCTGGTGATCTCCACCAGGTTTCCGTCCCGCATGGTGACCGGTGCTCCTTGCAGCGCCAGTCCGCCATAGGTATACCGATCGGACTGCATTGCGCCGTCCTGCCTTACCACAAAGACTGCCCGGGGCGATACCCCCAGCGAAATATCCCGGCTTCGGGCGTCATCCCCTGTATAGCTTCCACTTAGAATCTCAGGCTTTAAGGCCAGTGCTTTATCCAGCACACGGAAATCCTCGTTGAAATCCGTGCGCAGGAAATTGTCCTCCGGCTCCCACTGGTGCAGGTGATAGTGTTCCGTATAAGCTGCCATTTTCATTCCTCCCGCAGGGGGGGGCGGGCAGTGCCTTTGCTGTACTGGAAAACGCGGCCCCTGCGGGAAAGGAACCCCGCGTCCGGCTGTCTACCGGACGCGGGGGTGGCCTTGCCTGCGGAGGGGGTAATATAGATGGCAAACTATACAGCGCACTATCACCTGCACCAGTGGGAACCGGAGGACAGCTTTTTACGGAGAGACTTCAACGAGGATTTTCAGAAAATTGACGCGGGCCTCGCCGGACGGGGAGATTGCAGCCTTCTGTTCGGCTCTTATGTGGGTACGGGAACTTGCGGCCCGTCCGAGCCTACCGTACTTACACTGGGGATTCCAGCCAAGGCGCTTTGGGTAAGCTGCGGTTCACGCCACGCTGTCTTTCTGAGGGGGAACACGCAGGCGGTTAATTTCAGCACCAGCGATGGAGAGCTGCTTGAGGTGGAGTGGACGCAAGACGGCCTGAGCTGGAAGCTGGGGGGAGGACTTTACAATCACGACTACCAGCAGCTCAATGAAAAGGGAACCACCTATTATTACGCGGCGCTATACCAAGAAAGCAAGGAGGCCCCGGGAAATACCCGGGGCCTCCTTGCTTCTTGGGATTTGGTGATCAGAACTCAGCGGATAGTGAAGGTACCGCCAATCAGCTCATCGCCGGTGGTCGTATTGACAATCGTCCAAGTATAAGTGCCATCGACAAGCGCCTTATCGCTCATCTCATAGCCCTTGGAGGAATTATTGATGCCTTCACCAATGACCTGCACATAGAAGTAATGGAAACCAGTGGTCACACCTTTGGCATCTTCCTTGTACATCAGATTACCCTTGCTGTTCTTGATGGACAGAGCAACATCCTGAGCATCCTTGTCAGTAATGCGGAAGGTGAAGAACATGTTGTCGGTGATTTCACCGCCGATGTCATCCTTCTTATCCTCAGGCATCTTGGTCAGAACATAGGCACCATTGGCTTCGCTGCTCAGATCAGAGGCGTTAACAACGGTAGCAGTATTTACACCGCTGCCGGAAATCTCAGCCTTGTCGCTGCCGGAGGAGGTGGTGGAGCCGTAGAAGATGGTGACGATCTCGCCGTTCTTCACGATGGCGGTAACCGTCATGCCCTTCTCCACATCACTCAGAGAGCCAGTCTCAATCTTCTTGCCCTTGGTGACGGCATAGACCTCTACATCGTCGGAAACAGCGTAGCTCTTGCCGCCCAGGTCGATGATACCATCCTCGGCCTCAGCCTTGACCTCCACGCCGGGAAGCTGATAGGTGTCGTCAGTATCCTTCTTGCTGTACTCCTCGCAGGCAGAGGCATCCAGAATCTCGTTCTCAGCATCCGCATAGGCGATAACGTTCAGCAGAATATCGGTCTTCAGGACATTGCCGCTGGGATAGCTGTCCTTCAGCTCCTCATCCATCTTGACAGTGGTGATCTCGCCGTTGACAACAGCCTTGTACTCGTAGTAGGTGTTGTCGCTGTCCTTCACCTTGGTGCCGGCCTTGGAGCTGAGGACATACACGATGTCGTCAGAGCTCGCGGACACATCGGAGATGAAGACCATGGTAGCCACAGTGCTACCGCTCTTGCAGTAGTAAACAAAGTTGCCGCTGTTGTCCTTCAGGTCGGGAACATTGGCATAGCCGGTGTAGGACTTATAGGTGGCCTTGCTGCCGGTGCCGGTCTGCACCAGGAAGACGGTCTTGCTGTTGGCGTAGACAGTCTTAGTGTCCAGAGTCATGGCGGACTCGCCCTTGTTGATCTCGACCTTCTTGTTCTCGGCCAGACCAGAAGTGCTGACGCCCTTGATGGTGTAGATGTCCTTGGAGTTCTTGCTGTACTCTACGATGTAGCCCCGCATGTTTTTCAGAGCGGTTTCCTTTGCACTAAAGTTACTGCCGCTCAGACAGTCCTCATCGACCTCGGCCTCGACCACGGTGCCGTCGGCCAGCAGAAGCTTGGCATAGTAGGAGCTCTCGTCGTCATAGCGGCCCTCATCGGCACCGGTGTTCACGACGTAGGCGTAGTCGCTGGAGGCCTTGGATACGTTGACCTTAATGACATAGCCATAGGAATCCAGGTACAGGTCCAGCACGCTGTCGACCTTGACATCACCCTTATTGGACATCTTCGCGCTGTACTTGTAGGTCTCGCCGTCAGCCACGAAGCTGGAATCGCCGGTGGTCTTGGTGACCTCGACGCCCTCAACCACCTCGGCCAGGGTCATGGTCTGGATCTCACCATCAGCCATGGTGTAGAGAACCACGTCGTCCTTCTCGAAGGACTCAGTCTCAAACTTCTTGCCGTCCACGGTGACATAGCGGTCATCGCCGTCCTTCGCGGCGGTAACCTTGGAGATCTCGCCCACGTAGGTGTTGATGACCACCAGGGTCACGTTGTCGTCGTTGTCCACAAAAGCCTCGACCAGAACGCCGTTGCCGCCGAGCTCGTCGTCGCTGTTGCCCTTCTCGATGGTGAAGGTGCCATTGGCCTTGCCGTCCTCGGTCACATCCACAGTAGTGGTCTTATCCAGGCCCAGGTCGGAGTACAGGGTCTTGGAGCTGACCTTCTCGGAGTAAGAGGCGTCGGCGGTGGAAGCATAGGTGCCGATCTCCTTGGTGCCGTTCTTCCACTGGTCGGAGGGACGGCCGAAATCGTCGTGGTTATTGCTGTTCAGGGTCAGGTCAGAGAAGTACTTCTCGCAGAACTGCTGCACCTCGTCCTTGTCGCCCTTCACGGTGCGGTAATCATCGGTCGTGCTGTTGGCGACCTTCACGGGGGCGGAAGCACCCACGATAACCTGCATGCCGTCGGAGCCGATGACAGTGGTGCCCTTGTTGGTGTAGTACACAGTGTCGGCGGTCAGGGTCTGGAACGCCATCTGGGCGGCCTGCTCACGGGTCATGGCGTCGGCCAGCACGATGCCCTTGGGGGCGATGCCCGCGTTCACCGCGTCGGCGGCCACGTTGATGGCCCAGTCGTTGCCCACATAGTTGGCAACCTTCGCGTCATAGCCCAGGGCCACCAGCATCATCTTCGCAAAGGCCAGGCCGGTCAGCTCGCCCTCGGGGTCGAAGTTGCCGTTGCCGGTCCCTGCCAGGATGCCCTGCTGCACGCAGTAGCCGATGTAGCCCGCAGACCAGCGGTTGGCGGCCACGTCCTTGAAGGTGGTGGAGTTGGTGGTCAGCTTGCTGGCGTCCTCCTCGCCCAGGAGCATGACAGCCACGATCTTGGCGGCCTGCTCACGGGTCAGGATGCCGGTGGGGTTGAAGGCGCCCTTGTCGGTGCCCTCGAACACACCGATGGCGGTCATCACATCAACCGCCTCAGTGTTGGTGATTTCAGCAGAGTCGTTGAAATCACTGCTCACAGCGCTGGCGGAGACGACCATCATGCCCACAATCAGGGCCATGGCCATTACCAGGCTGAGAGTCCGCTTGAGGTTTCTCATTTGGATTTCCTCCTTCTGAATTTTGAGCCAGAGGGGCGTATAACGCCCCTTACAAAGGAGAAATAGGTACAAATATCTGCTCGTTTTCACCTAAAAAACTCGGTGAAGGCATGGAAAGGTTTGCTTGGTAGGCATTTGGTAGACAATCCTGACAGGGAAAAAGGGCTGAGGCCCTGAAACCAGAAGGGTTTCAGGGCCTCAGGTGGTAGACATTTGGTAGACGGAATCTCCAAACACGGCTGTAGACTGTCCGGGTTTGGGCATGCGGCGGATAGTGGGGTGTCCCTACGTGGGGAGGAGATGTAAAAAATATGGCAAATTATACGGAACACTATCAACTGCACCAATGGGAGCCGTCCGACAGCTTTTTGCGGACGGACTTCAATCAGGACTTTGCCAGGATCGACACAGGCATACGGGCCGCCAAGGCCCAGGCGGAGCGGCTGGAACGGGAGAAGGCCGAGATCAGCACAGGAGCCTATACCGGCGACAATGCCGCCAGCCGCACGATTCACCTGGGATTCCGGCCCAGAGCGGTTCTGGTGGAGATGGCGCTTGGCAACCGCTATGGAAGCAACGGCGGCGAAAGCATCAGCGGCGGCTTGGCGGTAGACGGCTGGCCAGTGTTCTATCAGGACATCAACGGACCATGCACGCCCGCCATCCAGATCCAGGCCGGCGGCTTCGCCGTTACCCAGGACAGCCGGAACCGCTCCTATATGAACTACAGCGGCACCAAATACCATTATTTCGCGGTGAAATAGAACATCCCCCCGGGCATAGCCCGGGGGGATGTTTCAATATGATCAGGCGTAAGTGTAGGTAATATCACCAGGGGTCAGCGTACCGCCAGCCTCATAGGAGATAGTGATGCTAAAGGTAATGGTATTGCCCGTAGCGGCTCCGCTCAGGTCAACGCCATCGCTCGTGAAGGTGAGGGCAATCTCGTTGGAAGCAAAGGCAACGGAATTGGTGTCCTTGCCACCTCCCAGAGTCGCACCGCCAACAGTGCTGGCAGTTGCAGTCAGCTTGGTAATCTTGGCGCTGATGTCAGCAGAGATGTCAAACTTAAACTGCGCGGTGGCCAGACCGTTGGAAGCGTCCTTATCGTTAGCGCCAGCCTCCATGACGGTGGAACCGTACACAGCGGTCAGAGTAACATCGCTACCGCCAAGAGTCACAGTAGCGCCGGGCTTGTAAACCTTGCTGTTGGTGGCATCATACCAGCCCAGGAACTGGTAGCCAGTCTCAGCAGCAGGTGCCGCAGGAGCGGTCACAGAGGTAGCATCGAACTCGGCATCGGGAGCCGCAGCGCTTGTATAGGGAGCGCCGGGAACCTCATAGGTAGCCTTATACACCTGAGTGAAATTGCTGGAGCTAATCGGGGTGTCACCGTTAGAAAGATCACCCACATTTACAGTGATGCACTTGTCGGAATCCACTTCGTAGTTCTTGCCATTAAAGGCGTAGTTTTCTCCAGCATTCCAGTCAGAGTTCTGGATCGCAACGGTGGTGGCATCAGCGGGGATGGTCACCTGCTTGCCGGAACGGCTGTCCTCCTCGGTCAGAGGAGTCTGGCTGTTGCCGGCATAAACAGCAAATTTGGTGGCATCCGCAGTGCTGTAGCTGATGGTCTTGGCGGTGTAAGTACCCACGGTCACAGTGGCAAGATTGCTGACCACGACGCTCTCGATTTTGCCGGTCTCGGTGTTGGTCACCTTCACATAGAAGTAGTGGGAACCGGCAGACAGGGTGTTGGCGGCAACACTCAGAGTGTTGGTCTTGGCGCCGGTGTAGCCAGCCACATTGACCAGAGAGGTGTCGTCGTTGGGGGTGTTGGTACTGTTGTCAGCGCTCTTGAACCACTCGTAGCTCAGAGTGCCGGGAGCGGTGGCGGTCACAGACAGGGTCAGCGCCTGGTTCTCGGTAATATTGGAGTTCGCGGCAGGCTGAACAGTAATGTTGGCATTGGCGGCATACACGCCGTCCAGGGTGCTCAGAATGTAGGCGGCGCGGACAATGTTCTTGTCGCTGTCGATGACCATGACAACCTCGCGGCCCACGTTCTCGGAGAAGGAGCCGACAGGAGCCTTCTCATAGCTGTTGTCCACGTCCTCCACGTTCCAGATGTTGTTCTCGTAGGTGAAGGTGCCGTCGCCGTAAGCACCGTTAACCAGGTTGGTCATGGTCTTGTCGGTGTAGAGGGCCACGGTGCCGGTGCGCAGCTGACGGGCATAGCCGCGGACGATCTCCAGGTTGCTGGCCTGGTTGTCATCGCTGGAGAAGTTGGGCTTGGTCAGGTCGGAAACACCGTTGCCGTCAGTGGTGTAGGCATAGGGAATGCTGAAATCGTCGGAGGTGTTGAAGATACTGTTGTAGTCGTCGCGGGTGATCTTCAGGGTGGTCACAGTGCCATCCATCAGAACCACGTTCAGGGTGGCATACTTGCTGTCCACGCTGCTGCGGCTCAGAACGAAGGCATAGTCCTTCTCCACGGCCACGCCCTCGGCGTCAAACAGCACGGTGGAGGCCAGGGTGGACTTGCTGTCCAGGAAGCGGGCGGAAACAATCTTGTTGTTATCCACATGAGCCATCTCATTGTAGCCGACAGCCACGCCGTAGGTGATATCGCTGGGAGTGCTGTTGTCATAATAGAAGGCCACAGTGTTCTTGTCTACGGTGATCTGGCTGTTGTTGCTGTTGTAGCGGATACGGGCGGCGCCGGTCTCATAGGCGCTGCTCATGGCCTGCTGCTTCACGTCGGCGGGGTTGAAGACGCTGGTCACCGCGGAAACCTCGTCGTTGCTGCCCACGATGGACTTAATGGTCAGCACATTGTCATCGTTCAGGGAGTAGGCGATGACATAGCCAGCAGCGCGGCCGTCCTTGTAGTCGGCGTCGTTGATACCAGCAGTACCAGTCGTATCAATGTTCTTGTTGACAAAGGCGCCGGTATTACCAGTCTCAACAGGAGTCTTCCAGGGGGCGGTAGCGGAGTTGTCGGAGTCGGAGGTGCCCAGGAAGCCCTTCAGCTCCTGAATGCCCTGATTTTTGCTGTATTTCTCAGTATGGCTGTTAGTGGTGAGAACGTCAGCAACCTGCTCGCCCACGTTCTTGGCGGAGGCGGAGAAGTTCAGGGTGTAGACGCCCTCGGTGCCGTCGGCCAGCAGGACCTTGATCTTGCCGGAGGCATCGGAGGCAAAGGCGCCGGGCTCATAGCCGGAGTCCAGAACCAGGGCGTAGTCGTACAGGCCCTGCTCGGAGGGACGGTAGGCAATGACGTTGCCGTTGCTGTCCAGGATAAAGTCGTAGTCGGAGTCGAACTCCACGCCGCCGTTGTCGCACTTGAGCACGTCGAACTCATAGGTGTTGTCGGCGGTGTCAGCCTTGTACTGGATGTAGGAGGGGTGGTACTCGGTGCCGCCCACGGTGATGGTCTGCTCCTTCTCCTTGTTGGCAGCATAGGACTCCATCTGGCCGGTGATCACCTGGGGCTCGGAGACATAGTAGCGGCCGCCGTAGGAGACGGTCAGAACCAGGTCGCCCTCAGCCAGGTCGGCCTCAGTCACGATGTCCTCGTTGTCAATGGCCTTGTTGGAGTTGAAGGTGTTCAGAGTGGTGGTCTCCTTGGAGTCGCTCTTGGCGATGACCTGGGACAGGGTCTCCTGGAGGTACAGCACGTACTCAACCTCGCCGTCGTTATCGTTGTCGATGGCGGTCAGCTCCACGCCGTAGCCGTTGGTCTTGCCCTTCACGCTGTTGAAGCGGTCGCCGGACTCGAAGCCCATGGCCTTGGTGGCGGCAGCCTCGTCCTTCATTACGCCGTAGTTGACGTAGTAGGCGGTATCGCCGTCCACGCTCAGGCCGGTACCCTTCAGGAAGTCCTTCATGGTGTCCTGGGTGTCGGCGGTGGTCTTGACCACGTTGTTGTTGCCGTTCACATACACGCCCAGAACCTCGGAGTTGGCCAGAACGGTAGTCTTGCGCACATACATGGTCACAGTCTGACCCAGCATGTCGACGGGAGTGGACACGTTGAAGATAACGGGGTTCTTCTCCTCCTCATACTCGCCCACAACGGTGTTGCTGGTGGTGGACTTGTAGACCTTTACGTGATCCATCTTGGTCTTGCCGGTGGCCAGGGAATCCTCGCTGTCGGTATCCTCCAGCTGGGCCCACTCGTTGCCGGTGACCACGCCCTCCACCTTGTAAACGCCATACTTGGTGGACAGCAGGGTACGGTGATCCTCAAAGGCAATGGCGTAGCCGTTCTCGTACTTCTGGATCATTTCGATGTCCAGAGCGTTGTAGATCAGCAGCGCCGCGTTGTCGCGGGTCAGAGGATCGCCGGTGGGAGCGGTCAGGTCATCAAAGATGCCCAGGGTAGAGGCCAGGGAAGCGGTCTTGATGGCCCAGTCGTTGCCGGTCAGGCCCTCGAGCTGCGCATCGTAGCCGGCGGCCACCAGCAGCATCTTGGCGGCCTCGTTGCCGGTAACGGTAGCGGCGGGGTCAAACTTGCCGTTGCCGCGGCCGGCGATGATGCCCAGGCTGTAGCAGTAGTTGATGTAGCTCTCAGCCCAGTGGCCCTTCACGTCGGTCAGGCCGGTGTTCATCCCGACATACAGGCCGTCCACATCGGCACCCTGATTCAGGACGGTGGCGATCATCTTCGCCATCTCGGCACGGGTCACATTGTCCGCGGGGTCAAAGAAAGACCCATCTTCCTTGCCGTTGATCACACCCAGAATGGTGAGCATGGAAACGGCATCCTTGTTGACGATCTCATCCTTGTCGGAGAAGTCGTCAAAGCCCGCAGCGCTGGCGGAGACAACCATCATGCCGATGAGCATGATCGCCGCCAGAGCCAGGCTGAGAGCCCGCTTGAGGTTTCTCATTTGGATTTCCTCCTTCTGAATTTTGAGCCAGAGGGGCGTATAACGCCCCTTTCAGGGGAGGAAACAATGCACATTTCGGGGGATAGAGACATAAAAGGCGGGGAAACAGAATCAAAAGGTTACTATGGTAGACGTTTGGTAGACAATACGGGAGCGGGAAAAGTGAAAACGCCTTGGAACCCAAAGGATTCCAAGGCGTTTCTGGTAGACTTTTGGTAGACAAAAAGTAAAAACACAAAAGAAAGGTGGACGGAAATGGGCCACTTTTTCGGGGATGCGGAGTGGAGGTGAGGAGGGAAACGCGTGAAGAACGAGCGGGCACGGCTGCTGCGGAGGATGGAGCGGCTGGCAGGTTGCAGAGTAAATGACGCGGTAAAGCTGGCGTTCCTGGACGGAGAACAGCTAGGAGAGATCGACGGGCTGGATCTGGGAGCGCTGAAGGAGTTCAAGCGCAGCGGAAACGGCGCGGTGGAGCTGAAGCTGGTGGATCGGGCGGCCGTGCTGGAGCGGCTGGTGGAGCTGTCCGGCGGCCGGGAGGACGGGGCGGAGGAGTTTTTCCGGGCGCTGCGGGAGAGCGCCGATGCGGTTTAGGGCCTTTTCCCGGCAGCAGAGGCGTGTGCTCACCTGGTGGTGTTCCGCCGAGGGGCAAAGCCGGGAGGCGGTTATTTGCGACGGAGCGGTACGCAGCGGAAAGACCCTGTGCATGGGGCTGGCCTTCTTCCTGTGGGCCACGGCCTGCTTCGACGGCATGGCCTTCGGGCTGTGCGGCAAAACCATCACGGCGCTGCGGCGCAACCTGCTGCGGGAGGTGCTGCCTACGCTGGGGGCGCTGGGGTTCCAGTGGAGGGAGCAGGCATCCCAAAACCGGCTGACGGTACGGCTGGGCGGGAAGGAGAACACCTTCTACCTCTTTGGCGGCAGAGACGAGGGAAGCGCGGCCCTGATTCAGGGCATCACGCTGGCGGGGGTTCTGCTGGATGAGGCGGCCCTCATGCCCCGCTCCTTCGTGGAGCAGGCCTGCGCCCGGTGCTCCGTGCCGGGGAGCCGGATGTGGTTCTCCTGCAACCCGGAGCACCCGGAGCACTGGTTTTACAAGGAGTGGATTTTAAAGGCGGAGGAGCGGCGGGCGCTCTACCTCCACTTCACCATGGAGGATAACCCGGCGCTGACGCCTCAGGTGCGGGAGCGGTACGCGCGCAGCTTCAGCGGCGCCTTCTACCGGCGGTTTGTGTTGGGGGAGTGGGTGGCCGCCCAGGGGCGGGTATACGATTTCTTCGACGAGAGCTGGGCGAGGCCCGTCCCGGTGGGCGGCATGGAGCGGTGGTGCATCTCCTGCGATTACGGTACGGTAAACCCCACGTCCCTGGGGCTGTGGGGGCTGCGGGGCGGAGTGTGGTACCGGGTGTCGGAGTCCTACTATGACGCCCGGGCCGAGGGGCGGCAGAGAACCGACGGAGAGCACGCCGACGCCCTGGAGCGGCTGGCGGGGGGACGGCCCATCTGGAAGGTGGTGGCCGACCCGTCGGCGGCCAGCTTTATCGAGACCCTGCGCCGGCGGGGATGGCGGGTGGAAAAGGCCGACAACGACGTGTTGGCCGGTATCCGAACCACCGCCGAACTGCTGCGGCGGGGGAGGCTGGTGATCTGCCAGGGCTGCGCCGACGCCCTCCGGGAGTTTACCCTCTACTGCTGGGATGAGAAGGCCGGGGGCGACCGGGTAAAAAAAGTCCACGACCACGCCATGGACGACATCCGCTATTTTGCCGCCAGTGTTGCGGCGGGAGAGCGGGGGTACGTTGGAGGCCTGTGTGTGGAGCGGGGGCGGTTTTAGCGCGGAGCGCGCCGCGGCAGAGGATGGGAGGAGAGCATGGGTATATTTGCAAGGAAAAGAGAGAATGGGGCCGGGGCGGCGGTGCAGCTCCGGGAGGGGGGACGGCACCCCTTCGGCGTGCTGGACGGGTATGTGCCGCTGAGCCAGGGGGAGATGGAGCTCTACCGGAGCATCCGGGAGGCCGTCCCCATTGTGGACGCCGCCCTGCGCAAGCTGGTGCGGCTGGCGGGCGGGGTCAAGGTGTCCTGCCGGGAGAGCGCTGCCCAGGAGGGGCTGGACTGGTTCCTCCAGCATGTGAACACCGGGCGCGGACAGAGGGGTATCCAGTCCTTCCTGGACGGCTATCTGGACTCCATGCTCACCTTCGGCCGGGCGGTGGGGGAGATCGTCCCTGACCGGCGGGGCCGGGAGATCGCGGCGGTGCTGTGCGGCAACCCGGCGGACGTGGAGATTCGGGAGGGGGAGTCGCCGCTGGAGTTTACCCTGTGGGGAAGGAGTGGGGACGGGCAGCTCCGGGAGCTGCCCCGGCAGGAGCTGCTGCTCTTCACCCCCTTTCAGCCGGAGGTGGGCAGCCCCTACGGCGTGAGTCTGCTGCGGTCCATGCCCTTCCTGACCGGAATCCTGCTGAACATCTACCAGGCGATGGGGATGAACTGGGAGCGGATGGGCAACGTGCGCTTCGCGGTGGTCTACAAGCCGGGGGACGCGCCCCTGGAGCAGTCCATGGCCCAGGAGCGCAGCCGCCAGATCGCCCGGGAGTGGTCCGCAGCCATGGAGGCGGGGCGGGACGGCCGGGTGCGCGATTTTGTCGCCGTGGGCGACGTGGACATCAAGGTGATCGGAGCGGACAACCAGGTGCTGGACAGCGAGGTGCCGGTGCGGCAGATTCTGGAACAGCTCGTGGCCCGGACGGGCATACCGCCCTTCCTGTTGGGATTGAGCTGGTCGTCCACCGAGCGGATGAGCACCCAGCAGGCCGACATGATGACCAGCGAGCTCACCGCCATCCGGCGGGGGCTGGAGCCTGTGGTGGAGCGTATCTGCGAGCTGTGGCTGGCCCTCCACGGGTACGACCGGAGGGTGACGGTGGATTGGGAGGACATCAACCTCCAGGATCTGGTCGAGGAGGCCCGGGCGGAACTGTACCGTGAGCAGGCGGAGGAGCTGCGATTGGCGCGAGAGGGCAAAGAGGGCTGAAGAGTGTCGGCGCGGGCAGAGGAGACCAGATCGGGGGCACCGGGAAAGTGCGGAGCACTTTTCTGGGGAGAGGAGACGCAGCGGAAGGAGAGAGCCGCGCCGCAAGCGGCGCGGCGAGGGATCTGGAGCGTGTGGCGACGAGGTCGAGGAGGCCCGGGCGGAACTGTACCGTGAGCAGGCGGAGGAGCTGCGATTGGCGCGAGAGGGCAAAGAGGGCTGAAGAGTGTCGGCGCGGGCAGAGGAGACCAGATCGGGGGCACCGGGAAAGAGCGGCGCGTCAGGGATGCCGCGCCCTACGGAGGGAGAGGGGCGGCTCGTCGGGGTATAGGGCGCAGAGTAAGATGAGGGGAGCGATGGGATGAACGTAAACAAGGAGGCGGGCGTGGACTGCGGGCTGGAGCTCAGCCCGGAGGAGATGGAGCGCATCAACGCTATGAGCAAAAAGAAGCTGGAGCCCGGGGAGGTATACGCCTTCGCGGTGCGGCTGTGCGACAACGAGATCGACCGGGACAACGAGCGGTTCCCGGCCGCTACCCTGGAGGAGCTGGCCCCCCTGTTTGTGGGCAGGAGCGGTCTGTTTGACCACCAGTGGAGCACCCGGAACCAGGCGGCCCGCATCTACCGAACCGAGGTGGTGCGGGAGAGCTGGATGACGGAGGCGGGCGAGCCCTACTGCTATCTGAAGGGCTGCGCCTACCTCCTGCGCACCGAGGGAAACCGGGAGCTGATCGCCGCCATCGAGGGGGGCATCAAGAAGGAGGTCAGCGTGGGCTGCGCGGTGGAGCGGTCGGTGTGCTCCATCTGCGGCGAGGAGCTCCGCACCTGCCCCCACGAGAAGGGGGCGGAGTACGGTGGCAGGCGCTGCTGGGCCGAGCTGGTGAGGGCCACCGACGCCTATGAGTGGTCCTTCGTGGCAGTGCCCGCCCAGAGAAACGCGGGGGTGATGAAGCACATGCGGATGGAGCAGGAGGCCGCCCTGGGGCGGAAATACCTGGAGAGCCTGCGCGGGGAGGTGGCCCGTCTGGGCGGCCTGGCCGGGCTGGGACTGGAGCACGCCGTGCTCCGGGGCATCGCGGACAAGCTGGGCTATGACGAGCTGCTGGCCCTCAAGGGCGCGCTGGAGCGGCAGGCCGAGCGGGTGTTCCCGGTGGAGACCCAACTGCGGTATGGCGGCGGGCGGGAGAACGACGGAGAGCGGGACGGGGCATTTTTGATCTGAGCGGCCCCGTGCGCAGAGAGGACAGAGGAGAAAGGAGAAGGCAGCATGAGCAGGATTTCGTTTGAGGGAATTGGAGAGGTGGCGGCCACCTTTGCCTGCGGCGAAGGGGTGAAGGCGGGACAGGTGGTGAAGCTCACCGGGGACGGCACCGTCGGCCCCTGCGGCGACGGCGAGCGCTTTTGCGGCGTGGCTCTGAGCGCCGGGGAGGGCTTCGCGGCGGTACAGCTGGGCGGGCTGATCCGGGTGGCCGCCAGCGGCGGCGCGCTCACCGAGGGGTGGAACCGGCTGCTGGCCGACGGCTCCGGCGGCGTCCGGCCGGACAGCGCCGAGACGCCCACCGGCGGCGAATATCTGGTGGTGCGGGCGGAGAGCGGCGGCGCCGTCATCCGCCTGTGAGAAAGGGAGGCATGGAACTATGGGATATCGTTTTGACAACCTGAGACTGGAAAAGGGCATGTATAACGAGGCGGGCCGCTCCTTCACCCAGGTGCTGGAGCGGGAGGACCCCTCGGAGCAGTATAAGGGCACGGCGCTGGAGGGGCTGGACGCCTATCAGCGGCAGCTCAAGCGCTTTGACATCAAAGTGAAGGGCGCGGGCAGCGACGCGGTGGAGAAGTTCTTCGCCACCAGCCAGTCCGCCGTGCTCTTCCCCGAGTACATCGCCCGCTCCGTGCGGCAGGGCATGGAGGAGGCCAACCTCCTGCCCCACATCACCGCCGCCGTCACCCGGTTTGACGGCATGGACTACCGCTCCATTGCCTCGGTGCCGGACGACGACCAGAAGGCCCTGCGCTGGGTGGAGGAGGGCGCCTCCATCCCACAGACCCAGGTGAAAACCCAGGAGAATCTGGTGAAGCTCCACAAGCGGGGGCGGATGCTGGTGGCCTCCTACGAGGCCATCCGCTATCAGAAGCTGGATCTGTTCTCGGTCACCCTGCGGCAGATCGGCGCTCACATCAACCGGATGCACCTGGAGGACGCCATCGAGGTGCTCCTCAACGGCGACGGCAACGACAACCCCGCCGAGGCCTTCACCGTGGGTACCGATCCCATCGGCGGCACCGCGGGCACCCTCACCTACGATGAGTTGGTGGACTTCTGGGGCCAGTTTGAGCCCTATGAGATGAACACCCTCCTGGTCAGCGGCGACATGATGCGCCAGATGCTCAAGCTGGAGGAGTTCCAGAACCCCCTGACCGGCCTCAACTTCCAGGGCACCGGCAGGCTGGACACCCCTTTGGGCGCAGCTCTGCTGCGCACCTCCGCCCTGGGCGGCGGCACCCTCATCGGCCTGGACCGCCGCTACGCCCTGGAGATGGTGCAGGGCTCCGACGTGCTGGTGGAGTACGACAAGCTCATCGACCGGCAGCTGGAGCGGGCCGCCATCACCAGCATCTCCGGCTTCGCCAAGCTGTTCACCGGCGCGGCCAAGGTGCTGAAGCTGAAATGACGGAGCAGATTATGGACATGGCCCGCAGCCTGGGGCACGTCGACGGGGGACAGGAGGAGGCGCTGGAGGCCCTGTGCCGTGCGGCTCAGGCGGAGCTGGCCGGGCGGCTGCGGCCAGAGGTGCGGCCGGAGGACTGCGAAGACGCTTTTATCCTGGCCTGCGCCTGGCTGGCCCTGGCGGGGCTGGCCGCCGGGGAGACCGGCGGCGGGCGGTTCACCGCCGGGGAGGTCACTATCCAGGAGGGAGACGGGGCGGCCCGGGCGGCCGCCCTCCGCCTCCAGGCCGAGACGGTGCTGGGGCCCTGGCTGGCTGACCGTGGCTTCGCCTTTCAGGGGGTGCCGGGATGACCGGGACCTGGGGGCGGATTCTGGCGCGGTACGGACAGAGCGTCACCCTGCAGCGGGGGGAAGAAGAACAGGCCTACCGGGCGTTTCTCCAGCCGGTGCGGGAGCGACGGGAGGACTGGTACCAGGAGATGCCCACCCCGCTGGGGACGGTGCGGCGGGATCAGTGGCTCTACCTGGGGCCGCCAGAGCTCTCACTGGAGGAAACGAACGGCCTGTGCGTGGAGTGGAACGGGCTGCGCTTTGTGGTGCGGGCGGCCCAGCCCGTCTGCGTGGGGGAGGAGACGCTGTACTGGTGGGCCCTGCTGGCGGTGGAGGACGGAGAGGCGCAGACAGAGCAGACGTGAGGGGGAAAACACTTGGATTTTCAGGCGGTACGGGAGCAGATGGCGGCGTTCCTGAGACAGCAGGGGGTGGACGCGGTATGCGCCTACCCGGAGGAGCGGCGGCGGCAACGGAGCGGGCCGGTGGCCGCTGTGTCCCTGCGGGCCTGCCAGGGCGGGCCGGGCGGCTTTCGGGATTACCTGGGAGAGCGGTACGACGAGAGCACCGGCCAGTGGCAGGAGCTGTACGGCCGCCGGGTGACCCTCACCTTCGGGCTGGACCTCTATGGAGAGAGCGCTGGGGAGCTCCAGACGGCCTACGACCGGATGGCGGAGGCCTTTCAGTGGGAGGGACCCGCCGGGTTGGCGCTGCGGGAGCTCTCCTGCGGGGAGACGGAATTTGACCGGGCGGCCGGCCTCTACCGCAGGGCGGTGACGGCGGTGTGTCAGGGATACCTGTACGCCGTAGCCGACGAGGGCGGCACTTTCCTGGACTTTGTTGTGAGAGGAGAGGGACATCTATGAGCGTGACAAACCATGAGCGGCCGGGGGTATACTCCCGGTACGACGCATCCACGGTGGTGAAAGGCCGCGGCGGCGGCGGGTGCGTGGGACTGGCGGCCCTGTGCGGCACAGGAACGGCGGGAACGCTCTACACCTTTAACCGCTATGAGGAGGCGGTGACCGCCTTCGGCGGAGAGGAAACGCTGACGGAGCTGGTGCGGCTGCTGTTCCTCAATGGCGCGGCCCAGGTCAAGGCGGTGCCGGTGGCCGAAGAGGCGGGCTACAAGGCGGCCTTTTCGGTGCTGGAAGCGGCGGAGGACATCGCAGTGGTGGTGTGCGACAGCGGCGAGCTGACCGTGCAGCAGGCCCTGCGGGACAGTGTGAAGGCCGCCTCTGAGGCGCGGCGGGAGCGCATCGCCGTGGTGGGCGGCAAGGCGGGGGAGAATGCCACAGCCCTGGTTCAGCGGGCCGAGGGGCTCAACAGCGAGCGGGTGGTGCTCACCGCCCCGGTGGGAGAAGGCGGCGGCGCGGCGGTGGCCGCGGCAGTGGCGGGAGCCATCGCCGGGGAGAGCGACCCGGCCATTCCCCTGGGCGGCGCGGAGCTGAAAGGCGTGGACGGGCTGGAGGCCCGGTATGGGGATACGGAGATCGACACCCTGGTGCGGGGCGGGGTCACCCCGGTGGAGCAGGCGGCCGGGGTGGTCAGCGTGGTGCGGGGCGTGACCACCCGCACCAAGACCGGAGAGGCGGCGGACGCCACCTGGCGGGAGCTGACCACCATCCGCATCGTGGACGACGTGATCCCCACCGTGCGCGACGCCCTGCGTGCCCGGTTCCGCCGGGCCAAGAACACCGAGCAGAGCCGGGGAGCCATCCGCTCCCAGGTGGTGCTGGAGCTGGAAAACAAGCTGGCGCGGGAGATCATTACCGGATACGGCGAGGTCTCCGTAGAGGCCGATGCGGACAACCCCACGGTGTGTCTGGTGGATTTTTCCTTTACCGTGGCCCATGGGCTCAACCAGATCTGGCTGAGCGCGCATATCACTGTGTGAGAATGGGGGAGGAAGGAACATGAAGGTTGCGGGATTTCCAACCAGCAGCGACATCTATCTGGAGGTGGACGGCAAAAAGGTGGCGGTGGTGCAGAGCTATACCGCCAAGTCCAGCCGTACCAGCCAGACCGTGGAGGCCTTCGGCGAGGACGAGCCGGTGGCCACCATACCGGGCCAACGTACCCACGTCATCGAACTGACCCGGCTGTACGCCACCGATGAGGCCATCCGGGACGGGCTGAACTTCCATGCGCTGGAGGACTTCAGCCTGGTCATCTGCAAGCCGGACCGGAAGATCATCTACTCCGGCTGCCAGTGGAGCTCCATCGGCGAGACCGGCGCGCTGGGGGCCATGGTGGTGGAGAAGATCACCATCGTAGCGGCCAGGCGGATTGAAACGGCGGTGTGATATGCTGGAGAGACGGGAACGGCTGAAGCTGGAGGACGGGAGGGAGCTGCGGCTTCTCTCCGCCCTGGAGGTGCTGGAGGCCCGCCGGGAGGCGGAGGGGCTGGCCCGGGGGGAGGCGGAGGCCGCCCTGTGCGCCAACGCCTGCCTGCTGGCCCGGGCGCTGGAGCGGGGCGGACAGCCGGTGTTCGCGGACGGCGGGGCGGCTCTGGCGGGGCTGAGCGCCCGGGAGATCGGGGCGCTGGCGGGCCGGTGGGCCGCCTTTGACCGGGCGGAAAACCCCTCCCCCGAGGACGGGGAGGAGCGGCTGGAAGGGTTAAAAAAAGCCTGGAGCACGCGCCCTATGAGCGCCTTCGCTGGCGCGTGCTCCAACGCTTTGGCGCGCTTCCGACGGAGGAGCGGGCCAAACAGATGAAGGCGCGGGACTATCTCTGGTGCGCCCTCCACCTGGCGCTGGACCGGGAGGAGGAGCTGGCGCGGCTGTGTCCCGCCTGCCGAAGCGAGGCGGCGGAGGAGCGGTGCCCGGCCTGCGGCGCGCTCCGGACAGAGACGGCGGCGGGGCAGAACGCGGCCTTTGACGAGGCGCGGTTTGAACGGCTGAAACGGGGGGAGAGCGGTTGACGGACTATATCGCGGTATTGCTGGCACAGCAGGAGGAGCAGGAACAGGGCGAGGCCCCGGAGCTGGAGACCGGCCCCCTGACGGTATGGCTGGAGGAGAATACGCGGCCCGCAGAGGCCGCAGCAGCGCGGCGCAGAGTGGAGCAGGACGAGGCCGGCGCGTGTGCCGGACCGGGTGCGGTGATAGGGAACCGATATGTGCCGGAGGCCCCGGTCGGGGACTCCAGCGGACAGCCATCGGACCGGGGAGCGAAGCAGTGGGCAGACGGCCTCCAGACCGCCGGTACGTTGGAGACGGCGGGAAAAATGGGGGAGCGGACGGCTCAACCGGCCCGGCCGGAGCACACCGCAGAATACCGGAGCGGGTCAGGGGTGGCCTGGCTCGACGGTCTGGTGCGCAGGAGCATGGAGCGGGAGTGGAGCGGCGGAACGGAGAGGCGGGTGGTGACGGTGGAGCAGTACGGCGGAGCGGTGGGCGCTCCGGCGGAGGCCGAGGCGCTGGACCGGCTGTTTCGCCGGGACGCCCGGCGGTATGATGGGGGGTTCCGGCTGCTGTGAGATTGGCTTCCATGCGGTACAAGGACTATGTATGGCCCCACAACCCGCGGGTTTACACCATTGAGTATAAACGGACCATGGGTGCGCGGAAGGTGCCCTTCGGGCGCTACCACCTCCAGGATCTGGGCCCCGCCCAGCGGGTCATGCGGGGCGAGGGGGAATTCGTGGGCGAAGGGGCCTACGGGGAGTTTAAGAAGCTGGCTACCGTATTCTACGCCGGGGGACCGGGGCTGCTGGTTCACCCGGTTTGGCAGACCTCCAACGCCTACTTTGTGGAGCTCTCACTCCGGCAGGAGCCCAGGGCGGACTATGTGGGGTATTCCTTTGCTTTCTGGGAGGGATACGACGGACACAGCACCGGCGTACAGGTGACTGGGGGCGGAGGAGAACCGGAGACGGCCCCGGCCGCCGGTACGGCGGGGGAGCGGCGGCACACGGTGCGCCAGGGGGAGACCCTGTGGGGGATCGCCCGGGATTACGGACTCAGCCTGACCGAGCTCATCGCCCTCAATCCCCAGATTAAAAATCCAAACCTGATTCTGGCAGGGGAGGAGGTGCGCCTGGCGTGATGCGGGGAGAACTGCTGTGCTGGGATGGGCGGCGCATCCGCCTGCCCGACGCGGTGGAGTGGCAGTTTCAATACGGCTGCGGCACGCCCTGCGACAGCTTTCAGCTCACCTGCCTGTGGGAGCCGGACAGCGGGAACGACCTGACCGAGGCGGTGAGCTTTACGGCGGAGGAGAACGGGGAACGGCTCTTCACCGGCGTGGTGGACGAGTGCGAGCGGGGCTGGGACACCGCGGGGGGCACCCTTACCGTGGCGGGCCGGGGAATGGCCGCCCGCCTGCTGGACAACGAGGCGCTGGGGGCAGACTACCAGGTGGCCACTGTTGAGGATATCCTGCGGGACCACGTGGCCCCCTACGGCATTGAGATCGTGCGGGGGGCGGAGCTGCCGCCGGTGCCGGGCTTCTCGGTGGACGCGGGGAGCAGCGAGTGGCAGGTGGTCTATGAATTCTGCCGCTATTACGGGGGAATTGCCCCCCGGTTTGACCGGCTGGGGCGGCTGGTACTGGCCCCCTGGGAGGAGGGGCGGCGGCTGGTGCTGGGGGCGGACGCGGCGGTGACGAGCTTCCGCCTGCGGGAGCAGCGCTACGGGGTGCTCTCCGAGGTGCTGGTGCGGGACCGCACCACAGAGGAGGTTCAGCGGGTGGCGGACGAGGACTTCCTGCGCCGGGGCGGCCGGTGCCGCCGTGTGCTCACCATGCCGGGAAAGAGCAGCTATCAGGCCATGCGCTATTCCGGGGCCTATCAACTGGCCCGCGCCCGGGAAGAGCTGCGGCAGGCAGAGCTGGAGCTACCGGAGGCCTTTGCCGCGTGGCCGGGGGAACTGGTGGAGCTCAACCTGGCCAAGGGGACGGGACGGGGCCTCTGGCGGGTACGGGAGAGCGTATGCGGCCTGAAGGCGGCGGGAACCTACACCCGGCTGACGCTGGGGGAGCCATAGCGGAGGAGTGGTTTTATGTGGATTTCGGAGCAGGGGCGGAGAAGGGCAGAGCCGGACGGAACAGCACTGGTGGGCCGGGTCACCTTGCCCGGCGACCCGGCCGGGGTGTATCTGGCTGGAGAGCGGCGGGAGCTGCCCGTGTTTGGCCCGGGCGGCTATGTGTGGCGGCCGGAGGAGGGCGAGCAGGTGCTGGTGCTCAAGACCGGTCAGGCGGGAGAGGCCCCCTGTGTGGCCGGCCAGGCCTGCGGGCAGGACTGGAACCTGGCGGCGGGCGAGGTGCTCATCTACAGCGGTTCGGCCTCCATTCGCATCGGCGGCGGGGGTATCCGGCTGACCGGAGATGTGCTGGTCAACGGCAAGCCGGTGCTTACAGGGGAGGGCTGAGCGTGGAACTAATGGTGCGGAACGGCGACTACGTCAGCGACGGCGCGGGTGGCTTCCTGCGGGCGGAAGGGACGGACGAGCTGCTGCAGCGGGTGTTGTGGAAGCTGTCCATCCCGCGGGGGAGCTTTCCGCTGCTGCCTGCGCTGGGCAGTGAGCTCCACCGGCTCGGCCGGGCCAAGCCCGCTGAGCGGGCCGGACTGGCCCGGCAGTATGTGGCCCAGGCACTTTCCGATGAGGCGGAGCTGTCGGTGGCCGGGGTGGAGCTGTCGGCCGGGGGAGAACTGACGGTCGAGCTGGACTGGCGGGGCGAGGCGCTCCGCCTGATACTTGGGACGGGAGGCGTATGACGGGATGACGGTGGAGGAGCTCTACGGGCAGATGGTGGACACCTTTCAGCGGGAGACGGGGCTGGCGCTGGCCGGGGACGGAGACATGGCGGTGCGGCTTTACGCCGTGGCGGCCCAGCTCTACGCCCTGTATGTGCAGGCCGACTGGGTGGGGCGGCAGTGCTTCCCCCAGACGGCCCAGGGGGACTACCTGGATAAGCATGCTCAACTGCGGGGGCTGGAGCGCCGGGCGGCCACAGCGGCGGTCGGGGTGCTCTCCTTCGAGACAGACCATCCGCCGGAGGCCGATCTGAGCATCCCGGAGGGGACGGTATGCATGACAGCGGCCCAGGTGCGCTTTGAGACCACCGAGGCGGGCGTTTTAAAGGCGGGGCAGACCTCCGCCCAGGTGCGGGCCAGAGCGGTGGAGCCGGGCGCGGCGGGAAATGCGGCGGCCGGGACGGTGCGTGCCATGGCGGTGGCGCCGGTGGGGGTGAGCCGGTGCACCAATCCTGAGGCCTTTTCCGGAGGACTGGATGCCGAGGGGGACGAGAGCCTGCGGGAGCGGGTGCTGGAGACCTTTCGGCGGATGCCCAACGGGGCCAACGCCGCCTTTTACCAGCAGGAGGCCCTCTCCTTTCCGGAGGTGGCGGCGGCTACCGTGGTGGCGCGGCCCCGGGGCGTGGGGACGGTGGACGTGTTTCTTGCCACGGCGGCGGGGCTGCCCGACAGCGGGCTGCTGGAACAGGTGGCGGCCCATCTGGAGGAACGCCGCGAAATCGCCGTGGATGTTCAGGTGAAGGCGCCGGAGGTAAGGACGGTGGATGTGTCAGTTCAGGTGGCGGCCCGGCCGGGGGCGGACTTTGACACCGTCCGGCAGGCGGTGGAGTCCGCCGTACGGGGCTGGTTTGACGGGCGGCTCTTGGGGCAGAGTGTCCTGCGGGCCCAGCTGGGGGCGCTGATCTTCGGGGTGGAGGGCGTGGAGAACTACGCCCTCACCGCCCCGGCGGCCGATGTGGCGGCGGCGGTGGGGCGGGCGCCCCCACCTGGGCTGGCAGCTAC
>OASS01000187.1_pt1 | contig 37294 bp, 39 predicted proteins | sample 1475811 | NCBI WGS metagenome assembly OASS01 (sample SAMEA2579922, study PRJEB22360) | human gut metagenome | biome: human gut; feature: human-associated habitat; material: faeces | place: Denmark | collected 2008/2010 | reverse complement strand
TGCTCTGTCTGGGGGCGGCCCCGCCGGGGTGGCCAGTGTTCCAAGCCTTGAGCAAGGCCAACGCCGCGCCGTCGCGGACTTCGCCGACCAAAATACGGTCGGGCCGCAGGCGCATGGTTGCCTTGAGTAGCCGGGTCATATCGACGTGATCGACGGCCCGGAGAATGACGACGTTCTTGGCGGCGCATTGCAGCTCGCCCGTATCTTCGATGATGACGATACGGTCTTGCGGGCAGGCCTTCGCCATGTAGTCGATGATGCCGTTTGTGAGGGTGGTTTTGCCGGTGCCGGTGCCACCAACGACCAGAACGTTGCGGCGGTTGCGTACAGCGGCCTCGATGGCCTCGCACTGCGCCTGCGTCATGATGCCCGACTCCACGTAGTTATCGAGCGTGAAAATCTTCGACGCCTTCTTACGGATCGTGAAGGTAGGCCCGGCCACAACCGGAGGAATCAACGCCTCAAAGCGCGAACCATCCAACGGCAGTTCGCATTCGAGGATCGGATTCAGGGCCGTGATTTGGGTGCGCAGCGTCGAGGCCACCGTACCCATGAGCGATTCGGCCCGAGAGGCCGGGAGCGTACCAATCTTTTCCATTGGTGCCCCGAGCCGTTCAACCCACAACGTACCGTCGGGGTTGAGCATTATTTCGATCACTGTCGAGTCTTCCAGCAGCTCGCATATTTGCGGCCCGAGTTCGCGCCGCAATTTTTCCGTTATGCGCTTATCGTGTTCTGCACGATTTGATGCGATGCTGGGAGACTTCGGATCGGATGCAATTACGTCCATATCCTTCCGTCCTACAGGTTGCCAAACATAGTCTAAAGCCTATCACTGCTTTCGCAGATATGATAGTCTATAGGCTATCAATCGCGCAAGCGATTTGGCAAGCCTGAAAGACGAAGACCCCACAAGTTTGCGGGGCCTTCTTGGCAGAACGGAGACTGAAAGGGGACGAGTGTTGCAGGGTTACGACGGAGGAACGAGAAGCTGCCACAGCGGCACACCGACACACTTGGCCAGCTCGGCCATGTTGTCGATGTTGAGCGGTGACTTTCCCGTTTCTACTTCGCTGATCCATGACTGTGCGAACCCCGTCTTATCCTTGACTGCGCGCTGGCTTAGTTTTGCGGCCTTGCGTGCCTTACGGAAATTGCGGGCAAAGATCAGCCGCTCCGCTGGCACCGGCTTTTCGTTTTCGTTGCTATCGGTGTCGCGTCGGCTAGGCATTCGGCGTGGCACCTCCCTTGGTGTTGGTTGAACATCGCGCCATTGAACAGAAGGACAGACGCATGAAATTACTTCATCTTAGCAAAAATGGTGCCCTAAGCGGAGGGTTTTTGTCTATGACTCAGCGCAGGATCGGCACCAAAAAGGAGAGTTCCGAATGAACGGGCCTAAGCCAATTAGTGACATTGTGGGGGGCAATCTGCTGGCCAGACTAGAGCAGACGCACCAGAGGTATCGCGAAAAAGTTGAGGCCGCAGCCCTGCCCGGCGAGACGTTCGAGCAAGCCGAAAATCGGTTGCGCGAAGAAGGCGAACGCGAACGAAAGCGAAAAATCAACGAGGTCGCCCAGCAACAAGCCGAGGCGACTTTGGCCGCACAGTTGCGCGATAGGAGAAGTCCTATCCCGCGAAGCCCAATCCCTAACACATCGTCCCCCAGTGGACAGACCAAACGGAGCAATCAGACTTCAATGCGTCGCCCTCCCGAGAGCGACCGACAGCCCGATTTCTTCGTGCCGGGTCTGTACGACGTAGCCACCAAGGACAACCGTAGCCTGATGGACGTTGCGCTGTTCCGCCTGTCAAAGCGCGACAAGCGGGCAGGCGAAGTGATCCGCTACGACCTGCCGGACGGCTTCGTTGAAGTGAAGGCCGGGCCGGATGGCATGGCGTCGATATGGGACTACGACATTGTGCTGATGCTCATCTCACACCTAACCGAGTCGATGAATCTTTTCAATGCCGGGCGCGGTGCGATGCCGGGCAAAAAATTCGTCCCGCACGCCTCAGATATTGCCAAGTTCTGCCGTCGTGGCGACGGTGGCCGTCAGGCCGACGAGCTGGAAGCGGCCCTTGACCGCCTGCTAGGAACGACCATCAAGAGTGTGCGCGAGTCACCGTCACGCAACGGCAAGCGCGTTGTGCGCGAGACGGAAGCGGAAAGCCTCATTGGCCCCTACCGCGTCGTGTCCCGCACCGATACCGGCAAGGTGGCCAGCATCGAGATTGAGGCACCAAACTGGATTTACCGGGAAGTGACCGAAGGTAGGCAGCCGGACGTGCTGACCGTTCACCCGGACTACTTCCTGATCGAGCCGGGCCTTGGCCGGTTCGTCTACCGCCTCGCTCGCCGCGCTGCGGGCAAGAGCACGGCCAAGTGGGCGTTTAAGACCATCTACGAGCGCAGCGGCAGCACGGGCACATTCAAAGAGTTCTGCCGCATGATGCGCCGCATGATCGACGCCAACGACCTGCCCGAATACGACTTGCGCGAGGAAGACGGTCAGAGCGGCCCGCTGCTACTTATCACGCGCCGCACCGACGCGGTGGAGCTGGCCGCCAAGGACGAACCCGAGGCAGACGGCGACGAGCAGGAGAACGGCGAGAATGCGCCCGGTGTGTAATAGACGGAGAGTTGCCCGGAGAGCCGCGCCGGGCCTCACTTTTATAGTCTGTGGTGTGTAATAGACGGAGGCAAAACCCGAAATGTGGATAAGTCTGTGGATGGCCCGTCTATTACCCACCCGGTTCCGTCCATTACCCACCGCGACCCGTCTTTTACCCACCGGATTCCGTCTATTACCCACTCATCCACAGGGCTAAGTCCTTGTCCTGTAAGGGAAAAATGACGATTTCCAGACCCTAAAACTTCTTTTAAAACATTAAATCTAAAAAAAAACGCTCTATCGAGCGGAAAAGCACTATCAAATTGATCTAACTGAAAAGAAAAAAGCGAAACCAATCGCATAGAATCGCGTACAGTCGCATTAAATCGCTTAGATTCGCGCAGAATCGCACTACAGCGCCCGGTCTGGACGCATGTAGCGGCTGGAAGACAGGTTTAGACACCAAAAGGAAGGGCGAACGAGCCGCAGCGGCCAGCTCGACCACACCGGCCGATCATTTCCCCTTTGGTGCCCCCTCCCCTTGATCCTTGGGATCAGCCGGATCGACCAGCTTGCCCTTTCTGACCGCCTTGGGCTTCGCGTGACCAGCCTTGCGCAAGGCCTTGCCGACCTCCCCCATGCCGTGCCAGATCGCGGCCGCCTGTTCGGGGCGTAGCTCCTGCCCTTCCCTGATGGCCTTGGCCAGCGTGACCAGCCACCGATCCGCAGACATGGCCGTGTAGGCCTCCTGCGACTTCTGCGAGGCTTCCCGGCGCTTGGCCAGCCATTCGCCCAGCGTCTCGCGTTCGGCCTCTGTCAGCTCATCCAGCCCGGTCGTGGGCATTTCGGTCGTATAGCGGGCCAGTGTTGCAATGACCGTCTGCCGACCCCGGCCAATGGCCTTGTCGTACACGGTGCGAATGCACTGAATTTTGCGGCCCTGTTCACGTATCTGCATGGTAGCCCCCTTTCCGTATGGTGCGGATAACTGTTTATCCGCAGTAATGATAGCACACTATCCGCAGGCGGATAAAAACAAGCATCACATTTCAGATAAAAATCTATCCGCATACAGCTATCATAGCAGCAGCATATGCCGATAAGCGCACTATCTGCATATGCAGACGACAAACTATCCGCATACAGATAGAAAACTATCACGCTATATTATGATAGATATATATCCGCATACGGATGTTTTTTTATCCTTTGTGCGGATGCTATATTATCGGTATAGCGGATAATACGCTATCCGCACAGGCCTGCACTCGGCCGCAGGCGGAAGATGCACCAAAGCAGATAACCGCCCGGCCAACATGCGGATAAAAAATTATCCGAAATTGTGACGCTTGCCTCTTGACAGCCTATCGTTTATAAACGACAATATCAGACATGCAGCAGATACGGCACTACCTCGACCCCAACGGACGCGACCACTTCGCCGAGTGGCGCGATCAGGTGCGCGATACCAAAGCGCGAATCGCCATCGACCGGCGCATCATGCGCTTGGAACTTGGCAACTTCGGCGATCACAAGCCCCTGCGTGAAGGCGTGTGGGAGCTGCGCATCGACGTAGGGCCGGGCTACCGCGTTTATTACGCCAAGGCTGGCTTGACCGTTGTGCTGCTGCTCTGCGGCGGCGACAAGCGCAAGCAAAACGCCGATATTGACCGGGCCTGCGCCTACTGGCGCGACTGGCAGAACAGGAACGAGTAAGGAGGTGTTTGGATGAGCAAAAAGCAACGAACGATCAATGTTCGGGAACCTAGCACTATCGAGCCGGAAGTCATCACGATCAAAGAGGCCAACACCTCGAAAGTCGATGAAAGCACGATGACCCAGCTACTCAAGGCGACCTTCCGCCAGCCGCCAGAGCGAATCTTTGTTGGCGAGATTGGCGGCGGCGATACAGGAGAAAGTGAATGAAAGATCGAGCACACGACACGGCTATGGCCGAAGTGTTCCGCAACGACCCCGCCTACGCGGTCGAGCTGCTGAACAGCATTCTTGAGGATGGCGAACAAGGCGAACTCTTGATTGCCCTGCGCCAGATGGCCGAGGCCTTCGGAGGCGTGCGGCAGGTGGCCAAGTCGGCCGAGCTGAACCCTAACCAGCTTTACCGCACGCTGTCACAGACAGGCAACCCGGAGGTGCGCAGTCTGACCGCGATCCTTCGCGCTATGGGCCTGCGACTGGCCATCCAGCCGCTGCACCCTACCCCGGCCGCCCACTGATAGCCTGCGGGCTATATACCCGCCCTTGTCTTTCTTTTTGGTGCAAAACAGAAGCCCGCCGATTGGCGGGCTTGTCTGTATGGGTGCCGGTGGTTTAGTTGGCAACCACATCGGCCGGGCGACCGTCCCGGCGTTCTACCTCGCATTTTTCCAGTAGGTCACGCCGTCGTCGCACTTGTAGGCGACCTGATCGGGCGTATCGTCGCCGATGATGTAGCCCACGCTGCCGCGAGTGGTGACGCCGATTCCGTTGTTGCTATGACCGTCACGCTTCGCCACGACCTTGCAGTTGTGCGCGGCCTTGAACGTTTCCCACTCGTCGGGCTTGGGTTCGTAGACGGCGAACATTCCGAATCCCATCAGCATGATGGCCAGAAGCCCCGGCATCATCGGCAGTTCGCCGTCCTTGAATGCACCGACCACGATCCACGCCAGAACCGCCAATAGGGGTACTAAGTAAGCGCCGACCACCCACGGGCTTAATTGTCCAATGTCTAATCCCATGCTCCTTTCCTCAATGCGATGACCGTCAGAGGCCGGGCGTGCATTCGATCTTGCCAAACATGCCTTCAACCTTTGAGCAGAAGCCATTCTTGTTTTGCCATTCCAGCGTGTACTTTTCAGCAACGCTTTTATCGTTCCTGATGTTCTGCTGAATTATCCGAAGCTCAGAAAGCTGCTCAGGCGAAGGCGTTGGCGCGTAGTAGCGCCAATCGCGGACGAAATCCGATACGTGGGGATCGTTGAGCGATTGAAGCTCAACCAGAATTTTGTCCTGCTCGTTGATCCGCTGCGCGGCATAGGTCGCTGCCGCCGCGTCCCGGCCGTCATCACGGAAGAACGCCATGTACGCAACCATGACGACCAGAAGAAACACCATCATTTTCATAAGTTGTTGCCTATTGTGGGGAGGCACCGGGCCGTAGCCCGGCGGCCTCATTTCAGAAGAACGACCACCAAGGCCGCCACGGCCACCAGAGCGGCGACCCCGGCCAAGGCCGCAGCCAGGTATGCGCCGGTCTTCGCCGCCTGCGCATCCCGGCCACTGGCCACCGCATCGCGGCTTGCGGCCTGCGCGTTGGCTATCTGCCGCCGCACGTCGTTGCCAGCATCGGCGAGGGCGGCAGTCACGGCCTGCCGCACCTGTTCGCTGACGTAGTTGGCCGCGTCGGTGATTACCTTTCCGGCCGTTTCCTTGGACTGTTCGACCTGCTGTTGCAGGCTCACGGTCAAGGCCCTGTTGGCTTCGTCGTACTGGTCGGAAACCAGTTCGAGGTAGCGGCCCAAGACCATATCGCTGACCGTGACCGTGACCAGTATCGGATCGTCCTTGCCGATCAGCACGTTGTGCTTGATCGCCACCTGTTTCCGTATCTCGTCAAAGTCGATCATTGGCGACCCCCTCAGATGATGGTGGCCAACTGCTCGAAGATCGCCGTTTTGACCTTCGAGAGACGCGACTTGGACATGAGGCCGAAGTCTGGCGACTGCTTGATTTCATCGAAGGTCAGCTTGCTATCGAGCATCAGTTTCACGTCCTCGCCGAACGTGCTGCCGGTCTGGCGAGCGATACGCACGATGCCGCGCACGCGATCCTTGTTGTTCTGGTAGACCTTCATTTCCTCGAAGGTTTTGCCTTCGGCCTCAATGTCGCCGAAGAACTCATTGAGCCAGACGACCAGCTCTGCATTGCCCGGCATCTGCTCGGCCAGAGAGGCGAAGCCGCCGAGGGTGTCGCGCAGGGCTTGGCCGCCGGTGATGACCGTGTGAATGATGACCTGCTTGCCGTTCTCGCCAATCAGGTTGATGGCGTCGTTTTCGGCGATGTAGTAGGACAGCGGGATGAACGACGCCGCGCCGTTGTCGATAACGAAATTGGTGTCTTCCTCGACTACCTGCTCAATGAGGCGGTCGAAATTACGCTCGATCAGCGAGCCGTTTTCCATCAGCTCAAGGCGCTGGGTGTTAAAGGCCTTGTAACCGGCGAGGGTGGCATTGACCGGATCGGTGTCCACGGCCGTGACCGGCAGGCCCTTGCCGCCGAGGTACTGGACGAGCAGGGACGAGATAAAGGACTTGCCGACGCCGCCCTTGCCTTGCAGCGTGAAATGAACCTGACGGGCGAGGGTGTTCAGGGCCGGAGTGGTTACGTCGTTCATAGGTGCGGTGCTCCTTTCAGATGAGGTCGTCGCGGTCGTTGCCGCTGTTTGGGTTGTGCTGGAATCCGGGGCGCTTTTGGCCGGGTTTTTCGGCCGGGGTGCTGCTACCCCTTGCTTGGCCTCCTGCGGCTCCTGTAGGGGCCGGGGAGGGGCTTGGCGGGGCGATTTGCCCGGTGCCTTTTCTTTGGTGCCCATCGTCTTTTGCTCCTGTTATGTACCGGACGACGTAGCGATTGAATTGGGAGTAGCTGATGCCCAATTCCGCCTCGCCGCCAAAGTCGTCGTAGATCGTGCGCTGTTCGTTACCCGCTGCGAGCAGTTCCCGGAACTGCTCTAAGCGGGCCAGAAACGCGACACGTCCTGCGCCCCGGCGGGGCTTTTTGCTTGGCGTGTCTGCCATGCCTGTTTCCTCCTAGTGAAGCCCGCGAATCAATCGCGGCACCTCAGTCTACCCTATAACGCGATACTACGCGAATCTAAGCGATTTAATGCGACTGTACGCGATTCTATGCGATTGCGCAAGCCTTTTTATGCGATTCTACGCGACACTATGCGATTGTACGCGATTCATCGCGGTTTTCGGCCTTTGGGCCGGGTTTTGGGTGGATCATCAGGGCACAGTCGCCTACAATCGCAGAGAGGTAGCGGGCAGGATGTGTGTTGTACCGGTACGGGCAAGCCCGCACCAGTCCAACACCGCCCCTTACTCACCTGCGGTTCGACGGCATCCTGCTCTGCGAGGCTGACGGTCGCTGCCGCGACAAAGGAGCCACGGGCACCAAAAAGGAGGCGCAAGCCGGGCAAGACAACGACACCAATCCGCGCCATCGGGCGCGATGGAAAAGGGGCACTGATGAGTGACGAAGAACAGAAACCGAAAGGGAAGGGCCGAGGAACCCGACCCCGAGGCCAACGAATAGAGGTATGGGTGAACAACGACGAAAAGGCCGAGCTGGCCGACCGGGCTGCTCAGTCCGGTTTGTCGTTGTCCGCCTACATGAAAGCGGCCGGACTGAACGCGCCTATTCGGGCAAGGGCTGACCTGTCAGCCGTGGCCGATCTTGTGCGCGTGAACGGCGACCTTGGCCGGGTGGCCGGGTTGCTGAAATTGTGGCTCGCGGAGAAGCGCGGGCAGGGTGCCCGGCCGGTGGACGTGGAAGCCATGATGAAGGACTTTCGCGCCCTACAGGATGAAGTCCGCTCGATCATGATCCGGGTGGCCAGATGATTGCCCATCGCATCGAGCGCAAGCCGCACCAGTCATCGAACCCGGCCAAGCTGGTCAGGTACATGGTGGCGGCCAAGGGCGGCATCGACCCGACGAGCTGGCAGCGAACAGCCGACTACATTCTGGACACCGCGAACGACACCGCGAAAGGCGAGAAGGTCGAAAGCTACCGCGTTACCAACTGCGGCACGGACGACCCCGCCGACGCTGCAATCCTGATCTTGGCCACTCAGGCGGCCAACACCAGGTCGAAGGGAGAAAAGACCTATCACATGGTCTTTTCGTTTCAGGCGGGCGAGCGGCCCCCGCTGGAAGTCCTGCACGCCATTGAAGACGAACTTTGCGAATCCATCGGCCTTGGCGATCACCAACGGGTGTCCGCCGTGCATGTCGATACTGACCACCTGCATGTGCATGTGGCCATCAACAAGGTTCATCCGACCGGCCTACAGAACATCGAACCTTATTACGACAAGCGCAGGCTGATGGAGGCCTGCGAACGCCTCGAAGTCCAATACGGGCTTCGCCATGATGACCACGGCTTAGGAGATAGAAACCATGAGCACACCAGAGAACGAAGCGACCGAATCCAACTTGATCGAGGTCAGCGACCAGAGCAGCGCGATAGTAGATTTCGACGATATTTACGAGAGTCCTACGATCTCTCGTTTGCCGATGAACCAGAGGCCAAAACCCTCAACGGTCTGCGAACGCTGTCCGGCTGCCGTATGGTTCGCGCTTCCGAAAGAACTTCGGTGCTATTGCCGGGTGATACACGCGGTGATCTACAGCAACGAGGAAAAGAACGCGCTGACGGCCTGCGACGGCCGGGACATGGCGATAGAACAGCTATTGGCCAAGCAGGAAGCGGCGGACGCAGCCGGGTAAGCGGCAAAGCCGCCGACGCGGAGGCCCACAGCGGCATCGAGACGCTGACCGGATACGCGGCCCGCGAGCTGGCCCCGACGATGCGACAGGCGACGAGCTGGCAGGAGCTGCACGACGCGGCGGCCGAGCACGGCCTAGAGGTTCGCCAGCGGGGCGCAGGCCTTGTCATAGGCGAGCCAGATTTAGGTATTTGGGCGAAGGCCAGCAACGTCGGCCGCGACCTTTCGATGAAGGCCCTAACCGACCGTCTTGGCCCGTTCCAGCCTTCCGAACGGCAGGCCGAGGCGAAGGCGAACCGCAAGCGGTACGAGCCGCGACCCCGGCGGCCGGATAACCCGACGACAGCGGGCCTGTTCAACCAGTACCAGCGCGAGCGACAGGCGGCCATTCTGGCCCGCCGTCAGGGCCTCGACCAGATCAAGCGCGAGAGTGCGGCTTTCAATGCGCAGGTGAAGCAGTGGAGCCAGACAGAGCGAATGCTTTTGAAGGTCGCGGGCAAGGGGCCGACCAAACGCCTGATGTACGGCACTATCAAACAGCAGGCCGACGCCTCGCGCCAAAAGAACCGGCAGAGCGCAGACGCTCGCCGTCAGGCGCTGTTCAAACAGACGACGATGCCCACTTGGGCCGACTGGCTAACGCAGCAGGCCGAGCGCGGCAACGCCGAGGCGCTGGCCGTGCTGCGCGACCGCGAGGAACGGACACGCCGCTGGAACGGGGAGCTACTGACCGCCGACCGGGCCGACAAGGCCAAGGCTGTTGTTCTCGACAAGCTCAAGCCCAAGGCCCGGAAAGACGGGACGATGGCGTACAGCACCATCGACGGCGGCATGGTGATCGACCGGAAGACGCACGTTCAGGCGCAGAAAGCCACGACCGGCGCGGCACTGGTAGCGCTCGAACTGGCATCCAAGCGGTTCGAGGGCCAAGCCCTCATCGTGGAAGGCACAGACGAGTTCCGGCTTGAAGTCGCCCAGCTCGCCGGTATGCACGGCCTCAAGGTCACGTTCACCGATCCGGCGATGGAGCAGATGCGCCGCGAGACGGCCGATCACAAGGAAATGGAGAAGGCCTTTCAGGCCGAAATCAAGGCATCGAGCCGCGACGACTTCGCCGAACTGGTGGACTTCGGCAAAGCGCCGTTCGAGCACGTCAAGGGCAACCGCAAGAGCTACTTCGTCACGCTGCGCGACGGGAACGGCGAAGACCGAACCCTATGGGGCGTCGATCTTGAAAGGGCGGTGGCAAATAGCGGTGCGGCCGTGGGCGACCGCGTGCGTGTCAATCACATGGGCAGCGAGAGCGTGACGCTACCGGACGGCCGGACGGTGGAGCGCAACGAATGGCGCATGGAGATAGCACCAAAAGGAAGCCAGACAGCCAAGCCGAAACCGAGCCGTCCAACCCCTGCGCCGAACGACATGGATGCGGCGTTTCTGGCCGAAACAGGCCTGTCCGGCAAGACGACGGGAAACCGGACAGGCGGCAAGCCCGCGCAGCCCGTGGATTCTGGCCCGGCGGTGCAAAAATGGATTGAAGAACGCAACAAAAATAGAGACAAAATATCGTCTATAGACTATCATCGGCTTTGGCAATCCACCGACGCAGGCAGGGCCACATATCAAGGTCGCAGGCGCATGGAAGACGGTAGCGAAGTGCTGTTGTTGAAGCGCGGCGATGAAATGTTGGTCAAGCCATCCACCCCCCGCGTAGTCGCCAAGGCGGCGACATGGAAACTAGGTCGCGTCGTCCAGTTGGACGGACGTGGACGATTCACTGACAGGAGTAACGAGGTCGAACTATGAGCGATAAAAATTCGTCGGCGGGTAAGCTGCGGCTTATCGGCGGCGTTTATTTAGTGCTGTTCATCATCGGTTTGAACAGCATATGTACGCAATTTATTGCGTACCGGGTTGGCTACCATCCGGCACTTGGGCCGTCACTGTTCGGGCAGCTTTATATGCCCTTCGACTGGTGGCGATGGCTGTTCAAGTTCTACGACTCAGCGCCCAATTCCTACAACTATGCCTTTGTGATTTTCGCGCTCGGCGTGCTGGTCGGTCTGCTGACCTATGTTCTCTGGATCGGCTTCAAGACGCGCAGCTCGCGCAAGCATGAAGACGTTCACGGAACGGCGCACTTCGCCACGCTGGACGAGGTACGGGAAACGGGCCTACTGCCGCGTGAGGGCAAGCAAGGGCAGGGCGTCTACTGCGGGGCGTATGACGACCCCGAAACCGGCACCACGTACTACCTGCGGCACGACGGCCCGGAGCATGTTTGCGCCCTTGCTCCGACCCGTTCGGGCAAGGGTGTGGGCCTTGTCATTCCCACCCTGTTGAGCTGGCCCCACTCGGTGTTCGTGCTCGACCGTAAGGGCGAAAACTACGCCATGACTTCGGGCTGGCGTCAGAAGCACGCCAACAACGTGATCCTGCGTTTTGACCCAGCGAAGCCGGGCACCGGCTGCGCATGGAACCCATTGGGCGAAATCCAGTTCCGCACCCGCTTTCAGGTCAGTGACGCGCAAAACATCGCGCTGATGGTCATCGACTCCGATGGCAAGGGCATCGAGTCCGACCACTTCCGTAGTGCCGCGTTCGAGCTGCTGGTAGGGCTGATCCTGCACGCGCTCTACAAGGGCGAACAGGTAGGCCGCACGCCCTGCTTGCAGGACATTGGCCACATGCTGACCGGCGTGGGCGACTTCGCCGCGCCGGACACGGCCAACGACCTTGTAGACGACCCGGACGGCGACCCGAAAGCACTGGCCGGGCTGTTCGATGAAATGCGCGAGGTGTCCATCAATGACGGCGACCCGGCGAACCGGGAAGCGCAGCTTGTCATTACCGGCGTCGGCACCCGCATGGCCAACACCCCGGCCCGCGAGCTGGGCAGCATCATTTCGACGGCGAACAACGCCCTTGCGCTGTACCGCGACCCTATCGTTGGCGAGAACACTTCGCGCAACGACTTCAAGATTGCCGACCTGATGGATCACGACCGGCCGGTGTCGCTCTATCTCATTTCGACGCCGAAGACGTCCAAGCGCCTTGTGCCGCTTACCCGCCTGTTGTTGACCATGATCGTGCTCACGATGGCCGACGAAATGGAGTTTGACGACGGCCGGGCCAAGACGGCGCACAAGCACCGCTTGCTGCTGATGCTGGACGAGTTCCCGACGCTCGGCAAAATCGAAGTGTTCGAGGAAGCCTTGGCCTACATCGCCGGTTACGGCATGAAAGCCTACCTCATCACGCAGGACGTGCAGCAGCTCTACAAGGCTTATTCAAACTACGAAAGCATCATTTCCAACTGCCACGTCCGCATCGCCTACGCGCCCAACAAGGTCGAGACAGCCGAATGGATGTCGAAGATGACGGGCACCACCACCGTCGTCAAAGAGCAGGTGACGACTTCGGGCAAGCGGTTCGGTGCCGTCCTCGACAACGTTTCGCGCAGCTATCAGGAAGTGCAGCGCCCACTGATGACGCCCGACGAAATCATGCGCCTGCCCGGCCCGACCAAGGACGCCAGCGGGGAGAAGATCACCGCGCCGGGCGAAATGCTTGTGTTCGTCGCTGGCCAGCCGGTAATCCGCGGCCGCCAAATCCTCTATTTCTTTGACCCGGTTTTCTCCAAGCGGTCGAAGCTCAAGCCCGTACCGACTGACGTTGTGCGCGTGGCCCAGCAATCCAAGCCCGCCCCGGCCGCCGCCGGGCCGTCCAACAACAGCAACGGGGGCTTTGTCGTCCAATGAAAGGTCGCCGCTTCGGAATCGCCGCCTTGTGCGCGGCCGCAGTGATCGGCGTTGCGATCACGACCGGCTATCACGCAGGCCTGCGCCTCAACTTCACGGACTCGGCCCCGCATGGGCTTTGGCTTGTGCAGACCGCCGAAGCGGCCAGCATCAAGCGTGGCGAGCTGGTCGAGGTGTGCCCGCCCGCCTCGCCGATTGTTCGCCTCATGGGCGAACGGGGCTACCTCGCGCCCGGTGACTGCGAGGATTCCGGCGTAACCCCGCTACTCAAGCCGGTGTCGGCGGTAGCGGGTGACGCCATCCAGTTCGAGCCGGGCCATCCCGTGACCGTCAACGGCGTGGCCCTGCCGAACACCGCCGCTATGCCCGCGCTGCCGGGCTGGCCTGCCGGGCGCTACATCGTGCAGCCCGGCGAGGTCTGGCTGTTTTCCAGCTACAGCGCGGGCAGCTTCGACAGCCGCTACTTTGGCCCCGTTGTGCTGGCCAGCGTGCGCGGCATTGCCCGCCCGGTCGCCGTGATCGGCGACCCGGCGGCCATCACTACGGGAGTAACCAAACAATGATCGGCCTCGACATGATGATGGCGTGCGCGCCGAACGTGGCCCCGGCCACGATAGAGAAGGTCATTCAGGTGGAGAGTGGCGGCAACCCCTTGGCGCTCAATGTGAACGTCAAGTGGGTGATCGAGCGTGACGAGAAGGGCAACCCGATCATGGTCACGGCCGCAGACGGCCAGACCAAGCCGAAGCGCCGCAAGGTCGTCTTCAAAAGCCCTATCGCCATCAAGACCGCGCAGGACGCCGTGACCGTTGCCTACATGGCCATCGACGCGGGGCACTCCGTCGATATGGGCTACATGCAGGTCAACAGTACCAACCTTAAATCGCTCGGCTACACCGTCGAAGACATGTTCGACACTTGCAAGAACCTCGCAGCCGGTGCGCGAGTTCTGACCGCGTTCTACAGCAACGCGCTGCCGAAATATCCGAACGAACAGGCCGCACTCCGGGCGGCCCTGTCCGCCTACAACACGGGCGATTTCAACAAGGGTTTTTTGAACGGCTACTTGGCCCGCTACGGCGTCGGCCAACAGGTCGCCGTGAGCGTTCCCGCGCTCAATCCGTACACGGCCCCGACTGCCGTGTTTGTACGTCAACCGAGAAAGGAAGAAGCCATGAGCACCAAAGAAGAAGCGAGCAGCACCCAGCAGGTCGCGGAAGCGAAAACCGCCTTGGCCCCGCGTGTCGATCCCGTCGTGAGCAAGTCGCCCGAAGACAGCGGCACGCCCGGCGTGCAGGTCGAGCACACGGCGGCCGAAGCGGAAGCCAACGGCGCATTCAAAGAAACGGCCATGTCCGAAGCCGAGGCGTGGGCCTCGAACGCGGACTTGTCCACTGACCCGGAAGGAACCGCCATCGTCGTGAACGGCAAGGCCGTGCGGAAGGGGGGTAACTAACGATGAAAAAGGAATACGCCGAGGAAGTCGCGGCGCGGATCATAGAGCAGTTGGAGCAGGGCACCGCGCCGTGGCAAAAGCCGTGGCAGCCCGGCGAGCTGCGCTTGCCGTACAACCCGACCACCGGCAAGGAATACCGTGGCATGAACAGCCTTTGGCTGCACATGCAGGGCCACAGTGATCCGCGCTGGATGACCTACAACCAAGCCGCCGCCGAAGGCGCACAGGTGCGCAAGGGTTCCAAGGGAACCCATATCGTCTACTGGAAGTTCAGCGAGGAACGAAAGGCCACCGACGAGCAGGGCCGCCCGGTCATTGACCCGGACACCGGCAAGCAAAAGACCGTGACCGTGCAGCTCGAACGGCCGCGCTCATTCATGGCCGTGGTGTTCAACGGCTCGCAGATCGACGGCTTGCCGCCGCTGGAAGCGCGACCCACCGGGCCAGAGCCGGAGCGTCACGCCCGCGCCGAGGCCATCTTGGCCAATTCGGGCGCGGACATTCGCCACGAACCCGGCGACCGGGCTTTTTACCGTCCCAGCACGGACAGCATCACACTGCCCGAGCGCAACCAGTTCCCGACCGCCGACAACTACTACGCCACCGCGCTGCATGAGCTGGGCCACTGGACGGGGCACCCGTCGCGGCTTGACCGCGACCTTGCGCACCCGTTCGGTTCCGAGGGCTACGCCCGCGAAGAATTGCGAGCGGAAATTGCCTCGCTCATGTTGGGCGAACGCCTCGAAATCGGCCACGATCCGGGCCAGCACGCGGCCTATGTCGGTTCGTGGGTTAAAGCCTTGAAGGAAGATCCAAAAGAGATCTTCCGGGCCGCGTCCGACGCCGAACGCATCAGCGGCTACGTGATGGATTTCGAGCGTGAGCAGGAGCTATCGCAGGCAGTTGAGGCCGAGCTTGGCCCGCGCTGGACTGTAGAGCACCGCGACACATTTGCGGCCAATCCCGAGCAGGTCGTGATCGGCGAAACCAATAGCGCAGTCGAGGCGCTGGCCCTATTCCGAAGCAGGCCAGACACAACCGTGACCGATAACAGAACGGAAACGGTTGAAGGGCGCACCTCTTGGGTTAGAGACGGTTCCGCGCCGGAGTGGTCGCCGTCGGCCAAGCTGGTCGCTATGGCCAACGTGGAAGAAAAGGGCGTCCGGCTTCCGCAGCCGCGCCCCGGTGTGCCCACTGCCGACCATCGACTTGCCGAAACGCTGCTGCTCGCCGCCAACCATCCAGAGCCGGGGAGCCACGGCCAACAGGCGTTGATGAAAGCCGCCGCCGACGCAACCGCCGAGGCCTTCGGGGAGCCGCTGGCAGGCATCCGCGACAGCAAGCTGCCGGAGCAATGGAACGGGACGGCGCGAGCGGTTCCGGTCGCATTACAGGGCAGCTATGAGGCAGGCGACGAGGAATATGTACCCGTCGAACTAGGGCAGCACACCCATTGGCTTGTCGAGACTCAGGACGCGACCGGCAACTGGCATTGGTTCGCTACTGACTTCAATCAGGAAGGCGCGGAGGCGGCCACCACGGCGAAGCGTCTTAATACCATTGGTGAAGTCGCCGGGCTGTCAGCCGGGCAGGCCGACGCGCAGCAAGGCGTGCCGGAACAGCAGGCCTACACCGTGCAGAGCCGCCGTGTCGTGCCGGAGAACGCCGCCAATCATGCAGGCCAGAACGCCGTCTATGTGCAGCTCGATGACGGCCGCAGGGCTTGGGGATTCGGCGCGACCGACGAAGCCGCCGAGCAATCCGCCGTAGAACGTGCGCAGCGCGTCGGCCTCGATGCCGACCGGGCACCGACCCGCACCGTTCTGCATGAGCAACCGGAGAAGCCTATGCAATCGCGCACCTATCTGGCCGTGCCCTACGCCGAGAAGAACGAGGCGAAGGCGCTGGGAGCCAAGTGGGATAAGGAAGCAAAATCATGGTACGCGCCCGAGGGCGTGGACGTAACCACATCGGGCCTTGCCCGGTGGAGCGTGGACAAGTCCAACGTCGTCACCGCGTCGGAACCCAAGCCCGCCATCGAGCAGTTCAAGGACGCATTGAAGGATGCGGGCTTGCAGCTCAAGGGCGAGGTCATCACGGACGGGAAGATGCAGCGGGTGCCCGTCGAGGGCGACCGGGGCGGTGCCACCAGTGGCGCATACGCCTACCACGAAGCCGGGCGCACGCCGGGCGGTTTCATCCAGAACTACAAGACCGGCGAAGTCGTACATTGGAAGCCCGAAGGCAAGACGCCGGAACTCAGCGCCGCCGACCGTGCCCGGCAGGCCGCCGAGGCGGCCGAACAGCGCAAGGCACGCGATGCGGCCCGCCTGTCCGAGCACGGAGCAACCGCCGCCGCCGCGCAAGCGTTGTGGAACGAGGCCCCGGCCGCGACCGCTGACAATGCCTATTGCAAAGCCAAAGGCATCGCCAACCCGGTAGGCCTGCGCGTCGTGCCGGACAGTGTTTCGCCGGAGACTGCCGCGCACGGGATCAAGATCGCCAAGACAGCCAAGGAAGCCAAGGCGCTGCGCGAGGCTGACCCGGCCAACCGGGTTTTCAAAGCGGGCGACCTGCTGATACCTGGCACAGACGGCGAGGGGAAATTGTGGACGCTGCAAAGCGTCAATCCCTACTTCAAATCGTTCATGAAGGGCGGCCGGAAAGCGGGCCTCTACACCGTTGCCGGTGCTGACGATCCGCGCAAGGCGCTGGCCCAAGACGGCGATTCCCCTTTGGTGCTCGCCGAAGGCTACGCCACAGCCGACACGGTTTCGCGTCTGCTGGGCGGTAAGCCGGTCATCGTGGCATTCGATAGCGGCAATCTCGACGCGGTGGCCACCGAGCTGCGCGAGCGTCACCCGTCGCGGCCGTTGCTGATCGCCGCCGACAATGACCACAACGCGCCGAAGGAGCTGGACGCCAACGGCAAGCCCAAGGTCAACGTCGGACTGGTGAAGGCCACAGAAACCGCCGAGAAGCACGGCGGCGGCGTCATGGCCCCGCAGTTCAACGACGGCGAGAAGGGTTCCGACTGGAACGACCTCGCCGGGAGCCGTGGCGACGAAGCTGCCCGCCGGATGCTCGCCGAGCAGATGGCGGTAGCCAAGCGTGATGCCGCCATAACTGCCGAACGGCTGACCACCCTTGCGCGTACCCGCGACATGGAAGCCCGCAACGACCCGACGACGAGCGCCGACGATGCGGCCGTAGCAACAGAGCGCGGGCACGCGGCCGAAGTATTGGCCGGTGCGCAATCCGCGCTCAGTGAAGTGCGCAGCATGGCCGCCGATGGCGTAACCGGCAACACCAAAGGGGCAACCCGTTCGGCTGCTGCCGTCAAAGCCGGGATCGACCGGAAGACCGAGGCGATGCACGACCGCGCCAAAGAGGAACGCGAGGAAGTGCTGAACCACGGCCAGACCGGCCCGCTCGATGGCGTCAACGCTGGCGTGTCGTGGAAAAAACTACCCGAGCAAGCCAAACAGGCGCTCATCGAGGACGTGAAGAACGGCAAGGACGTGACCTTGCCGAAGGACGCCCCGGCCAAGCTCAAACAGATGGCAGGCCTTGAACCGACCCCCGCGCCGCGCTCGCGCAGCCGTGGGATTGATGCAGGTCTTTGACGAGAGACGGCGGCCGGGCGCTGTCCGGCCGCTCAAGACTGAATAGGAGTACGACCAATGACTACATTGGTAATCGTGGAATCACCGAACAAAGTAAGCAAAATCAGCGCGATTCTCGGCGACGGCTACAAGGTCATGGCCAGCGTTGGCCATGTGCGTGACCTGCCGCCGAAAGAGCTGGGCATCGAACCGCCTTCCTTCGAGCTGACCTATCAACCGACCGAGCGCGGGCAGGGCGTTTTGGCCAAACTCAAGGCCGCCGTTGCACAGGCCGACCGCGTGTTGCTGGCCACCGACCCCGACCGCGAAGGCGAGGCGATTTCGTGGCACCTTGCCGACGCGCTACGTCTCAAGAATCCCGAGCGCGTGACGTTCACGGCCATCACCAAGGAAAAAATCCTTGCGGCCTTCGCTGCGCCGCGCCCGCTCGACATGCAGCGCGTACACGCGCAGGAAGCCCGCAGGGCACTTGACCGCATCATTGGCTACCGCGTCAGCCCGGCATTGTCCGATGCCACCGGGCAGCGCCTTGGCGCGGGGCGCGTGCAGTCTCCGGCCGTCCGCCTTGTTGTTGACCGCGAACGGGCCATTGCCGCATTCAAGGTCACTCAGCACTACGGCGCCGAGCTGATTTTCGAGAACGACGACAGCACCAAATGGAAAGCACAGTGGGACACAAAACCGCATTTGCCCGAGGGCGAAAGCTACCTGCTGGATTCCGCGCTGGCCAAGCTCGCCGCCGCCGTTCGCAACGTATCGGTCGCCGAATACGAGGACAGCGAAAAGGGCCGGGCACCTGCCGCGCCGTTCACCACCTCGACGCTGCAACAGGCCGCCGGTCAGCGTCTCAAGTTGAAGCCCAAGCGCACGATGGAACTGGCGCAACGCCTTTATGAGCAAGGCGCGATCACCTACCACCGCACCGACGCCCCGAACATGGACGACGAAGGCCGGGCAGACATTGCCGCCTATGCGCAGGGCGCAGGTCTGCCGCTGGCCGATAAGCCGCGCAAGTGGAAGGCGAAGGAGGGCGCACAGGAGGGCCACGAAGCTATCAGGCCGACCCATGCCGCCGATCTTGAATGCGGGGAAAACGACGACGAGCGGGCACTGTATCGACTCATCTGGCAACGTGCGGTCGCGTCCCAGCTCGCCGATGCGACCTATGCCGTCCGCACCGTGCGCCTCAATGGCGACGCCGAGGGCACGCCGGTATCGTTCAAGGCGACCGGCCGCACCCTGCTGACGCCGGGTTGGCTCGCCGTCTACGCCGACGATGCCGAGGACGAGGACAGCGAACCAGACGAGGCCGCCAACAACCCGATTCCAGCGCTCGCCGTGGGCGCGGAGCTGGTAGCGGCGGACGGCCGCGTACTCAGCAAGAAGACCAAGCCGCCCGTCCGGTTCAAGGAACCTACTCTTGTCGCCGAAATGGAACGCCTTGGCATCGGCCGCCCGAGCACCTACGCCGCGATCCTCGACAACATCACCACCCGCGAATACATCGTGGCCGACAAGAAGGGCTATTTGCAGCCGTCGTCTATCGGCGAAGTGGTGCGCGATGGTCTGGTAGACCGCTTCGCGTTTATTGACCTCGATTACACCCGAGGCCTTGAGGAACAGCTCGACCAGATCGCAGAAGGGCAGGCCGACTACCTTGGCGTTGTGTCGGCCGCTTGGGCCGCGCTCGATGACGAGCTGGGCAAGCTGGAATCGGCCGACCTGCCAGTTGCGCATCCGTGCCCGACGTGCAGCAAGCCGCTGCGCCGGATCAAGGGGCAACACGGGTTCTTTTGGGCCTGCTCTGACAGGGAATGCAAGACCACGCTGCCGGACGCCAAAGGCAAGCCCGGCGAGCGTAAGGCCCCGCCGCCGCCGACCGGCATTGCGTGCCCTAAATGCGGCAAGGAGCTGGCCCACCGTGTCGGGACGAGCAAGCCCGTCAAACGCGGCATGAAGCCCCGACCGTATGACTTCTATAGCTGCACCGGCTTCCCGAAATGCGATGCGAAGTACAACACCGGCCCGGACGGCAAGCCCGTGTTCGGTGATGACGAGAAAGCCGCAGGCTGATCGAGCCACAGCAACCGCAGGGGCCACGCCGTGAGGCTGGCCCTTTTCTATGGAGGATTCACCCTATGTTCGACAATCTGCGCCGCCGGTTGGCATGGCGGGCCGAGCTGCGCGAGCTTGACCAGAAACAGGCCCCGGCCACGCTGGCCAAGCCCGACGACAGCAATCCCGGCCGTCTTCTTTGGTGCCTGCCGGTGCCCGGCAAGCCCGATGTTTTCATGGCTCTGGAAAAGGGCGAGCACGCCGATCACGACAGGTTCGTGGTGCCGGTGAACGCCGTGGCGTTCAATCGGCTATGGCTGGCCGGTGGCCTCAATTCAAGGGAGCGGCCGGACGGCTGTTTGTTGCGCCGGGACATGCCCGCCGATAGCAAATACCGTCACGCGGCCGCCTGCTTTGCCGAGGGGCCGCAGTCGCCCGTCCCGCTGGCCAGCGTCTCGCTGGAACGCGGTCGGGACGGCACCCAATCGGTCAGTTTCGGCGACGGCGTGACGCGCACGTTTTGGCTACTGGCCAACAACGTCGCCGCGTTTCCCGTCCTGATCGCAGGCGAGGCCGCCGCCAAGCAGCTCGCGCAGCTCGCCGGGACGGACGGCAGCACCTTGCGCGTGTCCGAGGCTTTCCGACAGGTCGAAAAGGCCCCGGCCAGCCCACAGAAGCCGGTCAGCACCAAAAAGGAAGGGGTAGGGCAGGGGCAAGCGAGCAATGCGCCTCAGCGGGGCGCACAGGGCCACAGAAGGCCGTCCCGAGGTGGCGGCATGGGTATCGACTGACCAGACAGCAAAAAGCCCCATGCGGGGCTTTTTTGCGGGCTAATCACCGTCACGCTTTCGGCGGACTTGCCTGTTGATGAATTTAAATTGTGGGCCTTGTAATGACACTGGCCGACTGTAACTAAGGGCATGGCGTTCTCTGTCCAACCATCGGAATACCTCGCCAAGATCGAGCCTGCCTAGCGAACGGGTTACGTCTTGCAGTTCTGCATAGGCCTCCACGTCTACCGGATCATAAGCCGTCAATTGGTTATCCAGTGCCTCAGCCCACGACTTCGATAGTGGCGCGAACTGGTAGACCGCGATACCCACGGCCGCCCCGATCAGGCACGCTGTATAAGCTCCCCACAACAGCACCATGCCTGCAAGGAGCGCCGTTGCGATGGCTGCGAGCAAAGCGGCTGAAAAGCGGGGCGATAGTGATGGTCGTTCCATCCGGTAGAGCGAATATCTGATGTTGTTAAGCTGTTTCCAATGTTGTTTGCTCACATCTGCAACCTCTTGTTAGTTGATGGCCAACTCGAACGGCGCGGCGTTGCAATCGTCATTGCCGCACAGCAGCTTGAGGCCCGGCTTTCCCCACGCCTGCGCACCGCAGCAGGGGCAGCGGTACTTATCCCGGTTCGATTTGTTCCCGGCCGGGGCGGGCTGGATCAGGCCGCCGTCGTTGTCGTCGCCGTCGTCGGCGTCACCGAAGATCGCCGCGATTTCGGTTCCTGCAGGCGGGTGCCTGTCGAACCATGTAATGCGGAAGTCGGTCTTTAGCAGCGCCTCAGTGGCTTGCATGAAGGGGCCGCCGTCAATCGCATAGTCGGCCATCTTCTCGCCCGTTTTCTTTCCGCCGGGCTTGCCGGTATCGGAAGGCATCAGGCCGATGGCTTCCATTTTGTCGGCCCACTCTTTGTTGTGGTAGCCGCGTCGGCCCGGCTCGCCGAAATGGAACTGCCAAGCGTGCGCCATTTCGTGAACCAGAGTTTGCAATATTTCGAGCAGCGGCACGACACCAAAATAGGATGGATTCATGGCGATTTCGTCGGTCATGGTCTTTTCGTGCCGGTTGGCGAACCGGCGCGACGAGAAATAGCCATAGGTGCGCTTTTCGCGCTGCATCGTGATGAGACAGTGCGGGAGCTGACCATCGAACAGAGCGGCGTTGTAGTGCTCAAACGCTGCCTGTAGCTCGCCATAGGCCTGAATCGTCGGGCTGGCCGTGGATTTAAGAGCTTTCACTGTTTCCCCCTTCCGAGCGGGCTTTGTTGACCTGATCCACGAACCGCAGAGCGGCCGCGAAATTGAACTTGCGCACCTTGGCCTTATGATTGCCGAGCAGATCGGGAAACGGCACGCCGTGCAGCTTCCCGCTTGACCGCATCGCATGGACTAGCTCGCCTTCGCTGATATTCAGCAGATCGGCGAGCTGCCGGGTATTGATCGAAAGGCCGCTCATTTGCCCGCGCTCTCCATTTGGTGCCGCCACTTCCACGGCTCCACAGCGTTCGGTGCTGACCACAGGCCGACGCGTTCGCTACGGGCCTGCGTTTCGAGTTTCAGCATTGCCGGATCGACGGCTTGACCGTGGAAACGGTAAGCCCATGCCATGCCCGCCTTGACCTGTTCAGTGTTGACATAAACGGAGCGGCACGGGGCGGGGGTGCATATCTTGGCGTAGACCGTGCCGAGTGTGCGGCCGTAGCGGTCTTTGCCTCTTACGAGCACCGCGACAGGGTTGTTATCAACCATGCTCGCCAACGACTGCCGCGACTGCTGGCCAAATGGCTGATCTTTTTCCGGGGCATCAATGCCGACCACGCGGATGCGGACGGGCTGCTGATCTACCAGCAGCTCGAACGTGTCGCCATCAAGGACGCGGCCGACCTTGCCGACGAGTTCGGGCAACCGTGAGACGGGCGAGTTTTCCAGTACATCGACCGCCGGAACGGTCTTGCGTATTTCCTCACTCTTTTGCCGAGAGTCGGCGACGAAATACACAAGGGCTATAAGGCCGACAGCCAAGCCCATGAAGATATATAAGCCGCGACCTGCTGCGCCATCCCGCCTAATCATCGACACCAAGAAAACAATCCCGACCACACTGCCCATCAGGCAAAGCGCCTGTATCAGCCAATCACCGTTCATTCCCCTTTCCTCATTGTTTGGATTGTGCAATCCAAATGATAGCCATTGGACTATCATAAAGCAAGTCCGACAAACGACCGTTTGCCGGACAGCGCGAAATTGTCCGGCATCATTCACTTGCAGACGTTTTACGGACAGAGTAGAATAACGGACAATAGACGGACACAACGGAGGGCAACACCATGAACGTAGAGAAACGCCAGCGCATCGAGCGCCGCATTGCACGCGAGGCCATCAAGGGACTACTCGCCGAGGGCTACAAGATTTCCGTCTTTGACGGCGAGGAAACCGTACTGACCAAGAGCGTCGATCCGGCCGCCATCGAAAAGGCCATGTTCAGCACGGACGAGGATCAGTTTCACGTCGAGCGCGACGGCGGCGAGAAGCCGGAAACCGGCTGGGTGCTGTTCGTCTACGGCAACGACGGTTGGGACGTGATCGCCGACAACACCGTGAACCTCGAACCGGCGTTGAAGGGCGCGACCGAGCTGGCCGACAAGATCGCTGAGGAAGAAGCGTAATCCGTCAGAAAGGCCAGCCCGGCGGCTGGCTTTTCACACCACAGAGGAAAGGGACATGAGCGGGCGCACGTCACTAATCGTTGTTGTTGGGGCAGGTCTTGCATTCGCCGCGCTGGCGTTCGGCGTCATGCGGCGCAGCGAGGCAACCACGGATTTCCGGCAAGCCGCTGTCGCTGACCAGCACGCGGCCGAGAACTACAACGGGTTCATTCAGCAGGTGGCCGAACATGCCCCGGAGGGCATGAAAAAGACCGTGGCCACCGCTTGGGCGAACTGCGCTCGCATCAGCACCAAATGGGTAGGCCGTCTGCCGGTGTCGTCTGGCCCTTCGCAGCACGAACTAGACGTGTGCGAGGCCTCGGCCGTGCAGTTGGCCACCAGTCGCGGCCACGACGCCGCAGCATCGAGCCAATACGCCCAACGACTCCGCGCTGCCAGCGCGGCGGTGCGGGCTGCTAACTGATTCATCAAAGAGGAAAGGAACATGCGTAATGCAAAAGAAGGCGTAGCACTGGCGGCCATCGTGGCCAAAGAAACCACCGAAGGGAAGTGGAGCGGAACCGGCGGAGGCCTTGGATTCGGCACTGGCGGCCTTGGTCTGTTCGTTGGCGGCATGAGCGGCACCAAGCGCGAGCAGTCGCAGCGGGCCAAAGAGTTCGAGGCCCCGCCAAAGGCGTCGTTTAACTGGCTGTATGTGTTCGCGCCGCTCATCCTCTTGTTGGTCATCGCCGCAATGTTCGGTTTCGGATCGAGCTTCGTGCAGTTCATGTCAGACAGTCAGCCAGCGGCGACCGGCAGCCTCGGCCGCGCTCAGGAAGGTCTTGGCCAAATGGTTAGCGTCTTGGGCCAGTTTGTGCCGTTGCTGGCCATCGTCGGCGCGGCCTTGTGGTTCATCTTTGGGCGCAGTCGCCGCGAAGACGAGGAAAACGCCCGATTCAAGGCCGCCGAAGCCGCCGACCGCATCAAGGAAGGCATCTACTACCGGCTGCGTTACGTCGAGGACGACCACGTTGTGTTCGATCCAAAAACCGGCCGGGAAGTACCAGCCGAACGCAATCACATCCTTTCGCTGTTGAACGAGCTGGCCAGCAGTGAGCAGGCCGAGTGAGCAAGGAGACGCCGCTATGTTGTTACACCTTGTACCCCGCCTTTTCGCGTGCCGTGTCAACGAGCCGGAATGCGCCCTGATCGACTTTCATTGTCCCGCGCTCGGGCTGAAGCTGCGCAACGGTATCGAGCTGGTCGCCCGGCGACCGTACCCGAACAAGCACTATCTGGTGGCCTGCCGCAAAGTTGGCCAAAAGGCCATGAACGGCTTTCTGGTCGAGACGACCGAGCGCGTGCGCGAGTTCACGACGCTGACCCGCTGGGCCGTCGGCGCTGATCGCATCGTCAACCATCAGGTGCAGTATTTCGTGCTCGATGACGAGCTGGACGCCATCACCGACTATATGCCGCTCTGGTATGCAACGTCGCCGAGCCTTGGCGGCTTCTCCAGTCGCTGGCCTGCCGTGGCCAACGACTGGACACCGGCCGCTGCACAGCCGCGCATGGAACTGGTCAGCCGCGACCGCGCTGGCCATTACGCCGACCGCCTCGATGACGCAGGCCGCGTGATCGAGCGGGCCGAAGTGTTTCAGTTGCATACCGTCGAGCGTGAGCGCGTTCTGTATCGCAGCAATTCATCCATTTATGACCGCATCCCGACCGCCGATATGGCGTTCCGGGCCACCATCTAACCCACTCAAACCGACGCCGCCGGGCCTGCCGGTGGCGTCATGGAGACGTTGCCCAATGCGTGATCCTAACGACCCCGGCACAATGGATATAGGGATGACCACCCTAATCGGTTATGCCCGTGTCTCGACCGCTGACCAGTCGCTTGACATGCAGATCGAGGCCTTGAAAAAGGCCGGTTGCCATCAGGTATTCACCGACGTGGCCAGCGGGGCCAAGGCGGCCCGGCCGGGCCTAGAAAAAGCCCTCGCATACCTGCGCGAAGGCGATACGCTTGTAGTGTGGAAGATCGACCGGCTTGGCCGTTCGCTTCCCCATTTGGTGCAAACCGTGGACGAGCTGCGCGAGCGCGGCGTAGCGTTCCGCTCGCTGACTGACGCGGGAATTGACACCGCGACCCGAAACGGCAAACTGCTGTTTAACCTGTTCGCCACGCTTGCCGAGTTCGAGCGTGACCTGATACGGGAACGAACCAAGGCCGGGTTGGCCACCGCAGCGGCCCGAGGCCGCCACGGCGGGCGCAGGCCGGTAGTAACACCGGCCAAGCTGGAAAGAGCGCGTAAGCTGATGGCCGACAAGGGGCTGACCGTCCGCGAGGCGGCCGCCGCTGTCAAAGTCGGCAAGACTGCCTTGTATGAGGCTTTGAAGGACGCCGGCGACGGCGACCGCACGGAGGGCGACGAATAGGGCGGCCGGTGGCCGTCTCCGTTCGTTGACCTGTTTGGGTGCCAGTGTATCGGCTGGGCGGAATTGCAACGCTTTCAGCGTCCGCCACTGCGTTCCGGCCCAAGGGTGCAACAACCGCTTTCCAGCCGATTGACCACAGGCCCACAGGCCAACAACCGAACGGAGAAACCACCATGAACTACACCGCCCTTTACTCGACCATCTACCGCGTGCGGAACCTTACCCGCACCGTCGCCAAAATCCTCGCTTGGGCGCTCGGTCTACAGCTCGCCATCCTCTACGGACTGGCCACCGTCGCCGACGCGCCGCTGATGCAGCTTGCAGGCCCCGGCCTTCGCTTCGCGGCCGTGCTGGCCGTGGTGATCTTCGCCCCGCGAGTCTTCGACGCCGCGCTACGCCGTATCGCCACCCGCCGGGCCTGAACGGCTCGGCACCAAAGGGAAATTCCCGGCGCGGCGCTCGGCCGCCACCCAACTGCCCCGGCAAACCTCCCAGCAGCCCCTACAAGGCCCGTTCGGCCCGTTAGCCGCCCTACCCTACCGCCTTTCCCTCTCGGCCCTCACAGGGCCTTTCTTGCGGCCAAAGAAAAAGGGCCGTGAGGCCCTTGCTTTCCTTGGTGTTGGCGGTCAGTCGTGGCGCTGACCTTCATCGTTAAAGGGAAATGCCGCCGCCTTTCGAGGCGCTGCGCTGCTGTTGTTGCGCCAGACTGGCAGCTTGGCCGGGCCGGGCGGTGCCCTTCCCGTTCACATAGCCGACCGTGTAGGTGCGACCGGCAACGATCTGGTCGCCCTTGGCTTCCAGATCGGCGAAGGCCGAGCGCGAATGCTCGACAATGCCCTTGCCGGAAAGCTGGTAGACCGCCTTGCTATCGACGTGCAGAACCTGCCCGGTGTAGGCGGATTCCTTGCCATCCTTGCCGGTGTCCGGCTTGGTGGCTTCGGCCAGTTGGTAGATGCCCTTGGGCAGCCCGTTTTCCGGCAGAACCTTGATAGTCATCCACTCGCCTTTCACCACCTGGTCGAGCTGGCGACTACCGTTCAGGACGCAGACCTTGCGCGAGCCTTCCGGCATCATCTTCGGCGTAGGCCCGGTCGGGTTCAGGCTGTTAGGGGTGCTTGCCATACGTTTCGTACTCCTGTCCATTGCAGTGAAAAAAGCGGCCGCGAACGGCCGCCGGTAGTCATCAATTGCAGCCCTTGCCGGTGCTTCCGGCCATCGGGTGGCCTTCCCACGTCGGCAGGATAATGTCCTTCGTCACCATGATGTTGAACTCGTAGCCCGGACGGATTTCGAGCGTCGGCTGAATGTTCATGTTGCGTTGGGCCATCTGCATACCAATCTGCCCCATCTGCTGACCCAGCGACCCGGCGATGATTTGCGAGCTGCTGTAGTTCTCGCCGTTGCTGGCCTGCGGCTGCGAAAGCTGGATGCCTGCGGAGAAGACCGAAAGCAGCAAGCCGCTGCCGAAGATGCGCAGATAGTGGTTGTTCACCTTGTCGTTGAACCCAGCATAGCCGCCCACATCAGCGCCCGGCATGTTGTCAATCGAGATAGAGGAACCGTCCGGGTAGATGATGCGCCGCCAGACCGCGAGCGCCCGCTGCTGACCGAGCGTTACGCCGCTGTCGTAGGTGCCAACCAGACGCGAACCCGGCGGAATCAGGCATTGCGTGCTGGTCGCGCTGTCGTACACCGCTTCGCGCACCTGCCCGATGATTTGGCCCGGCAAATCGGAGTTGATACCGGAAATCATCACGCCGGGGATAACCCAACCGGCTTTGATTTCCTGCGACGGAGCGACGGCCCCCTTGCGCTGGCGAGCCAGATAGACCTCAGCTTCTGGCGTGCCTGCGAGGAACGCTTGTTTGCGATCCTGCTGGTTCTCGGCCGCCATGCTGTTGCCACCCATACCACCGCCGCCCATGCCCGGCATACCGCCGCCCATGCCGCCCATGCCTGCGGCCTGACCGTTCGCGGCCAAGTAGCGGTTCATCAACTCGTCCGCGTTGACGCGGTTCCCGCCCGCCTGCTGCATGGCCACCTGCTGGGTGCCGCCGTTCTGGCCGCCCTTGGTCGTGAAGCCCTGCACCGAGGCGTCACCGTTCAGGGCTTCGTCCCACTTGGCCAGTCGCTTGTCTTCGGCCTGCTGAATCTGCCGCAACCGGCGTTGCATGGCCTCAGAGGGCGCGGCCGGGGCCGCCTTCTGCTGGGCTTCGGTCGGCTGGCCGCCGGTTTCGACCGGCTGCGCCGTGTCCGTAGGCATCTGCGGCTGACCTGCCGGGGGCACGTAGTCGTTGCCGTCCGGCCGCACAGGGGGAGCCGCTACCGTTGCCACTGGTGGCCCGTCGCCTTCGGCCTTGGGGGCAACCTGCGCCGCCTGCCGCTGGAAAAACGTGTAGCTGACGCCCGCCACAGCGAGCAGGATCACGCCACCGACAACGAACAACGGTTTGTTGTTCAGGCGGCGAACCCCCTTCCCTCTTTTTGGTGTCGCCAGATAGTCGGGCGAGCCGTTGCCATCCGCTCGCATATCAGGATCGTCGTGCATGTCCGCGTCGTCGTCATGCTCGCGGTCGTTATGTACTTCCGCATCCTCAAGCGGCAGGTCGGTGTTCTGGTCGTTGTCTTTGTCGTGTGTGCTCATTGCGCACCCCCTCGAACCGTGAACGGGGCACCCGGCAGGAGCTGGCCATTAGAGCCGCGCGGGTAGTACCGGCTGGCCTCGATGCCCTGATATTGCAGACGCAGCAGCACGCCGCTATCGAGCGGCGATGCGATGTAGCGCAGAGGCACACCCGCACCACCGGCCTTGCCGGTCTGCGGATCAACCAACGTCACGCCATAACCCCGCGCACGGAGCGCGGGCAGCATGGCCGCCGTCAGTGCGTCGTGATCCTTCGCGGCCGGAGGATCGAGCACAATGGTCGTCCGCGCCGGAGGAAGCGGATCGGCCAGATAGGCGACCGTATCGCCTGCGAGCGTCTGCGCATCGCTGGCCGTCACGGTCGGTTCCACGTAAGACATGGTAGGCCGCGACGTTGCGCAGGCGCTCAGGAGAAGCGCCGCCGCGAGCGACGCGAGCAGGTGAAATCGTGCCATCTTATTTGCCCCCCGTGCGCGTAATGGTGACTTCGGTTTGATTGCGGCCGACGCCGACAATCAGAGACGCCCGATCAAGCACCTTATCGACCACGTAGCGATCGCCGATCGGACGGTAGTTGACGAGCTTCTCGGTAGCCTTCGAGAACAGGCCGCCGTCGTTGCCCTTGGCGACCAGTGCCGGGGCCTCGCCGCCGAAGCTGGCCGACGGGAACTGAATGTAGGTCTTGGTGCCATCCGTGTAGACGCGAACCGGCTTCCAGCTCGGGCTATCGCCACCGATGCGGAAACCGAAATCGAGGTTGGCCAGATTCTGCCCGGTCGGCATGGTGTTGTTGTAGACCTGCTTGGCGTGCTGCTCGCGGTAGGCGGCCCACTGGCGTTCTACGTCGTCGGGGTAGTCGAACGACAGCACCGGAATCCACTCGCGTTGCGTGCTGGCCAGCTTGATCGAGTACAGGCGGCGGTCAGTGGCCACGCTAAGGTTAGTGACCAGTCCGGCGTCGGTAGGCTTGACCACAATCACGGTCGTAGCGTTCGCCCCGCTGCCCATCGTGGCCGGGGTGATTTTCCAACGTGCGTTGTCGCCCGCGTGAACGTCGTTCACAACTTCGCCCGGTTGCAGCTCGATATTGCAGACCTGCAAGGGTGTGCAAACCAACGTCGGCAGGGTGGCACCAAAAAGGTATTTCACGCTGCCGTCTGCGCCACGGCGCGGGCGGTCAGGGTGTGACTTCCATTGATTGGCCAAGCGGATGCCGTAGGCCTCCTTACCATCGAGCCGCACCTGATCGGGCGACACCAGATTGACCGGCGGCAGAACTTCACCTTGGCCAGCAGCGAGCGCCGGAACGTCTTGCGCGAACGTGGGGGCAGCAATTGCGGCAACGAAAAGGCCCGCCATCCATTGAGTCTTTTTCATATATTCACCAGTCATCATTAGTTGCGAACGGGCCAAGAGAATTGGCGGACGTAGAGGCCAACCGGGTTGGCCATAAGCTGGGCTTCATCCTTCGGCGCAGCGATCAGGACGTTGGCCGTGAGCTGATAGCTTTGGGTGCCGATCAGCTTGCCGGAAGTGCGGTTTTTCACCGTTTCCGTCCACTCGACTTGCCAAGTGTCTTTCGAGAGCTGGACAGGCGTTTGCATGGCCACCTCGACGGTTTCATTGGCGGCCCGCTGATACGGGTTGTGTTCCCGGTGATACGTGGCCAGCGTCTGATACGCGGCACTGTCGGGCAGCGTCATCGCATAGGTCGCATCGACGACGCGCTTGGTTGCCCGGTTGTCCGCGTACACCGTGCGAGCACCAAGAACCCAATCTTGCAGCGCGGCGCGGATTTGTTCGGTCTTCGGCCCCGGCGTGGCCTGATCGGCCCGCCAGATTTCGCGGCTTTTGCCGTTGGCGTCGGTGTTGACGTAGTAGACCGCGATTTTCTCTTTGGAGGCCTGAATGACGTTCCCGGCCGCCGAGAGAATCAGCGCGACACCAACGACAAACGCGGCCGTCCGCCAGTTGCGGGCGTCGATGATATGACTGCCATAACGCTCGTTCCACTCGCGGCGGGCTGCGAGGTAAGGAGTGCCGGGCGGGGCTTTCGGTGCCCGCTGACCCTTTTTCTTGCTATTGGGTTGCATAAGTACGTCCGTCCATTTGATAGTCTGTAGACTATATTATTGGCCAAAGTAACCCCTCCTAGCAAGCACTAGGAGAGGCTTTTTTCGGGTTAGTCCCGGCGATTGTTGCGTTGATGCTTCGACAGTTCTTCGAGGTCGTCCCACATGTCGCGGCTGCGACGGTTGCCGAACAGGGGAACCCTGCTCAGGCCGCGCCCTACACTGACCATTGCGCCGCTCAGAGGGCGGAACAGCCAGCGCGTTTTTCGCTGGGCGGTGGACACTTTCGCGTCGATTTTGTCGAGCTGGTCACTGTAGCCTTTACGGCGCAACCATTGCCCTAACGCCCATAGTCCAAGGCCTATCAAAAACATGGCCAGCAAGGGCAGGAAGAACAAGGCGAGTTCGGCGATCATGGCTTACTCCCCCCCTTTGGTGTCAGGCTTGGCCGGGCCTGCATCGCTTGGCGATGCTGGCGACGGTTCTGCCGGGCGAATGACGTTCTGCGGTTCTGCGCTGGCCGGTGCCGAGCTGGGAGCCATCGAGCCATCAGCACCGGAGCCGGGCACCGGCTGCGGCGCACCGGCACCCAGCGACAGGCCTGCCGCGCCTTCCATACCGGGAACGGCAATCGCGGAGAGGATGCCCGCACCACGGGTAATACCCGACGCGATTTGATGGCCAGAAACGCCGCTCTTGGCTTCGCCCTGCCCTTCGCCAGCTTGGGCCGCTGGCGACTGCGCAGAGGCGCTAGGGGCCGAGCTGGACGCGGAGGCGTCCGCATTACCGGCCGGAGGCGTTTGCGCCCCTGCCGCCGTTTGCTGGCCCTTGTCGTCGTCACCACCCTGCGCGGCCTTCCCGGCCTGCTTGGCGGCCTGCTGCACACCGCTGCTAGGCTGCTGCGGCGCTGGCCCCGGCGATTGTGGCGCGGCGCTGCCGCCCACTCGGGCACCTGCCGACGACGCGCCCTTGGCCGCCGCTTGGCCGCCTGTGCTTGCACCGAGGCCGGAAGCTGCCCCGCCGCCGCCAGTAGCGGCCGCTGCGGGCGCACTGCCACCGGCAAAGCTGGAATTGATCGCAGCAGCCAGACCGCCACCACCAAGACCACCGGCACCCGCTGCACCTGCACCGGCTGCACCGCCACTACCTGCCGCGCCAAGAGCACCGGCCGCCGCCGGAGCGGCCGCCCCGGCCGTGGCGATGGTTGCAATAGCTGCCGCTGCACCGGCTGCACCTGCCGCTGCCATGCCACCGATGGCCGAACCGCCGCCCATCGAGGTGCCGCTAATCATGCCCGCGACCAGCTCGGGGATAGTCTTGGCCAGATAGGCGCAGACCAGAGCCAGCCCCACCATCGTCCACATGCTCGCGTCGTCGTGGTTGTAGGCCGCCTGCCACGTCTTGGCCGAGTCCACAATCAAGCCGACGATCAAGGTCAGGACGAACAGCTTGGCACCAACGGAAACGGCGTAACGCACGATGGCCAACGCATATTCGCGTGTCCATTGCGAAGCACCGAAGCCCATAAACAGCACCGACGCATTGATGACCACATAGGATTCGATGATGGTCAGGCCCATGAACGCCGCAATGAAGGCGAAGCACAACAGCACCAGAAGCCCGGCCAGCGCGACCATAGTGGCCGTTAGCGGGTTCCACGTTTCCACGTCGCCGATAGTGTTGGCCAGCTCGATAGACGTACCGAAAATGTCGCCCGGCCGGATTTGGGACGTACCCAGCCCGGCCGCCGACGCGCCCGCCGTTCGGAAGCTGTCCACCACCTTGTCGGCCCACTCTGCCGAGAACAGCAGCAGCGCGTAGAAGAAGCCAATCACCAGAATGAAACGGATCAGCTCGCCGACAATCTCGCCGAAATCGGCCTGTCGGAACACCAAAGGCATGAACGTCCATACGAACTGGATGGAGGCCAGCAGCCAGAACAGCGTTTTGGCATAGCCACGCAGCTTGCCATCCCACTGCGCCGCACTGTTTTTCACCAGATCGAGAAGGCCGGTAAATGAGCCGCTGGGGTCGTGCAGGTCTGCCGCTGACGCATTACTCGCAAAGGCGAACGACGCGAGCAGCAGCAGCACGACCCACAACAAGAACTGATGTTGCTCGCGCCGTGCCATAGCTCAGTACCCCTTATCGCGGCCAGTGTTGACCGGATCAACATGGCGTAGGGTGTTTTTGCCCGGAGCCGGAGCCGGTGCCGGTTCGCAAGCGACCGGCTTCGGCTCAGGGGAAAACACGTTGAGAACGATGCTCGAACCGACGCCGCCGACGACTGCGGCGGCGATCAGGGAGGCTACGAACACCGACAGTTTGAGATTGAGCATTTAATACCCCTTGTTGCTGCCGGTTTGTGTGATGGTGCCGCTACGGCGCTGCTGACGCAGAGCGTCATCGAGCTGGATGCGATCCTGTTCTTGCGCCATGTAGTTGCCCTGCATGTTGATTTGCGTGGCGATCAGGTCGCGCAGCTTTTGCAGTTGCTGCACGTTCTGCGAGGCAATTTCATTGCCCGCCTGAATCGCCTGCATCCGGCCAGCGGCCGACTGCGAGCGGGCCACCATGCGGGAAAGCTGGGCGTCCTCAGACTCGAAAGTGCTGGTATTGAGGTTCGCCGCCTCCATCGCCGCTTTCACGTTGTCGCGGCCCTGTTCCGACCACTTTTCGTAACGGTCGGGCATCGTGCTCGATGCCGGAGCCTTGGCCGAGGCCGCGGCCGAATTCAGGTACGACTGAAAGCCGGGAAACTGCATGTTGAACTGCGAATCCATGTTCTGGATTTGGCGGCCCAAGGCCTGCGACTTCGTGTAGATGCTGGCAACGCTTTGCAGGTCGGCCGCGATGCTGCCGAACATGGAATTGGGCAGGCTCAGGCCCTGCGTGACCATGTTTTGATACTGCTGAATCTGCGTCTGTAGCTGCTGCGCGGTGTTCAGGGTGGTGTTAACCGCTTCGGCGTACTCGAACATCTGCTGATAGAACGTCGAGCAGTTGGAGCAGTAGATAGCGTAAGCCGGTGTCGGAGCTGCAAAGAACCCGGCACCAAGGGCAACGCTGGCCGTCACGGCCGCCGAAAGAACGCCATTACGCAGCTTTGCGCGAAAGATACTGTTCATAATCAACTCCTTTGTGTTGCAACCAAAAAAGCGGCCAGTCATCGCCATGATCGGCGATCAGGTTCCGCACCTCCGCCAAGTCCTCCTTGTCGGATACCGCTACAAAGGCCTTGGTAAGAGGCCCCAAGCCCAGCTCGAACACACGGCGACCGAGCGGCGACTTGTAGTAATACTGCCGCTTGTACTGGCCGTTTTTCAGGATGCCGATTTCCTTGCTGTTCAGGCCAAACATGGCGTAGAGGTCGGCCGGGCCGGGTGTCTCTTTGGTGCCATGCAGGTCGGCTTCCTTGTTCGGCAAGAGGATCTTCGTCGGGCACTGTTCCAGCAGCACATCGAGCAGCCCGGACTTGACCGCATCCGACAGGCTTTGCGTGGCCATGATGACGAGGCAGTTTTTCTTACGCAGCTCTTTGAGCCATTCGCGCAGCTTCTCGCGGAACACCGGATGACCCAGCATCACCCAAGCCTCATCGAGCGACAGCATGGCGGGCTGGCCATTCAGCGAACGCTCGAACCGGCGGAACAGGTACAGCAGCACGGGAATGGCGTTCGCGTCGCCCATTTTCATGAGGTCATCAATCTCGAACACCGTGTAGTTGCTGATCTTCAACCCGTCTTCCTTGCCGTCGAGCAGGTGGCCCATCGACCCGGAAATGGTGTAGTGCGTCAGCGCGTCCCGCACTTCGGCATCCTGTACCGTCGTGACGTAATCGGTCAGCGAACGGAACTCGCGGGGTGCCTCGCGCAGCAGGTTCATGGCCCGGTGAATCTCGGCCTTTTGCTGCGGCGTCGGCGGCTTTTTGGCCTGCAACTCGTAGCAGGTCGCAATCCACTCCTCAGCCCACAGGGCTTCTGACTCGCTATCAATGTCCACCAACGGCGTCAGCGCCGGGGTGTCGGCCTCATCGTTGCCAATGTCGTAGTGAACGCCGCCAGTGGCCTTGCACAGCGCATACAGCGAACGTCCCTTGTCGAATGCCGTCACCGTTGCCGGTGCCGTGCTGCCATCGCGGCGGCGACGGCTGCGATAGCGCCGGAACTGCGCTTGCAGGGTGGCCAGCAAGGTCGATTTACCGGCCCCGGTCGGGCCGAAAATCAGGGTATGGCCAACGTCGCCGACGTGCAGGTTGAGACGAAACGGCGTTGCGCCGGTCGTTACCGTGTGCATGAGCGGCGGCGACCCGGCCGGGTACAGATCGCACGGGTTTTCGCGCAGGCCGGGCCAGACGCTGGCCAGCGGGAGCAGGTCGGCGAGGTTGAGGGTATGCACCAAAGGACGGCGCACGTTCGGGTAGGTTTGACCGGGCAGCGAGCCAAGCCACGCTTCCAGCGCGTTGACCGTCTCGATACGGGCCGCGAAGCCCTTGCGTTCAAGCTCACGCTTGACGTAGCGGGCCTGTTCGGACAGGAAATTGCGGTCTTCGTGCATCAGCACCACGACCGGCGTGTAGTAGCCGTAAGCGACCAATCCCGACTTGGCGTCGTTGATAGCCACCTCAGTTTCCTGCGCCATTTTCAGGGCGTCGGTGTTAATCATGCCCTTCTGCGACTTGAAGACCTGCGACCAGAACCCGCGAATTTTCTGCTGCCACTTCAAGCGGTAGCGGTTGAGCGCGGCGACGGCTTCGTGCTGTTCAAGGAAGATGAACCGCGACGACCACCGATAGGACATTGGCAGGCCGTCGAGCATGTCGAGGATGCCGGGGAAGGAGTTGCCGGGGAAGCCTTCGATGGCCACGCACGAAATGAACTTGTTGCCCAGCTTCGGCGTGTCGCCCGGCCACAGTTCGGGATAGCCCAGCCACGCATCCAGATACATCGGGCAATCGGGGATGCGCAGCGCGATAGGCTCATTGGTCAGCACGTAGTGCAGGTAATTGCACAGCTCATCACTCTCGTAGGCCTCGTCGCCCTCGCCTACCGTGATGGTGCCCATGCGGCGCATGTGCATCAAATCGCCGAGGCCGTCTTGCAGGTCATCGAGCTTTTTCTTGAAGTCCAGCAACAGCCGGTCGGCCGGGTTGCTGTCGTCTACGCCGTCATCGTCGTAGACCAGTTCGCCCAGCTTGGAATCCCGCCGCGTCGGCGGCAGGTATTGCAGGACTAGCGCGTACTCGCTTTCAAACAGCGTATTTTCCTTGACGAAGGCCGCCCGACGCTCGGCGTCGATCAGGGCGGTAATCGGTTCAGGAAAGTGCGACTGCTCGGGGGCTGGATAGCCCGGCGAGGCCAAGCGCGAGGCGTCAGTCCATACAGCCCAGCCCGAACCGAACCGGGCCAGGTACTGGTTGACCAACGCGGTCAGGTAGTTGCGTTCTGACGTGGTGGCGGATGCTGCGTCGTCACCACGGAAGAAGAAACCAGCCATCAGCGAGCCGTCTTTGCCCAATACAACGCCCTCATCAACGAGGGCGGCATAGTTGAGCAGATCGGGCAAGCCAGCGGCCTTGCTACGGAAGGGTGCTAACGCAAGCATTCTCCGCTCCTTATCAGTAAATACGTGGCGACTTGGCCACCCGATAGGGCCGCGAGAACGGCCCGTAATAGTGCCCATACTTGAGCTGGCGAATGTAGACCTTCGACATGTTCGGATCGGCCTTCGCCATCTTGCGCAGGGCGTAGACGCATACCAACCAGATCGCTACACCGATGACCGTGGCCACAAAGTTCAGGGCCGAAACGGTCAGGCCGCCCGCAACAAGCATGGAGAACAGCATCAATTCGCGTTCGCCCCCCATGATTTGCTGCGGGCGATGGAGCGCCCGGTGGAATGGCGTCAAACGACGCGATTCCATTACTTCCATCAGCGACCCCCTACCCCGGTCAGGGCTGCGGCGTGAGCCTTCGCGTAGGCGGCCACATCTGCGGCAGAAATTGCAGCGTCGTGCGGCACCACAGCGCCAGAGAACAGCGCACCAGTCAGCAGCGTGTTAGCGAAGACGATGATGCAGACCACCAGAACGACGTAGATGATGCGGCGGGTGAACTCGGAGACTTCACCACCCCAGATCAGCGTTGCGCCGCACGCGATGATGCCGAGCAGCGCGATCACGAAGGCCACCGGCCCGCTGATCGACTGCTTGAGCTTGGTAAGCGGGCCTTCCCACGGCAGGCCGGAGCCGCCGCCTTCGGTTGCGTCAGCCGCGTGCGCCGGTTCGATGGCACCAAAGAGAAGCACCAAGAACAGAGCGGCCATCAGCCAGAAGTAGGGATTGGTCAGCACCGCACGCGCTTTGGACATGAAGGGAGAAGCCTTCGACGCCATTGGCGAAGCAGACAGAGCATTTGCGATCATGTGTTGGATTCCTATATCGGTTTAGTGAGGTATTGAGTGCCGTCGTGCCCTTCGACCGTGACGACTTCCTTGATCCGCCTCCCGCCTGCTGTTTTCTCAATCGAAACGATCAAGTCCACAGCCTCAGCGATCAGCGCGTGCATCGGCGCCTGCGTGGCCTCAGCCACAAGCTGTTCCATGCGGATAAGGCCCGCAGGTGCCGAATTTGCGTGAACAGTGGCGGCCCCGCCGGGGTGGCCAGTGTTCCAAGCCGTTCTGGTCG
>OASS01000168.1_pt1 | contig 40784 bp, 33 predicted proteins | sample 1475811 | NCBI WGS metagenome assembly OASS01 (sample SAMEA2579922, study PRJEB22360) | human gut metagenome | biome: human gut; feature: human-associated habitat; material: faeces | place: Denmark | collected 2008/2010 | reverse complement strand
AATTTATGTTCCACTTTCCAGGCTTGTCTGTAATCGGGGATAATAGAAATATGTTCCATCAATTTTTTAAGTTCCATTTTGTTCTCCTTAATTATGTAAGGAGTATTTGATCATGTATAAGCAATAAAAAACAGCTTCAGGTAATGAGGAATATCTCAATTTTTAAACATAAAATGCGAATTATTTAGTACAAAAAGTGTACTTCTGATGATCTTTCCCTGCACTGCACGCACTGGCGGCGGCATCCAGCTTCCCGACGATAACCGGTTCCAGATTTTGTACAGATTTCCTTTCAGATCCCGCTCAAAATCTTTCAGCATCTGGTTATCCACTCCGGCATTCGCCTTTATCCGCCGGTACGCTTCCACCACATGCAATTTACTGACCCGAAACGGTTTTTGTCTGTTCACACACAGCCTCCTCCTGCCTACAGTTGGGCTGTGATGCAGACTGCCCGACGCTGCCCCTTCGCTCCACGTTCATTACACACACTTCCTAACCACTACGAACAGCTCTGCCCCAGTTTCGCACAACGATACTCTCATACTCATAATTTCGGTTATTTGTATTTCTCTCTTGACATTGCGACGACCGGTTCCCGTAGTTCCTGCAAAGAGCCTGATACAGCGTCATGCCTGCTATACGCCGGACACCATTTACGCAGCATTCGGAATTCACCCGTAAATTAATCCCGGCGGTATCACGAAACCTCCGGTTTTGATGTCACTTAGGACTAACGACGTTTCAACACAGGTTCGGGTTTACTCATCTCACTGTATCTCACATAGGATCAGATCTTGTCTGATCGTTCCCCCTGCGCTCACTACCATGGCTCTTTACCACAGCAGCCGGGGTTGTTTGGGACCGACTTCCGACAGCAGATCCCGGTGGGCCTGCCACCATCTCTTCACAAGCTTATGCTTATTACATGCAAAACGTCCCGTTTTGCATCTTTGTGCCTACGGCACACCGTGATCTTTTCCTGGGGGTTTCTGTGCACAAAAAGGCCCATCAATATATGCCGGGCCCTAAATGATCCTTGGTTAAATCATATTAATCCAACCATTTGGAATGGAACACACCTTCTTTAATTAATGTGCTTATTAGTATGTGCACTGAAATAGTCACGCTATGTCTGGAACAGAGCTGCCTCCCAAACAACGGCATGGCAGTTATCATAAGGGCATCTGCAGCGACATTGGTTGGAAGACTACGTAAACTACGATAGCATAGGGCACAGGCTGGTAAACATCGACGATCTATCTGAAATACGAGATCAATAGCAAGTTAACGATCTACAAGTTTCAGCACATGCATCTGTGAGTATCTGCAGGTACTGTGCAAGAATGATGTTGCTATCATGGATAATTTAAGTGAGCCTGAATCAGCAGTCTTTTAAACATTTTTACTGATATTTTTTATAAATATCTCTCATGTTTTCTATTCCTGCGACATCGTATTTTTCGATATCTCTTTCAAGTGAACCAAACATTTTCGCGTAATACGGTCCTGTAGCGTGCAAACACCTTATATCCTTAATAATCCCGCTTTTCTTACCCATTATACTAAACAATTTAGACAGAACGGCATCCTCTCCCCTCTTAAAACTCAGAGGAATAACTCGTTCGAATAAGAATGAGATTTTTTTGTAGTCAGCAGCTCTGAAACCGGCACACCATCCTCCAGTTGGGCCATATTGTATAGTTTTACCATCTCGAGTAATATCTATATATTTTTCTTCAGGAGGTTTGGCTCCATTTGTGTGCTTATTCTTGATAACATCAAGAGATATAAAACCAAATTCCTTAAACGTATACAGATAGCTTTCAAATATTTCATCTATACCCACTGGAAATTCAAGAACATCATCATCAACTTCGATAATAACATCACCAGTAGCCATACGCATTAATTTTTTATATGCATTTAAACCGAGATTTTTTTTATGATTCACAATCTTAATATTTATTTCATTATGATTCATTAAATAAAATTCATTAAGGACAGAGACTGTAGAATCTGTAGAGTTATTATTAAAAATAATTATCTCGGATTCAGCCTTATTAGCAATAGATTTAATAAGTTTTTCAATGCAAATCTTAAGCATTGAATCTCTATTCCATGTCAAAATAACAAATGATGTTTTCATCAGTAATTTCCAAATAATTTTGATATACTGCTATCAGCATGTCACCACAGATAAATAGTGACTATTTATTGTCAATAAGTCAAGATTAAATCAACACTATTTTTATATAATGACTCTGCGAGGAATATATTTTTTCGAGTACCACTTCAAGCACTAGCATATTTTATGCTCCACAGAATATAATTTCTGTACTAATCAATATACTAATATTGACAATATTATATTTCAAGAATTGTATTTCGACTACATATCTGATCAATCGCGTTATTCTAAATATTAAATATTTATTTTAAACAATGGAGAGATATATCTCAATGTTTAAAATTTTATCTATAACACCTATCTGTTTTATGGGTTGTCGAGTATAATTATTTACTATATTGTATAACCAGTTCTATAATTGATGCAAATAAGTAGTGTCATTTTTAACTGTCCACCCTGCACAGACTGGAACGATATAACTACAATTCATAGTAACTTTTTTCAGCTTACATTTTAGCCATATTTTGAGTGTTTTATGATATGTTAAACTATATATTTAGTCATAATGCTTAGTATATTTAAGCCAATCTATAATAGATTATAGCTAATTAGCAACAATATTATTGACATAATGGTTAAATTTATTTTTGATATATCTTTAATTATTTTGATATTGTTATATCTTTCTAAGAAATTAAGATAGTTTAACCTACATAAAAGAATGAGCTTACAAGCCCGGCTATATAGTCGGGCTGTGATGTGCGCTATTTAATTACGAGGAATTAACCTAGCCATTCGGTATGGAACACACCTTCTTTATCAATGCGTTTATAAGTATGCGCACCGAAATAGTCACGCTGTGCCTGGATCAGGTTCGCAGGCAGAACAGCGGAACGGTAGCTGTCATAATATGCAACCGCAGCGGCGAAGGTCGGAACCGGGATACCGTTCTGTACCGCATAAGCAACGACATCACGCAGCGCCTGCTGGTAATCATCGGCAATTTGTTTAAAGTACGGAGCCAGCAGCAGGTTAGCGATCTGCGGATTTTCGGCATAAGCATCGGTGATTTTCTGCAGGAACTGCGCACGGATGATGCAGCCAGCACGGAAAATCTTCGCGATTTCGCCGTAGTTCAGATCCCAGTTGTACTCTTCAGACGCAGCACGCAGCTGAGAGAAGCCCTGGGCGTAAGAAACGATTTTGCCCAGATACAGAGCACGACGAACTTTTTCGATGAACTCAGCCTTGTCGCCTGCTGACTGAGCTTGCGGACCAGAGAGAACTTTAGATGCGGCAACGCGCTGATCTTTCAGAGAAGAGATATAACGTGCAAACACAGACTCGGTAATCAGCGACAGCGGTTCGCCGAGATCCAGCGCACTCTGGCTGGTCCATTTACCCGTACCTTTGTTTGCTGCTTCATCCAGAATCACATCAACCAGGTAGTTACCGTCTTCATCTTTTTTGGTGAAGATATCTTTGGTGATATCGATCAGGTAGCTGCTCAGTTCACCGTTATTCCACTCGGTAAACGTCTGCGCCAGTTCTTCGTTGGAAAGATTCAGGCCACCTTTAAGAAGAGAATAGGCTTCAGCAATCAGCTGCATATCTCCGTATTCAATACCGTTGTGAACCATCTTCACATAGTGACCTGCACCATCGGCACCAATATAGGTAACGCATGGCTCACCGTCTTCAGCCACTGCAGCGATTTTGGTCAGGATCGGTGCAACCAGTTCATAGGCTTCTTTCTGCCCACCAGGCATAATGGAAGGACCTTTCAGCGCGCCTTCTTCACCACCGGAGACACCGGTACCAATGAAGTTAAAGCCTTCGGCAGAAAGCTCACGGTTACGACGAATGGTGTCCTGGAAGAAGGTGTTACCACCATCAATGATGATGTCGCCTTTATCGAGATATGGTTTGAGGGAATCAATAGCAGCATCCGTGCCTGCACCTGCTTTCACCATTAACAGGATGCGACGAGGCGTTTCCAGAGATTCAACAAACTCTTTCACCGTATAGTAAGGAACCAGTTTCTTGCCTGGATTTTCGGCAATCACTTCTTCCGTCTTCTCACGGGAGCGGTTGAAAATAGAGACGGTATAACCACGGCTTTCGATGTTGAGCGCTAGGTTGCGCCCCATCACTGCCATACCGACGACGCCGATCTGTTGCTTTGACATTGTTTACTCCTGTCATGGGTGGTCACCGTGCGTTAATGCACAGTTTATATAAAATATTATTAACCAAAAAAGTGTTTATAATGAACCATATTATTATATGATTTCACTGAAATATCATAGATAGTATAGGAAATGAATAGAAACTAGCTATTGATAGAGACCACAACCCTGTAGAAAACATAGTATACATTACCATTACCTTTTTCTTATTAGAGTAACAACTCAAAATTTTCGCCATAATAAATGGAGTAAATGGTAGCACCCAGTAGTAATTTCTAAAACTGTATGACATCTCAAGTAACAACACACTGTAGACTAATAAAAGAATTAACAATTTAAATTGCACAATTGGTAATAGTTTTCTATATATAGCCAAGAGAGAAATAAGAATAAGCGCATAAATTATTAATGGAGCACGTCCAAAGAAATTTAAATCGTAAAACGAAGACTTAATTGTAGTAAGATAAAAAATAACTTTTTGCAAGTAAGATGAGTTTAATGGCAAGTATTGTATCATCGTTACAAGCATTGAAAGTACATGTAATGGCATCATTGCTGCCACTAGCGTTAAGAAAAATAGAAAAATATTACAGAATATCGCTAACCTTGTAGATAAAAATCTTGTTAGGAAAAGCATGAATAAAACAACTGCTGCTGACCAGTGGAAACCAAGCCCAATTAAGCAATAAACTATAAATTTCCACCTATTCCCAGACAGATGTGATTCTATGGCAAGTAGAACAAACCAGAATGAAAGCCCCTGCCTATATGCATTAAATGAAAAATCCAGAAAGAAAGAAGAAAATATTGTAAATATTAATACAAAAGATCTAAAAGGACTTTTAACTGATACAGTAACAGCGAAGTATAATGCTGTTAATATCAATAACGGGAATATGGTATTGAATGAAGATTCTGTTACCCCGAATAGTCTGATTCCCCAAAAAAGGATATTAAATCCGTATTCAAAATCTGCTTCACCTCCTTGAACATAATAATGATAAGATTCTAAATATGTACTTTCGTCAACACCTAATCCTGTACGAGCGAAAATGAGTATAACAAATGTCAGGACTGTAATGAGGCACGAAAAATTATCAAGCCCTCTGCTATTTAATTTTACTCCAAGTGCACTTATAAATACCAAAAAAGTATAGATTATAAAAATCAGCAATATAATATTGTTTGTTAAAATGAGCATAGTGCTCCCGATCGATGTTAAAACCAGCCCAGAACTAAGGCTATAAACATAGCAAATTGATCTCGAGGACGACGTCTTAATTTTCTAACTATAAAAGCCAATTTTAAAGATGATAAGTATCCATCTCTCATAAGGCATTCACTTATTAAATTATTATCAATCGAAGTTAAATTGACTATTTTTTTTACCTCATTTCTATACCAAGAATCTTTAATTTTTTTTATACGCTTGATAGCACCTAATAATGAAGCATTTGCCCCAACTTGATTATTCGAATGCTGTCTATACAACATACCAGGTTGAGGATCAATAAACCATTTATATTTTCTTTCTCTGGCAAACGCATATAACAGCCAATCATGTAAACAAACTTTATTTACAGCCACATAATTCTTGCAAACGAAATATTTAAATGCGAGTGCTAGTTCCTGTCTCACTATATAAGTGCACCCGGGTCCTGCTGCCTCAAAAAAATAATCAAATTCTGTCTGTGGTTGAGATTTCTCAATTAGACATTGTTTGCCATTTTCCCAGAATGCTATTACATTACTTGAATATGCATCATAATCATGCATCCTATTGATGGCATCATATATTTTAGTTTCAAACCAAATATCGTCTTGATCGGAAAATGCAATGTAATCGTAACCAGAAAATTCAGATTCATGGATTAGATGATAAAAATTGGCACCTGCACCGCCAAATACAGCTCCGTACGGTAGTATCTTGACATTATCTGCAATAAAATTCTCACACAATTTGTATGAAGAATCAGTTGATTTATCGATATTAATAATCACATCAATATCAACATTTTTTTGATTTATTATAGATGTAAGTTGCTCTACTAACCACTTTTCACCATTATAAACTGCAACTAGCACTAATACCTTTGGCTTCATGACAAAACTCATTAGTTTACAAACTTCCCAGTTTTATTTCTAAGGCCATCATATACAGCCCGTAAAAAATACTTAACATATGCCAGTTTTTTTTCTTGGGTCAGGATAATTATTAATTGGTGGCAGCAACAAAATATCACTTCTCTAAATGCTAGTTTTTTTGGGATATGCTTAAACCTAATCAATAAAAATGCATTTCTTATTCGATAATAACGTCGAAGAGGAGAGTGAATTGGTACATTAAAACCGATTAAAGAAATAGTGTTATCACCTATAGAATGTTTCATCCTTGCATTTTTGATTATGTGAACTTTGTAGCCATAATAGAAAGCACGTAAACACCATTCCGTATCAACGTAATCTATAAATAAAAAATCTAGCATTGGACCAATTTTCATCAGCAAATCACTTTTTATTAAGCACCCTGATGAAATAACAATCGAACTATAAAAATCCGATGGAAAAGATGATGATAACAACTTTTGTCTGTTGCCCTTTGAATCTATATTTGTAATTGCATATTCAAACCCTTTCTTCTCATCCCAGAACACAGGAGCAAAGATCTTATCATTAGGATTTTCATGGACAGTAGATAGAAATCTTGCGACAAATGAAGAAGTGATTACGCTGTCCTGATCAAAAAACCAGATAGCTTCAGCTTGTTTAGTCAAACAATATTCTATGCCTTTATTTTGTGCTGTGGCAATACCTAAATTATCACCTAAATTAATAACATGACATGAGAATGGATAATTTATTGCTCCAATCGTATTATCTACTACAACTGCGGTGACAAAATTCTTTTGTAGAATATCTATTAAACTTCTAACCTTATTAATATCAGGGTTAAATGTAACTATTACTGCATAACAACGTAGTGCAGGTGACGGAATACGTTTTGATAACTTATTATTATGACTGTCCATCAAATCCACGCCTCCCTTTAGTAATAAAATATATAAAAAGTTTAAAATATCGTCTGAAATACCAAAGCATAGCGAAAGGTTTTGAAAACAAAATATGGAAATACTGATAGGGTTTACTAGCCAGTTTTAAAACCTCAGGTTTAACAGTACCACCAACAATTGTAAAACAAAAAACTTTCGAGTTTATACTTTGCGTAGACAGGGAGTTATCAAGGTATCTATACCATCCTAAATGCTCTACTGTTAAACCACGTTTAGTACGGCAAGAGTACAGTTCTGGACGTAAATACCTCATATGGTCAGGATAAAATAAAGCTTTACGCTCTATAGACCAATCCCAACGATAAATGGCTACTGTCGTGTCAACGGCAGATATATAAAGATCACCGATTTTTCTTCTTTCATTATAGAGATTTTGTTCTTGCCGGTAAATATCTTTCATCTCCGTTTTTGAGGCCAGAAATGACCAATCCAGAGAAATTCCGAGCTTACCGATTATCATGTTGGATTCCATTTTATTGATTAAATATGTTAACCAACAACTTTCTTCTTTAAAACCATGAAAGTCTATATCACCATCAGTGAGAATAAAATATTTAGTATCATGATTTTTCTTGATTTTCAATAGTGTGTTATTTACACCTAAAATCCATAAATTCTTTGTATTTCTTATAACTGTTAAATTTTTACGATTCAGGTCTTCAAGGTTAGCAAGGATCTGAATATGTGATAAATCATCAGAATTATTGTCTATGATATATATATGTACATCTATAGATACAGTATGTAATATAGAATCAACGCAACGTTGTAAGTCGGCGCCTTCGTTGCGAGTCATAACAATGATCGGAAATGCATTTCTATTATTTGCATTCATTAAATATTTAACCCACACTCAAACTCAAGATAAATTACTTAATAAAAACGCCTTAGAAATATCTCTATGCTTATTCAATATATCGCCCACTTTAGAATAGTCTATTGGCTTTAACGAATTTAACTTATTATCAAAATCATCTTTTGACGAGCAAATACGATCAGTAAGCTCAAGCATTCCAAGTAAACTTTGCAATCTAGATAATCCTCTACTTTCATTCACACAGCATAAAAACTCTTTTTGAAAAAGAAGACAAAAACATACACAATGAAAAGAATCTGTGATAACAAAATTAGCATTCTTAATATTGCTTAACCATTCAGGAACAGAATAATACTCATTTCGGCCATCTACTTGGTTGTAATAAATATTTTTTACTGGCTTGCATTTCTTTCTACCTAGTATAGTAACTGAATCTATAAAATGTTGATCAATATCAAGTTTGTAATAAACTATAGCATCGTAATAAGCATAAGCACCTATTTCCTTAGCTATTATACTGTTAAAAAAGTCACTACCAACCAGTAAAGTAGGATCAAGAACATGTTCAGCGTCGACATTAAAAATGGTTGCACAAATATTAACGCCACTATCTTCTCTGACTGAAACAGCATTGAAATCTTGAATATATTTTTTTATTTCGTTCGTGACGTTAGCATCACTAACTTCCCACTTATCAATACCAAAACTTGCTGCATAAGATATTTTCTTAACCTGCGAAGGTAAAAAGCTTAAGAAATATACCTTATAATCGGAAAACCGAGTAAATTGAGATGGTCGCCAAACCTGATCACTCCCAACTATAACCGCTTTAAAATTAAAATCAGTTTTTTTTAATTCTTCAAAGTTTCTGAAACACTTCGTTCTCACCAACCAATTTTTTCTAAATTCCTCAAATACTTTTTCGTTTGTGACCACAGGTGTCAAGTGGACTTGTTTTCCAAGCATTTTTCTTACAGAATTAGATAGTCCCAATTTTTTCAATATACATTTTAGTTGTATAATTACCCTATTACCCTTTATCTCTGGACTAGATATATAGTCTATATGTTCAGCATTATATCCATTGCTTTTCAGAAATTGTTCTATTGCTGCGGCTTGTAAAACAGCACCATAATTATGATCCGAATACTGGAAATTCAGAACGCCTATTTTCTGAGTCGAATCCATTATTACACTTTCCTCTTGAGCATTAACATAAATGATCGCCTTTCCTCTTTACTATAGAAAGGAAATGTAGATAGAAGTCCAAAGCAACCAACCAATATCAATTCAAAAAGCAAATTTAAATTAGTAATCTGCATTATACTTTTAAGTATATATATAAAAATAAAAAATAGAGAAGAGAAGATGATAGTAATTAGATGAGTTTTAAAAAAAAGATACCTTGGTTTATTTAATATAATTGTTGCATACCATGGTATGAAAATGGAGTTCTTAATAGTTAATGTAATCACATAACTTATAGCTACAGCATAATAACCTAATGTAGTGGTTTTGAACAATACTACAGAGCCTATAATTCCAACGATTGCAAGAAAGAAATTTATGAGTGCAGGCACTTGAATTTTTTTGACTGCAATATTGATCGATAATATTGGCAGTGTGCCCAAATTGATAATCAGTGGAAGCGTTACGATACATATTAATGGTGAAAGAAATACAAACCCCGAACCTAACCAAAGCTCAAGAATTTCTTTAGAGTATACACAAAGAATAATAATAGGAATAGCTATCGTCAAGCTTAGGAATTTAACAAATGTAATGGTCAATGAAGTAAGTTCTTCTAATTTCTTTTCTTCATATAAAATTACCATCATAGGACCCAAACTACCAGCTACCAAACCAGCAAGTGAACGCAAAAGATCACTAAATTGTGTAGCTATTGAATATTCACCATTAGCTTTACTACCACTTAGAGAATTAACTAAAATCAGATCTGTTTTAAGAAAAAGAATTGACCCAATTTGATCAAACAATATCCAGCCACTGAAAGATGTTAATCTCTTTACCTTATCCTTTCTGAAAAATCCTATCTGCAGAGAAAGTTGTGGTGTCAATACTTTCCAAGTTATAATGACATAGATTAGATAAAACAGCTCAGATAAAACAATTGATATTCCTATTTTTGTTAAATTTATTTCAGATAAATAAACAAACATTATAATGATTAAGACTTTAGTAATATTCCTTAAAATGTTCCCATATTGCATCAAGTCAATCCTATTTTTTGCATACATAGAAACTGACAATGATGAACTGATCATAGCAATAACAAACGAAAATATTACACACGAGAACAGAAGAACTGCATCATGTTCATATCCAGGTGGTATGTTAAAAAAATCACTTATATGCAATATTGGATAAATAAATCCAATACTAATAACAGATAGATATCCTAGAATAAGAATAAACGATGTACTAAATACAACACTTGCCTCAGTATATGCTCCTTTAATAAAATCCTCAATTAAAAATCTATTTACAGATGCAGTTAATGCTTGAGCAATGACTCCCATATAAAATGTTAAAAATAAAGCTATCGGTAGAACTCCATATACTTCAATGCCTAAACTTTTGACGAGTAAAGGCGTCAGTAATAGTCCAATAAAAATACTAACAATCAAATTAGTAAAATTGGCTGAAATATTTTTGATTATTTGTTTCTTCATTATTGTCAGCCACCTTTAAAGGTGGCCTTCGCCTAATTAATTGTGTAAAAGTTATTTAGAGACAATCGTGGTGATTTAGCATATAAGGCATCTTTATTTGGATAGCCAAAAGCAACCACAAGTACTACTACTTCGTAATCAGGAATCAACTTAGTTTCTCTAAACTCATTCTCAATGTGAGATGAATTACACCAATTCAATGGACAAGAAGCAAGACCATAGTGTTGTAGAGCATACATAAAATTCATGGCAAAGATCCCACCGTCTGTATAGGGCTGGTTTCTTTCGTCAGTAGAATAAAATGCTCTAAGATCACTTGTTATAACTGCTACATAAGGTATGTTTTCTGTAAATCCTGAATTTCCATTTTGATAACTAAGAATTTTATTCTTTAATTCACCTGAAAAATAGTGAATGCGCCAATGTTGTCTATTACAAACAGAAGGGGCTGTAATAGATAGTTTTGTAACATCCTTTAAAAGTTTATCTCCGATTTTAAGACTTTCATCAACATCAAAATGCCGACAGCTACGCCGTTCGTTCATCAATGATTCTACTGTTATCTTACCTGTAACTAATGAATCATCTTTTTTAAAATAGCCAGCGACATTGCATCGGGGATCGAGAAAATCATCATTCCGTATTTTACAAATATTCTTTGAATAAAATTCAGGCAATAAAAATTTTTGTTCGTCGTGGAATCTCTTATACGATTGTAATGCACCTAAGCCAATATAATATACCTGATCATTTCCAAATTTACTGCTATAATTAACAAGATTGTCAATGAGACGAGGTATTACATCTTTACCAAATCCAAGTTTTGGCTTAGGTAAAGAGAAAGCTTTTTCTATTCGATGTTTATCTTGCAATATCCAAGATTCAAGCTTCTGTTTATCTTTCGAAGCCTGAGATCCCTTCGTGTAATATTTTTTAAACCTCCAATAATCGTGTAAAAAATTCAACTCAAGGCTTATCAAAGATTGAATTTTACGTTTTACTCTACTAATAAACATTTTAAATATTCTCAATAGATTCACTTAGAATTGGGGCCTTTAGATCTTTATCGGAAAGAATATACTCCAGTGTTAACTCAGGCCAATCAATAGATAATATTTTATCATTCCAAATGATGCTACCTTCATACCCAGGAGCATAATAATTCGTCGTCTTATAAACAAATTCTGCCGTCTCACTCAGCACCAAAAAACCATGTGCGAATCCTTCAGGTATCCACAACTGGCGCTTATTCTCAGCAGATAAATTCACCCCAACCCATTTGCCAAAAGTTGATGACGATTTACGAATATCAACAGCTACGTCAAAAACTTCACCGACAACGCAGCGCACCAATTTTCCTTGTGCATAAGGTTCCAACTGATAATGCAGCCCGCGTAAAACACCTTTACTAGACTTCGAATGGTTATCCTGAACAAATTCAACTTTGCGGCCTACAGCTTCCTCAAAAACCTTCTGGTTAAAGCTCTCAAAAAAGAAACCACGCTCATCACCAAAAACTTTCGGTTCGAAAATTAATACGTCTGGAATCTCTGTTTTAATTACGTTCATTTTATTAATAACCTTTAATCATTTTTAGCAGGTACTGACCATAAGCATTTTTCTTCAACGGTTCAGCTAATACTTTCACCTGCTCAGCATCAATAAACCCTTTACGGTAAGCAATTTCTTCCGGACAGGAAACTTTTAACCCCTGACGCTCTTCAATTGTAGCAATGAAGTTGCTTGCCTCAATCAGGCTTTGATGTGTCCCCGTGTCCAGCCATGCATAACCACGGCCCATCATGGCAACAGATAAACGCCCCTGTTCCATATAAATACGGTTAATATCGGTAATTTCCAGTTCACCACGGGAAGAAGGCTTAAGGTTTTTCGCCATTTCGACAACGTCGTTGTCATAGAAATAAAGCCCGGTTACCGCATAATTACTTTTTGGTTGTAACGGTTTTTCTTCCAGGCTTATTGCCGTACCGTTTTTATCAAACTCAACGACACCGTAGCGTTCAGGATCATTAACGTGATAGGCAAATACCGTTGCACCACTTTCTTTGTTAACAGCGGTATCCATTAACTTCGGCAGATCGTGACCATAAAAGATATTATCACCAAGAACCAAAGCACAATCATCACCACCGATAAACTCTTCACCGATGATAAATGCCTGAGCAAGACCATCTGGACTCGGTTGCACTTTGTACTGAAGATTTAACCCCCACTGGCTACCATCACCCAGCAGTTGTTGAAAACGAGGAGTATCCTGTGGCGTACTAATAATCAGAATATCGCGAATACCCGCCAACATCAGTGTAGAGAGCGGGTAATAGATCATCGGCTTATCATAAATAGGTAATAGCTGTTTACTGACAGCCATAGTCACAGGATAAAGACGAGTACCAGAGCCACCCGCTAAAATAATACCTTTACGCGTTTTCATTACATCATTCCTTTTAATTCATCTTGCTCCATCATCACGAACAAGATGCAAAAACTATTAAATTGCTGTAGTCGTAAATAATTCGTTGAGCATTCGTTTCACGCCAACCTGCCAGTCAGGCAAAACAAGCGCAAAATTTTGCTGAAATTTTTCTGTATTAAGGCGAGAGTTATGTGGACGACGAGCTGGTGTAGGATAGGCTGTTGTTGGTACTGCGTTGAGCTTGTTGAGTGCAAGGGGAATACCTGCTTTTCGTGCCTCTTCAAAAACCAGCGCAGCATAATCGTGCCAGGTTGTGGTACCAGTGGCTACCAGATGGTACAAGCCTGCGACTTCTGGTTTATTCAGTGCCACACGAATTGCATGTGCCGTACAATCAGCCAGCAGTTCAGCACCTGTTGGCGCACCAAACTGATCATTAATAACGGCTAATTCTTCACGCTCTTTTGCCAGACGCAACATCGTTTTGGCGAAGTTATTTCCTTTACCTGCATAGACCCAGCTGGTACGGAAAATAAGATGTTTCGCGCAATGTTCCTGTAACGCTTTTTCTCCGGCTAACTTGGTTTCACCGTAAACATTTAGCGGTGCGGTTGCATCCGTCTCCAGCCATGGCGTGTCGCCATTTCCAGGGAATACGTAGTCAGTTGAGTAATGAATTACCCAAGCCCCAACTTCATTAGCCGCTTTTGCAATCGCTTCAACGCTAGTCGCATTGAGTAATTGTGCAAATTCGGGTTCTGACTCAGCCTTATCTACTGCGGTGTGAGCCGCAGCATTAACAATAACATCAGGTCGAATTCTTTTGACTGTTTCAGCCACACCTTCAGGGTTACTAAAATCACCACAATAATCAGTGGAGTGGACATCAAGAGCAATCAAATTACCCAGAGGTGCGAGAGCACGCTGTAGTTCCCAACCTACCTGCCCTGTTTTGCCGAAAAGGAGGATATTCATTACTGGCGGCCCTCATAGTTCTGTGCAATCCATGACTGATAGGCACCACTTTTCACATTTTCGACCCATTTTGCATTAGCCAGGTACCATTCCACCGTTTTACGAATCCCGCTCTCAAACGTTTCCTGTGGTTTCCATCCCAATTCGCGACCAATCTTCTCAGCATCAATCGCATAACGTCGATCGTGTCCCGGACGATCGGCGACATAAGTAATTTGCTCGCGGTAAGATTTCTCTTTCGGGACAATCTCATCCAACAAATCACAAATAGTGAGCACTACATCGATGTTTTTCTTTTCGTTGTGTCCACCAATGTTATAAGTTTCACCCGCTTTACCTTCGGTTACGACGGTATATAACGCACGCGCATGATCTTCAACATACAGCCAGTCGCGAATTTGATCCCCTTTACCATAAATAGGTAATCCTTTACCTTCCAGAGCATTCAGAATAACCAATGGAATCAATTTTTCCGGGAAATGATAAGGACCATAATTGTTAGAGCAATTAGTCACAATGGTCGGTAAACCATAGGTACGTTTCCAAGCGCGGACTAAATGATCGCTTGATGCTTTCGAAGCAGAATATGGGCTACTTGGCGCGTAAGCTGTCGTCTCAGTAAAGAGGGGTAATTGTTCTTTATTATTTACTTCGTCAGGATGAGGCAAATCACCATAGACTTCGTCAGTAGAAATATGATGAAAACGGAAGCTATTTTTCTTGTCGCCATCAAGAGCAGACCAGTAATTGCGAGCGGCTTCTAAAAGGACATAAGTACCAACAATATTGGTTTCAATAAATGCCGCAGGGCCTGTAATGGAACGATCCACATGGCTTTCAGCAGCCAGGTGCATCACTGCATCCGGCTGATGCTGAGCAAAAATCCGTGCCATTGCAGCTGCATCGCAAATATCCTCATGTTCAAAAATATAGCGTTCAGAATCAGAAACATCAGCAAGTGATTCCAGGTTTCCGGCGTACGTTAATTTATCGACATTAACAACACTATCCTGCGTATTATTTATAATGTGACGAACTACAGCAGAACCAATAAATCCTGCGCCACCAGTAACAAGTATTTTCACTTAATTTATTCCATATTACTTCAGAGCATGCTGTGAAATAAGCGGCTCTCAGTTTGATTAATAGAGGTATTAATGCACGCTACCGCCCCTGGCTTTACAGCTACCAGAGCACTGCATGCATGCCTACGATGTAGCGAGCGTTACCCACTCGCGCTAAACCCGAAAAATTCAAACGCTAATTGTCTTACCAATCCGCTCTGGAAACAAGGAAAATCCTGGAAAACTTTGACGAAAATCCTATTGCTAACTCGTTGTTATTCTGATTGTTTATATAAAACAACGGCAGGAATATTCGCAACAAATTACTTTCGCCACGAATCTTCACTGCCGTTATAATTTTCTTATCAACCGTTACATCCGGTCAGATTTTCATTATTCGCTTAACAGCTTCTCAATCCCTTTACGGAACTTCGCCCCTTCTTTCAGGTTGCGTAGTCCATACTTCACAAATGCCTGCATATAGCCCATTTTTTTACCGCAGTCGTAGCTGTCTCCAGTCATTAGCATGGCGTCAACCGACTGTTTTTTCGCCAGTTCAGCGATGGCATCAGTCAGCTGAATACGCCCCCATGCACCAGGCTGAGTGCGTTCAAGTTCCGGCCAAATATCTGCGGAAAGCACATAGCGACCAACGGCCATGATGTCTGAGTCCAGCGTCTGCGGCTGATCCGGTTTTTCGATAAATTCAACAATGCGGCTGACTTTACCTTCACGATCCAGTGGTTCTTTGGTCTGAATAACAGAGTATTCAGAGAGGTCACCCGGCATACGTTTTGCCAGCACCTGGCTACGGCCCGTTTCATTGAAACGCGCAATCATGGCAGCAAGGTTGTAACGCAGCGGATCGGCACTGGCGTCGTCGATCACAACGTCTGGCAGCACCACGACAAATGGATTGTCACCAATGGCAGGTCGTGCACATAAAATGGAGTGGCCCAAACCTAAAGGTTCACCCTGACGCACGTTCATAATTGTCACGCCCGGCGGGCAAATGGACTGTACTTCCGCCAGCAGTTGACGCTTCACGCGCAGTTCAAGGAGAGATTCTAATTCATAAGAGGTGTCGAAGTGGTTTTCGACCGCGTTCTTGGACGCGTGAGTTACCAGGAGGATTTCTTTGATCCCTGCAGCCACAATCTCGTCAACAATGTACTGAATCATTGGCTTGTCGACGATCGGTAGCATCTCTTTGGGAATCGCCTTAGTGGCAGGCAACATATGCATCCCAAGACCCGCTACAGGAATAACTGCTTTTAAATTCGTCATTATTTCATCCACCTGTAAAATGGTTGCTGAATTATAGCTTGTTCGATTTTTTTCGCCAGCATCAATTACCCTGAATTGATTACTGAATTACTTGTGATGTTACGCCGCTTCGTTGTGGATTGCAGTAGCATTGTTCCTAAGTATGGCTCCATTTTTCCAGGAATGGTCGCAAATCTACTCCCTCCGTTCCGGCAATCTAAAGTTAATCTTTTCCACATTAACAATATGGTGATTAACTCTGTCGATATCGACGGAGCTTTGCCCTCTTTCATTCACCGCATGAACATTTGCAAGTGACAGCAGTGTTTCTTTTTTCGCCATAAAGACGCCGCGAACGTCTTTGCGCATGTCGAAGTTCATGCTCAATGCTGGTCCAACTGAGGATTCCTGCATCACCTTGATATTTCGCATAAAAAGGTGTTGCGGTTTATTGTGTAGCTCAAGCGACGCACGCTTCATCTCAATGTTAGTCAGCGCCACAAAGGAGACGGCATTCCCAGCAGAGATTTGGATACCGCGCAATTTGTAAGCAAGGTGGGTATTATCCAGTTGAATATTATTCACTCGGAAATTTTGCGGTATCGAGAGATATTTGCCTTTAATTACCCCATAGCCGATTAACATCCCGGCGCTATTAATCATTTCAATATTATCAATCACGAAATTGTCACAACCGTAAATAGCAACTGTCGCGTTATCAATGCCTGCTTTCTTACTGAAATCCGGCGTGATATTGCGGGCTTTGATATTACGAATAACAAAATGTTTACCATTTTCAACATGGATCAACTGCCGACAATCCGATCCCGTGATATTCGCCACGACAAAGTTTTTCACTGCCTGATCTTCTGGGTAATTATTATCGTAAGTGCTTCCCGCAAGGCCTATGCCGATGCCCCAGTTGATTTTGCCATTAGTACAGTTGATGCGCTCGATGACATGGTCGGAGATCAAAATATCACGGTCGTTAATCGCCACGTTCCATTCAATGGCGTCGCCCTGTAAGTCGCTGAACTTACAGTTGGTGATGTTTGCACCGATAATCTGATTATGAAATCCCTGGCGTAAGATGGCGTAATTAGCGTGGCTGACAGTGAGGTTATCGATGGTCAGGTTACGCATGACCCGTTTGTTTTTGCCGCCGATATAAATCTGCGTTACCGGGCCAAAGCCGCTCATAGTCAGCCCTTTGATGGTGCAGTCAGAGCCGCGCACATCCAGGGTGATGTTATGCATACTGCCGCCCTCCCCCCCTGTCACCTGGCTGCCGTCCTGTAAGACAAATCGCCCTTTGCCATTGCCGCGCAGGCTTCCAAGGATGTGTAACGTTTTGCCAGCAGGAATGAAGATGCCGGTGTTGATATTGTCGCAAACCAATCCGGCAGGCACGACGACCGTTTGCCCTTCGCCGAAGGCTTGTTTAAATGAGGCGATCCAGTCGTGTGGGTTGTAGTCGTTAATGTTAACGCTTTGTCGGGCGGGAAGTGCGCGAGCGAAAGGGGTATGGAGGAAGGCAAGCGCCGAGCTTGCCGTCAGGAAGGTGCGTCGGGAGATTTTTTTAAATGGCATACGTTCTCCTCTATAAAGCCTGCAACAAGCTGGCGAGTTCTCGGTTAATCACCTGCTGGTTAAAATCGTGTTCGACTTTTTCGCGCGCACGTTTGACGACCGGAGCCAGTTCGTCGGTGTCCAGTTGGCTAAACGCCGCCAGTCGTTGCGCCAGTGCGCGAGCATCGTTCTCAGGCACCAGCCAGCCGGATTTATCGGCCTCAACCAGTTCTGGTATTCCGCTATGCAGAGTTGAAACAACCGGAATGCCGACCGCCATTGCTTCCATTAGCGCCACCGGAATACCTTCCATATCACCATCCGCACCTGTAACCGATGGCAACAGGAAGACATCCGCGTCGTCGAGCATCGCTTTCACTTCATGGCTCGGTTTAAAGCCCGGCATCTCCACCACATCTTCCAGTTGATATTGTTCGATGAGCGTGCGCAGGCGTCGTTCCCACGGGCCAATGCCGAGGATGCGATAGCGAAATGCCACGCCCTGCTCTTTCAACTGCCGGCAGGCTTCAATCGCCACATGCAGGCCTTTTTTCTCGGTTAAACGTGCGACGGAAATGATTTCCAGCGGTGTTGCGGGCGCTTTCACCGGACGCGGGCTAAAGCGCGTCATGTCCACGCCCATGCGCGATACGGCGATTTTTTCCCTCGGGCAGCCCATTTTTTGCAGCCTTCCGGCCCACAGATTACTTATCGGTAACATCAGGTCGCCACGGCGAAACAGTTGTTGATATTCGGGAGTGTAATGTTTGAGCACTTCCCGACTGGAAATATCAATGCCGTGGAAAATAGTGGCAATTTTGCCGCGAATGACACCCAGTTCGCGTAGTTTTGCTGCGGTTACCCCCGCCGGGCCAAAATGAGCGATAAAGACATCGGCATAAAATGGTGTTGTGACCTGGCCGCAAATGGCAGACAAAATCAGGTTCCGCGACTCGGCACCATAGCGTTTGAGGTTGAGCGCCTGCCAGGTATTTTTACGATGAATGCCGCGTAAGGTCTGGCTGGCGCGGTGGCGCAGTTTCGCAACTTTGCCTTGTGGTTCGTCCTGTAACCAGCGGGTTCTGGCGGCAAGGTTGTATTTCGTCCATGCCGCGTGGGTATTCTGGGTGTCGCCTTTTTGCAGCGCGACAATCTCCACCTCAAATCCCATATCAATAAACGCGGTAATTTGGTTGAGGACGAAGGTTTCCGACGACAGCGGAAATTTCAGTAAAAAGAAGCCGACCTTCATTTCACCTCCCCGATGCGCTCAAGCACAGACTGCACCATCTGCATTCCCGTCTGACGTTCGCGACTGACGGCTTCGTTAAGTCGAGCGTTCAGCACCGGGAGCTGGCCTAAGGTATCCGCAACCATCGCTTGCAGGCTGCCATCTAATAAATGACGGATATCAATTGCCATCTCCGGTAGTCCCAGCTGCTGCATAATCCCGGCGGATTTATGTTCGTAGTTGATGGCAATTGCCGGAGTAGCAAAATTCATCGAGATAATGGCGGAGTGCAGGCGCGTACCGACGGTGAGTTCACAGGCACCGAGAATTTTGCCCATTTCCAGATCGTTGAGTTCATCCATCACCACGTGGTAACGGGCAGGATCGCTGATGTGCTGGCGCAGATTGAGCGCCACCATGCGGTCGTCTTTGTTATAGCTGTCGATGCCCGTACAGGTGGAGAGCGCAATCACCTGATACCCTTCGTCGAGAATGCGATTGACCACCCCGGCAAAGGCTTTTTCATACGCTTGTTGAGTGGTGCCGAGACGTTTGTCGAACGGTGCCAGTTCGCGCAGGGTAATTGCCACCGTTTTCTGTTGTGCGGCAACGTCCAGCCAGTGTTGGACGGCATAGCTGGCGGTGAAGTCTTCTGTGTGGTGATCGACCAGCCACGCGGTATCAACGCCATGTTCCACTTTTGCGGTAGTGATATTGCTGCGTTTCATCAAATCAAGGCTGACCGATTCGCGCAGGATCAGCGCGTCGCAGTGACCAAAGACATAGTTCGCCAGTTGGTTAAATTGCTCATCCTGGAACGGGCCGACGCTGTGACCAATCATAAACAGCGGCTTTTTCGCCATAAACGTGCAAAGCGCATGTTCAAACTGCGGCACGCCGTAGAGATCGACAAAAAACGATCCGCCGACCTGAATAATGGCGTCGTAACCTGACAGCAGGCGCACGAAGTCGGTGAATCCCTGGGCGATGGCGATATTACGCAGCTTGCCAGTGTCGGTGACGCGTGAGAGCAATACCTGGTGCTGATAGCGGCGACGGAGGACTTTTTTAACGCGCCCGACAACGCCCGCCGCGCTGTTGTGTTGTTTCATTTGCAGGAACAGCGGATCGCCCATTACCGGGCGGTTGAGCAGCCAGGAAGAACTGACCGGATAGCGGCTCATCACGTCCACTTCGGTATGTGGATTGAGGATGTTGATGGCATCAAGTAAGCCGCGCAAGATGGCGCTGTCGCCACGATTGCCGCAAGTGTGGTTGCCCAGAATAAGTAATTTCATTTTTTCCTCATAAATTTGATGCCAGGTGAGGCTGTGTTTGTTGTGTTCGTTGCCGCTTTTTGCCTGATGCGACGCTGACGCGTCTTATCAGGCCTACAGGTCCCGAGCCTAGAACCGTAGGCCGGATAAGGCGTTTACGCCGCATCCGGCATTCAGTGCCTGATGCGACGCTGACGCGTCTTATCAGGCCTACAAGACCCGAGCACAGAACCGTAGGACGGATAAGGCGTTCACGCCGCATCCGGCATTCAGTGCCTGATGCGACGCTGGCGCGTCTTATCAGGCCTACAGGTCCCGAGCACAGAACCGTAGGATGGATAAGGCGTTTTACGCCGCATCCGGCAACCGTTGTCGGAACCGAAAACAGCAACTCACCCCGCCCGTAAAAGCATTTTCATTTTTTCGCTGCGACAAAACTGACGCTTCACTTCCACCACCAGCGGATGGCGCGACAGCACAATCATCACCACAAACGCCAGCACGCCCGCGGCTATTTGCACCGCCAGCAGCATCCCCAGCGCCAGTTGCCCTTTCAGCACAATGCCCAGCGCATAACTAACCACCAGCGTCGGCAGCGAGAGATAAAACGGCAGCCACAAACTCAGGATGTACTGGCGATAACTGGAACCGAGCACCGGTTTAATCATCACGAAGTAACTCAGAATGGTGTTGATAATCTGCACCAGCAGGAAACCGAGCGTGACGCCGATTGCGCCCGCCATCTGCCCACCAATAACAATCGCCGGAATAAACAGAAAGGTTTTGAATACGTTGAATTTAAAACTGATATCGACCCGCGCTTTCGCCATCAGCAGCGAACCAATCGGGTTACCCACGGAGCGCAGTAGCCCCACCACACACAGCAATTGCAGCACCGGAATAATGCTGTTCCACTTCTCACCAAAGACCAGTGGTACAAAGTTATTCGACACCACCATCAGCCCCAGCAGCGCCGGAAAGTTGATAATCCCCACCACCGACAGCAGCTTGTAGAAGTTAATGCGCAGCTTTTCGGTGTCGTCCTGAATTTTGGCGAATGCCGGAAATAACACGCGGGTGATGATGGGGTTCAGCTTCATCGGCGGCACAACGGCCACGTTGTAAGCCAGGTTGTAGCCCCCTGCCACGCCCGCGCCGAGAATACGCGCCAGCACCAGCGTTGAAAGGTTGGTGTTGAGATAGTTGATGATGCTGTCCGCCGTCAGCCAGGCACCAAAGCGTAAGTTCGGTGCCACCGACGCCAGCGAGAAATGCAGACCGGGGCGATAAATTTTGCGTCCAAAGTAGCCAAACAGCAGCGTTCTCACCGCACTATTGACCAGATAACCGAGGATCGCGGTCATCGCCAGCGGCCAGAAATGGGCGCTAACCACCGTAAAAGTGAAGCCCGCCAGCACCGCGCTGGTTTCGATCATGCCGATTTTGTTGAACTCCAGCTCCTTCTGCATCAACGCGCGGAACTGTTGCCCGTGGGGGATCACCACAAACGCCAGCGACAATGTTTTAATCAACGGTGCCAGGTCCGGGTTATTCAGCACGTCGCCGATGAGATCACTCAACAAAAACACCGCCACGCACACCACGATCCCCAGCCCGACGTTCAGCCAGTACAACGTGGTGAGTTCAAGGTGACTGATTTCTTTTCGCTGAATAATCGAGTTAGCGATACCGAAGTCAGAAAGCGTATCTGCCAGCGCGATAATCACCAGCGACACAGTCAGCAGGCCGAACTGGTGGTTGTCGATAATCCGCGCCAGCACGGTCATCTGCACCAGCCCGAGGCCGATGATGATCACCGTGGCAATCGCCGACCACTTCGCGCCGCTGATGGTTTTTTCACGTAAGCTCATATCAATATGCCGCTTTGTTAACGAAACCTTTGAACACCGTCAGGAAAACGATTTTGATATCGAACCAGACGCTCCATTCGCGGATGTACTCAAGGTCGAACTCGACGCGTTTTTCCATTTTCTCCAGCGTGTCGGTTTCGCCGCGCCAGCCATTAATCTGCGCCCAGCCGGTAATGCCCGGTTTCACTTTGTGGCGCAGCATGTAGCCTTCAATGAGCTGGCGATACTGTTCGTTATGCGCTACTGCGTGCGGACGTGGACCGACAATCGACATCCCCCCGGTCAGCACATTGATAAACTGCGGCAGTTCATCCAGCGAGGTGCGGCGCAGAAAGTTCCCCACTTTGGTGACGCGCGGATCGTTCTGCGTCGCCTGAGTCACCACTTTGTCGTTCTCCATCACTTTCATGGAACGGAACTTCCACACTTTGATCGGCTTGCCATCCATGCCATAGCGAGTCTGGCGGAAAATAACCGGCCCAGGTGAACTGAGTTTCACCGCCAGCGCAATACAGCACAGCACCGGGGAGATCAGCAGCAAGATCAGCGTCGCCAGCACAATGTCTTCCGCACGTTTTAGCAGGCGGTTAACCCCGGAAAGCGGCGTGTCATACAGCGGCACCACCGGAACGCCGTTCATCTCTTCGAGACGTGAATGGAGAATGTTGAAGGTAAAGACATCGGGGATCAGCAGCACCGAACAGGTGGTGTCCGCCAGTTGATGGACCAGTTTTTTCACTCGCGCGCCGTCGCACATTTGCATCGCGATATAGACGTTATGAATCTTACCCGCTTTAGCATCCTCGACCAGCTGTTGCAGGTTACCCGCCCAGTCGTTAGAAACGCCGCCCGGTTTCGGGTCGTGGTAAACCCCCACCACTTCAAACCCTAACCACGGCTGATTACGGAAGCTCTCCATCAGCATTTGTCCGGCGGCTAAATCCCCCGCTACGGCGACCATGCGCTTGTTATAGCCATGATTACGCAGCCAGCCCGCCCCAATACGAATACATGAACGGCAAACCACCAGTCCGATGCTGGTCAGCCCATACCACGCCAGCCAGATTTTCAGTTGCGTGTCGAAATCATTGTTGAACGCCACCAGTCCGGCGCTGAAAATCACGCTTAACGTCCAGTTTTGTAGCAACAGAGCAAATTCTGTCGCTGCCCGAACACCGCGCCATGAGCGATAAAAATCGGTGATGCCGCCCAGCATCTGGAACACCACCAGCGTAATCAGTGCCACCAACAGGTGCATGTAGAGGAATGACAGGCCGCTCACTTCGCAAACCAGCCATAGTCCGGCAAACATGATGGTGATATCTGAAAAGCGTTGCACCATAGAGATTAACGATGCATTGGTTTTCGCTCGCTCGCGCTTTTTTAGATTTGTCATCGTTGTTCCTGTTATTAGCCCCTTACCCGCAGTGGGGTAAGGGAAGATCCGACATTACTCGTTCAGCAACGTCAGCAGAGTTCGCGTTCGCGCTTCCATCAGCGGCACATCACCGCGCGATTCCACATTCAACCGCACCACCGGTTCGGTGTTGGAGGAGCGCAGGTTAAAACGCCAGTCGGCAAAGGTCATACTGATGCCATCGGTACGATCCACCGCCAGCGCCTCACGGCTAAAATGCTGTTCCACGCGGTTAATCGCCTCAGCGGGTTGCGCCAGTTTGCTGTTGATCTCACCGCTTGCCGGAAACGCCACCATCCGGTCGCGTACCAGTTCGCCCAGCGTTTTCTCTTTCAGGCACACCAGTTCGGCTACCAGTAGCCACGGGATCATGCCGCTGTCGCAGTAAGCGAAATCACGGAAGTAATGGTGAGCGCTCATTTCGCCACCGTAGATGGCGTCCTCCTTGCGCATACGTTCTTTAATAAAGGCGTGTCCGGTTTTCGACATTACCGGCGTGCCACCTGCGGCAGTCACCACATCAACGGTGTTCCAGGAGAGACGTGGATCGTGGATGATCTTCGCGCCGGGATTTTTTTCGAGGAATGCTTCTGCCAGCAGGCCGACAATGTAATAGCCCTCGATAAACTGCCCTTTTTCGTCAAACAGGAAACAGCGGTCAAAATCGCCATCAAAGGCAATGCCCATATCCGCGCCGTGTTTGATGACCGCATTGCGGGTGTCGTCGCGACATTCCGGTAGCAGCGGGTTAGGAATACCGTTGGGGAAATTGCCGTCCGGCGTGTTGTGTACTTTGATTAATTCCACGGGCGCGCCGAGGGCTTTAAAGCGGGCTTCAATGGCGTCCACCACCGGACCCGCTGCGCCATTCCCGGAGTTGATCACCAGCTTGAGCGGCGTGAGATTTTTGACATTGATATAACCGAACAGGTGATCAACGTAAGCGTCACGCAGGTTGATTTGCTGATAGCGACCGCGTTTGGTTTCATCGACGGGAGGAAAGTCGTTGGCTTCAGCCAGACGCTGGACGTCGCGCAGTCCGGTATCACCGCTGATCGGGCGAGCCCCTTCGCGCACCAGCTTCATGCCGTTATAATCCATCGGATTATGGCTGGCGGTGACTTCAATGCCGCCATCCACGCCGAGATGGAACGTGGCGAAATAGATCTCTTCGGTGCCGGACATACCGATATCCAGCACGTCAACGCCCGCATCCTGTAAACCTTTTGCCAGCGCCAGTTTTAAGGTTTCGCTGGTGAGACGGACATCACCGCCTAACACAATGGTTTTCGGTTTGAGAAATTCGCCATAGGCGCGACCAATGCGCCAGGCGATATCTTCATTCAGTTCTTCGCCTAATTTCCCGCGAATATCATAGGCTTTAAAGCAGGTTAATTTTTTCATGTCGTTACCCTTTTTCAGGCAATAGTTGGCCCTGACCGAAACGGCCAATTTTGTTTTTGTCGTTATTTACATCTCGGTTTCGCATTCATTGCCTGATGCGACGCTGCCGCGTCTTATCAGGACTACAAACCCGAACCGTAGGTCGGATAAGGCGTTCACGCCGCATCCGACAAACAGCGCCTGATGCGACGTTTACACCCGTCCGTAGCGATCCGCGAAGCGCACCACATCATCCTCTTCGAGATAAGAGCCGGAGCGCACTTCAATTAAATCGAGCGGAATTTTCCCCGGATTTTCCAGGCAGTGCGTCGCCCCCAGCGGAATATAAATGGACTCGTTTTCACCAAGCAGTTTGATATCACCATCAATGGTGACTTTTGCCGTTCCCGCGACCACTACCCAGTGTTCCGCGCGGTGATGGTGCATCTGTACCGACAAGCCCTCGCCCGGTTTCACGGTGATGCGTTTCACCTGGTAGCGGTCGCCCGCGTCGATAGAGTCATATTTGCCCCACGGACGATACACTTCGCGATGCACCCGATGCTCATGGCGACCATCGGCTTTGATCTGCTCGACCACTTTTTTCACATCCTGCACCGCGTTACGGTCGGCAATCAGCACCGCATCTTTGGTCTGCACCACTACCAGATCTTTCACCCCGACGGTGGTGACCAGGCCAGATTCGGCGTACACATAGCTGTTTTCAGTTTTGTGATTAATCACATCGCCGTGGCAAACGTTGCCCTCGGCGGTGTGGGCGCTGATCTCCCATAATGAAGACCAGGAACCAACATCGCTCCAGCCCGCATCCATCGGCACCACAACAGCATCTGCCGTACGTTCCATGACCGCGTAATCCACCGACTCTTCCGGGCAGGCGAGAAACGCTTCTTCATCCACACGAATAAAATCAAGATCCGGATCGACGGCGCTCATCGCTTTTTCACAGGCATCGAGAATATCCGGGCGATATTTTTTCAGTTCTTCGAGATAGCGTCCGGCGCGGAACAGGAACATACCGCTGTTCCAGTAATATTCGCCGCTTGCCACATAGGCCTGGGCGGTTTCCAGATTCGGTTTTTCGACAAACTGCGCCACTTCAAAGGCCACCGTATCCTGCTCACCCGCAGACACTTCACCGCGACGAATATAGCCATAACCGGTTTCTGGTAGATCCGGCACAATGCCGAAGGTCACCAGCTTGCCCGCTTCGGCATATGGCATGGCATTACGCACGGCGGCACGGAACGCGTCTTCATCGGCAATCACATGATCCGCCGCCAATACCAGCATTAACGGGTCGCTCTCCGGGCTATGACGTTTTGCCGCCAGCGCCGCCAGTGCAATGGCAGGTGCAGTGTTACGCCCTGCCGGTTCGAGAATAATGTTCTCGGTGAGTTTGTTCAGTTGACGCAGCTGTTCCGCGACAATAAAGCGGTGCTGCTCATTGCAAATCACCACCGGGCTTTCGCACTCCACGCCGTTCAGGCGGCAGATGGTGGTTTGCAGCATGGTGAGATCGCCTTTCAGGCATAAAAACTGCTTGGGGTAAAGTACGCGGGAAAGCGGCCATAAGCGGCTACCGGAGCCACCTGCCATCACAACTGGATAGAGTTTCGACTGCGCCATAATTATCCCCGAATATCATTTATAAATTGACGTAACACGTTCTCTTTATCGAGTGTGCGTTCGGCATATTCACGTGCCACCGTGTTGTGTTTGGGCAGCAGGAGCGCCTGACGGATCCCCGCCACCAGCGCCTCGACCGATTCCGGTTCTACGCAAACCGCAATGCCCGGAAAGGTTTCGCAAAGCTGCCCCAGTTCTGTGTGGGCCTCTGCGGTAATCACCGCGTTACCGCCTACCGCCAGAATATTGGTCAGTTTCGACGGCAATACGGCATCTGCCGCGCCGCGTTTTTGCACCACCAGATGGCAATCGCCCATCTTCAGCAGTGCGGGTAAAGCGTCATACGATTGCAGCGGGAAAAATTGCATGTTGCGCAGTCCACGCTGCTGCGCCATTTTTTCCAGCCGCGCTTTGCCGCCGCCCTGCCCGACAATGGCAAAAATCAGCGGTTCATCGCGCAGACGATCGGCAGCTTCAATAACGTTTTCCAGCCCCTGCTTTTCACCAATATTGCCGGAGTAAAGAATGATTTTTTTGTTATCCGGCAGGCCAAGCTGGTTACGAAGGGCATCAACATCGGCGTCTGCAACATGTTGAAAACGGGCAATTTCCGACCAGTTGGGGAAGAAGATGACGTTATCCGCCGCCACGCCTTTTTCGATGGCTTTATTCATCATCGAACGCGAAATCGTGGAAACGTTATCGACGTTATGCAGTCCGCTACGTTCGAACGCCGTTGCCAGCTGTGCCACTTTGCCGCCTTTGCCTTTTCCGGCAAGGCCCAGCCCCAGCATGGCGTCCACTTCGTAATCCTGAATATGCAGCACGGTACGCGCACCAGAGAGCTTCGCCAGCAGGCGCATTCCCGGCGTGCAAAACAGCGTTGGCACTACGCCGATAATGCGATCCGGCTTCCAGCGACGTTGCGCCATCAGTGGAAAGAAACTGCTGACGGCAAAACTGCCGAGATGCAACAGGCGTTTCAGGGTGCTCGGCTGTTTTGGCACATACAGCGGGCAGCGCCACACCGTGGCGGCCCCCTCTTCTCGTTTGTAGCGCCAGGCGGAATAGTTCTCACCCACCTGCCACTGCGGGTAGTAAGGCGGTGCGGTAATAACCCGCACCTCATGACCTTGTGCCGCCAGCCATTCCACCATCTCGCCGGTGTATTTGCCGATACCGGTTAACTCCGGCGAGTAGTTAATGCCGTAGACCAGTATTTTCATAATCCGGGTACTCCGGCACGCTTCTCAGCGAGAAAATAGGCGCGGCTGTTAGCGTGAACATCGTTACTGGCGAGCAGCGCGTCCGGCGTCAGCCAGCGGTAATCGTCATGCTGCTCATCCGGCAGTATCAGATCTTCTTCAGCGACTCTGAAGCGAAAACCGAGCACCACATAGTGAGTGGTGAAATCCTTGCCGGAGAAGTTATCGTCATAAAAGTGCTGCCAGACACCGTAGAACTGGCCTGCTGTTATCGGCAGACGCAGCCCCAGTTCCGCCATCGTCAGCCGCTCAAATGCGGCTTCCAGCGTTTCATCTTTCTGCACGCGCCCTCCCGGCACAAACCAGTAACCCTGCGCCGGGCGGTTGGTTCTTTTACCAAGCAGAAACTCGCCGCGACTGTTCTCGATAATAAAGTCGAGAGAGACAAGCGGAGTGGAGCGCACTACCGTGGCAAAGTCTTCCTGACGTAAAAACATCATTACCCCCGAAAGCGGTCTTGATTCTCAAGGAACCACTGGTAAGTGCTGGCAAGCCCCGCTTCCAGTGAGATTTCGTGATACCAGCCAAGCTGATGCAGGCGCGTCACATCCAGCAGTTTGCGCGGCGTACCATCCGGCTTGCTGGCATCAAAAACCACCCGACCTTTGTAACCCACCACTTTGGCGATGGTTTGCGCCAGCTCGCGGATAGTGCAGTCAACGCCCGTGCCGACGTTAATGTGCGACAGCATCGGCTGGGTGTTCTCCAGCCAGACTTCATGCGCCAGCTCCATGACATGAATGCTCGCCGCCGCCATATCATCGACGTGCAGGAATTCACGCATCGGTGTACCGCTACCCCACACCACCACGTCCGGTGCATTCTGTGCCGTCGCCTCGTGGAAGCGACGCAGCAATGCAGGGATCACATGCGAATTACTCGGGTGGAAGTTGTCATGCGGGCCATACAGGTTGGTCGGCATGACTGAGCGGTAATCGCGTCCATACTGGCGATTGTATGATTCGCACAGTTTGATCCCGGCGATTTTGGCAATAGCATAAGGCTCGTTAGTCGGCTCCAGCGTGCCCTGCAACAACTCGCTTTCTGCCATCGGCTGTTTTGCCAGTTTCGGGTAGATGCAGGACGATCCGAGAAACAGCAGTTTGTTCACGTCGTTCTGATGCGCGGCGTGAATGATGTTGCTCTCAATCATCATGTTCTGGTAGATGAAATCCGCCGGATAGGTGTTGTTGGCAACAATGCCGCCCACTTTCGCCGCCGCCAGATAGACCTGGTCAATGCTTTCGCTGGCAAAGAAATCATGCACGGCGCGGCTGTCCAGCAGGTTCAGTTCATCGCGGGTGCGTAATACCAGCTCCACATCACCGCGCTGTTCGAGCTGTCGCCTGATGGCGGAACCGACCATTCCGCGATGGCCAGCAATAAAAATGCGTTGTTTACTCATGCTTATGACTCCAGCGCGATCGCCACGTCGTAGCCGTGAGATTTCAGCAGAGAGTGTTTTTTCGCCGCTTCGAGGTCATTAGCCACCATTTCAGACACCATCTCTCTGAGGGTGATTTCCGGTTTCCAGCCCAGTTTTTCGTGCGCTTTGGTCGGGTCGCCGAGCAGCGTTTCAACTTCTGCCGGACGGAAGTAACGCGGGTCAACGGCGATAATCACATCGCCCGGTTTAACGCCCGGCGCGTCATGCCCGGTGACGGAAACCACAATGCCCTTCTCTTCAACGCCCGTGCCTTCAAAGCGCAGTTTGATGCCCAGCTGTGCTGCCGCCATTTCCACGAACTGACGCACGGAGTACTGAACGCCGGTCGCGATAACGAAATCTTCCGGCTGTTCCTGTTGCAGCATCATCCACTGCATTTTTACGTAGTCTTTGGCATGGCCCCAGTCGCGCAGGGAATCCATATTGCCGAGGTACAGGCACGACTCCAGCCCCTGGGCGATGTTGGCGATTGCGCGGGTTATTTTGCGGGTAACGAAGGTTTCGCCACGGCGCGGGGATTCATGGTTGAAGAGAATACCGTTGCAGGCGTACATGCCGTAGGATTCGCGGTAGTTAACGGTGATCCAGTAGGCGTACAGTTTGGCGACCGCATACGGAGATCGCGGGTAGAACGGCGTGGTTTCTTTCTGCGGAATTTCCTGCACCAGACCATACAGTTCAGAGGTGGAAGCCTGATAGAAACGGGTTTTCTTTTCCAGACCGAGGAAGCGGATCGCCTCGAGCAGGCGCAGCGTACCCATCGCGTCGACGTCAGCGGTATATTCCGGTGACTCAAAAGAAACCGCAACGTGGCTCATTGCCCCCAGGTTGTACACTTCATCCGGCTGTACTTCACGCAAAATGCGCGTCAGGTTGGAGGTATCACTCAGGTCGCCATAATGCAGATGGAATTTCGGGTTGCAGGTGTGCGGATCCTGATAAATGTGATCCACGCGCTCGGTGTTGAATGACGATGCGCGACGCTTAATACCATGCACCTCGTAACCTTTTTCCAGCAGAAACTCTGCCAGGTAAGAACCGTCTTGTCCGGTTACACCGGTGATGAGAGCGACTTTTGACATGTCTTATTCCTCTGTATTTTTGAATTTATTCAGTTTCAACGCGTTCGCGTATCACCACTGCGGGATTCCCCCGGCAAACCACATTTGTCGGAAGCGATTTAAAAACACTGCTTCGTGCACCCACGACGGTGCCGTCGCCGATTGTGACGCCTGGGGCAACAAAGACATCGGTTGCCAGCCAGCATTTCTCGCCAATCACAATAGGCGTGGCGTTAATGGTGAAATGTTGACTTGCATGGTCGTGGCTACCGGTGCATAAATAACTTTTTTGCGATATCACCGAATGTGCGCCAATGGTTATTTCACCGAGGGTATATAAATTGACGTCATCGCCGACCCACGCGTAATCACCTAAGGTTAATTTCCACGGATAGGTAATTTTTACTGACGGACGAATAACTACGTTTTTTCCTATTTTTGCGCCGAATAAACGTAATAAAAAAGCCCGCCAGCGATACAATACTTGTGGCGACCAGGCAAATATTGTTGCCTGTACTGCCCACCATAATTGCACTTTAATAGCGTTGCCGCCCCGGAACCCTTTCGGCACCGAGAAACCGCTTAAATCTTGCATCGTTTTCCCTTATATTCAGCTTTTGTTATATAAGGCTTTCGTCTTTGAGGTAGTACGTTGGCGTAAATGCCAGGATAATTCTGCCCAGAAGCCAGGCACATGTAATATTTGCCGTTGGACTTTTTTGGCGTCAGCACACAATTCCATATTATTGGTGGTTGATACCCCACCCATGGAAAATTCAGACACCAGGCCATTGAGTTTTTTAAATGCATAACCGACTTTATACATTTTAGCCGCCAGCGCGTAATCGGAAGATACTTTATATTCCAGGTCATAACGCCATTTTTTCAAGCCGGATACCGGGAAAAATATCGCCTGATGGCTGGCGGGCAGGCTGTGATAAATATACCAACCCGGTTTAGCACTACGCTTAATTTTATGCCCGTCGCCAAAATCCAGCAGCGCATCGCCGGTGATCATCACGTTATCTTTTTGCATTTTTAACTTACGGACAAAATTTGCGGCATCCTGATGAAAAATATCGCCCGAGTTGAGAAACAACGCGAACTTGCCTTGTGCCATCGCAATGCCTTTGTTCATGGCGTCGTAGATACCGTTATCTGGCTCGCTGACAAAGCGTAGGTTAAAGATACCATTGAGATTTTCCAGATACTCACGGGTGCCGTCGTTGGAACCGCCATCGACAACAATCCATTCGAAGCTGATATCTTCCGCCTGCGCCAGATGCGCCAGCGAGGCATGTGTTTTGACTATCCCTTCGAGGTTACGAAACGCGACAGTGATTATGCTAAGCAACATGTTCTTATTCTTACCTCGTAATATTTAACGCTTTTCGCAAAATAAACGGACAGACGATTAAAAATGCATATTCCGGGCTAAATATCGAACCGGTAAAAAACAGCGATACCGGAGTAAAAAGATATAATTGCACGCGAAAATTGCGGTTATCACCAAAAGCGTTGATCATCATTTTTATCACTTTCCCCATGTACCACAGCGATAAAAACACCGCGAACCAGGAAAAATAAATAATCAGCAGATACAAACCATTGTCTATGGTTTTTCCGACATCCGCACCGTTAAATATTCCGAATGATGCGACATATTCATAAAGTGAGCCAAATCTGACTACACCGTCAATATGGGTCAAAGAATAACCGACCATCACCAGCGGACCGACAATACGATAATACGATGACGATCCTTCCGTACCTAAATCGCCCAGACGGGTGGAAATATAAGGAAACGCGATTACCACACCAACCAGGAATACAGCCAGAGAAATCAATGCTAACGGTAACTTTTTCTTAATCGCCTCTTTATTCAGATATTGGAATGCCCACTCCAGCAAATAAAACAGGATAAAGGTCATAACCCCTGAAAACGATCCGGATAATATTATCCCTGCGAGAATCATAGCATCGGTTTTAGGCGTTTTGATACCAAACTGTTTGATGCTGAGCCAAATTGAGATTAATGCCAGAGCGAAAAATGCCGGTTCGAAATAAAGTGCTGTCGTACGCTTACCGCCGAATTTAATGAAATTCAGTACATAGCTGTTGCTGTAAATCAGATATTTCGAAATCGACTCCATAATACTGCTGCCGCCGGTGAGGATAATTTGCGCCATCTCCACCGCCGCCAGCGCCACCACCAGCCCGACCACCAGATAAAAGAAACGTAATATCTTGCGATGGTTGTGTGGCGAAATTGTTTTAAAACGAATACTCCACACCATGCCAATAATGATCACAATATAGACAAACAGCATGGTTGAAGTGACGTATTTACCGGCATCCAGCGACTGACCAAACAGGTAGTTAAACGCCGTGAGTCCCGCACCAATCCCTAAGGCAATCATCAATTTTTTAACGCTGATGCGTTCTAAAAACAGCAGTAACAAGACAGGTAAAAAAGTGACGATAGTGATGGGGAAACTTTCGCCAAGCTGGGCGATTTTGACGTTAACCAGCAGGTAGATCAGCGGCAGCAGCAGGTAGCTACAGATTCTGATAGAAGTTGACATACTCCTCCAGCATCTGTTGTCCACTGTAGGCGGCGCGGCTGCGTTGGCTGAACTCAGCCAGCGTGGTACCAAATATCGCCTGCGCGATTTCCGGTTTGCTTAACTGCACCAGTTGCAGCACCTCTTCTTCACTGACGGTTTTACCGCCGGATTTTTGCAGCACTTCACGCGCCGCATCGCTATGGGTGGCAATCACCGGCACGCCAATCGATAGCGCCTCACACAAAATCAGCGGGTAGTTATCGACGCGAGAACTGAACACCAGCGCATCCATCTGATTGAGCGCGCTCATCAGCTTACGTTTGTCGGTTTCAAAGCCGTGATTAACCACGTTGCCAGCGGTGAACGGCGAGAACTTACCGAAGGTATGCAGTTCAATTTTGTCGCCCAGCGCCATCATCTCACGCACCAGTTGCTGGTTAGTCTTGCCGTCGTAACGCAGGTCATGCGCCACCACCGCGATTTTCGGCTTGCCCTGGGTTTCGCGCACCGGAGGCAAGTCCGCCAGAATCGCTTCGGTTGCCATATCAATACCATTATTGATAATCCGGCAACGCCCTGGCCCGTACAGACTATTGAAAGCGTCAGCCACATGCTGGCTGGGGGAAATAAACTGACAGCCCAGCGCCAGCATCTCACGAAATAACTGGCGTTTGCCCGCCACCAGCTGGTGTGCCCGATCAATCTTCACCGGCGGATAGTTATTTAAGGTCGGGCATTTCTGGCAGCCCGTTTTCCAGCCTTCACAACCGTCGGTAAAGGCGCAGCGCCCGGTAACGCTCCAGTGGTCGTGCAGCGTCCAGACCAGAGTGACATCCGGTTTATGGTTTTTCACCTTTTCGCAAAAGCGCACCACGCTCTTAAGATTTAGCCAGTAGCTGTGCAGCACATGAAAATGCAGAACCACCGGCCCCGGGGTGCGAGTAATGGTGCGATATAACTCATTGAAATTGCCGAACAGATCGCGATTAAACAGACGAAACAACGCAATGTTCGCCATCGCGGTCATCCGCGGCGTATGTTTGATGACCTGCGGATAGTTCTGATGGCTGACGCTCTCTTTGCCGCCTTTGCCGTAGCCGTAGACAAAATGTGACGCCAGCCCCTGTTGCAGCGCACGCTGATGGAGATCTAACGCCACACCTGCCGCCCCGCCTTCCGCCAGTCGCACATTAAATTGCAGAATATTCATTTAATTACCTTCACTCGCGCTTTTTCTCCCACCACCAGCGCGTTGTCCGGGACAGAGTCGAGCACCACGCTGCCCGCGCCCACGGTGACGTTGTTACCAAGCGTGATATCACCAAGAATAATGACGTTGGCACCGAGTTCGACGCCGTTGCCAATGTGTGGACATGCCATGTTATCGGCACCACGATTGCCGATAGTGACGCCGTGGCGAATGGTGAAATCATCCCCCGCTACCACGTTTTTATTGATCACTACGGCGTAACCGTGATGGATAGTAAAGCGGCGGCCAATGGTCGCGGCGGCCTGGATTTCATAACCGAAAAAGCATTCGGTGATAATGCGATACAGCACCAGCAGCGGGGCCGCCCACAGATTGTTGAGGACGTTCTTTTTGCGCCACACCGAACAAAAATGAGCAACACGATAGGCAAGAACCATGCAGCACGGGCGTAAACTCCAGCTGTTGGCACGCAGATCTTCCAGCATCTTTAGCGCCCCCGAATACCATCAGCCAGACGTTTGCCGTTACGCACCGACAGCAGCGTCAGCAAAGTGCGCCAGGTCATACGTTTATTGCGGATCTGGTAGAGGGTAAACAGCTGATATTTTTTGCTTGCACGGTCAAATTTATCTTTGTGCTTGCGGTAAAAGTGGAAGTACCCGGAGAATTTTTTCGGTGACGAGGTGATCTGCATTTCACCGTGATTGATATGCAGGATCTGCGTCGCCTCTTCCACTTTCCACGGTTCGCCATACTCCACCACCATCCGCAGGAAGATGTCGTAATCCTGTGCTGCTTTCAGTTCGGTATCGAACAAGCACTCTTTGAAACGCCACGCCCAGGTAAAAACCTGATTGCCAATGATATTGCGTTTATAGAACAGGCGGCGTGAGTACGGCGATTTGGGATACAGTGGTAAGCTTGCTGGTTGGGAATAAACTTCTCCCTGGCATACGTAGTCGTTAGCGTACAAAAAGGCGTGAGTGACCAGTTGCTGTTTATGGGCGAGGAAGACGCTCAGACGGTTGGGTGTCCATTCGTCATCGTCATCGATCCCGGTAATGTATTCCCCTTGCGCCAGCATAATAGCCTGGTTACGTACCGCGCACGCCCCGCTGTTAATATCGTTGTGGATGTAAGTGATACGCGGATCGTTGAGGGCGGTGACGTACTGTTGCAGTTGTTCCCAGGAGGTGGAGCAATCATCCACGATGATCATCTCCCAGTTGCTGTAGTCCTGGCGCAGGACCGATTTTATCGCCCGAATCGCCAGTTGTTGGCGGTTCCAGGTTGGCATATAGATTGAGATCAGCGGATTATCTTTCATAGGTTGTTCTCCCGGAGTGTCGAGATGTTCTGCCGGTTTATAAGCTTGTTTACGGGTTCTGTTGCCGGATGCGGCGTGAGCGCCTTATCCGGCCTACGGAGCTGGTTTGCTTGCCGGATGCGGCGTGAAGGTAGGTCGGATAAGATGCGTCAGCATCGCATCCGACAGCGGATGTCGTTATTTCGCATCCGACTTATATTCGTATTCGTAATAGCCATAATCCTGATACGCGCTGGCGCGGCGGAAGATGGAGTTCAGAATCACCCCTTTCACCGGAATACCGTTTTGCTCAAAGCGGCTCAGACTGGTTTCCACTTCTTTCAATGTGTTGACCGCATAACGCGCCACCATTAACGTGGTTCCGACATGACGACCAACAATTGCGGCATCGGTCACTGCCAGAATCGGCGGCGTATCAATCAACACCAGGTCATAGTTTTTACTCGCCCAGTTCACCAGTTCGGCAAAGCGTTCGCTCATCAACAGCTCAGAAGGATTTGGCGGCACCTGACCGCGCGGGATCAGGTCAAATTTGGCAATAGAGGTCGGTTTAGCAGCGGTAGTAATATCGCCCTGACCAATCAGAATTTCCGACAGACCATTGACGTTATTGGTGCCCAACAGCTCGTGGGTGTAGCCTTTGCGCATATCACAGTCGATCAACAACACCCGTTTATTGGTCTGGCTGATCACCGCCGCCAGGTTGGCGCAGACAAAGGTTTTACCAATTGACGGGCTAACCCCGGTCATCATCAACACATTGTTCTGCGCCTGCATCATCGCGAAGTGCAGACTGGTACGCAGACTACGGATGGCTTCAATCGCCAGATCGGTTGGATTCCCCACTGCCAGTAGCTGGCTCTGTTTATAGCGTTTAACCCCTTTGATGGTTTTGACGCTATCGCGCGCTTTCTGCCACTCCGACAGCGGGATGCTGGCATAGACGCTGATTCCGTGTTCTTCCAGCACTTGCGGGCTTTCGATGCCGCGATTAAACAACGAGCGCAGCAGCACACCCACGATAGAGAGCATCAGGCCAAGGATAATCGCGCCGAGGATAATCAGCCCTTTCTTCGGTTTTAGCACGCCAGGCTGGGTGATTGCCGGGTCAACAATGCGCACATCGCCGACGGTGCTGGCTTCGGTGATTTTCAGCTCCTGCTCTTTATTCAGCAGTTGCATATAGACCTGCTGACCAGACTCGACATCGCGGGTCAGGCGCACAATCTCCTGCTGGGTTTTCGGCATCGCCGTTACGCGACCATTAAGTTTGGCTTTTTCGTCTTCCAGCGCCTGACGTTTCTCCAGCAGCGTGCGGTACGCGGGGTGAACTTTGGTGTACAGCTTGGAGATTTCCGCCTCTTTAAAGGTCAGTTCGTTCAACTGCGCGTCGATGTTCACCATCGAATCGAGCACCGCTTTCGCTTCCAGCGGCAGATCAACAGAATCTTTATCCTGACGGAAGGCATTCAGTTTGTTTTCGGCAACATCGAGGCGGCTACGTACTTCCGGTAACTGTTGCGCGAGGAAAGCGAGGCTTTTCGACGCTTCCGCCGATTTGCGCTCAATATTTTGTTCCTGATAGTTACGGGCGATGCTGTTAAGAATGTCGCGGATCTGTTCGCGATCTTCACCGGTATAAGTCAGGCTCAGTACGCCTGCGTCTTTGCCGTTCTCCGTTACCGTCAGGCTGTTTTGCAGTTGGTTGATCATCCCCAACGTGGAGTATTTGGTGACGGTAAACTCACTGCCCGGGCGGGCGTGAATGGCTTCAACCATCAGCGTGACGCCTTCTTTTTTCAGCATCTGGCCCGCTTGCCCACGGGCGCTAAAGCCGCCATCACTGCTCAGAGTGTAGTTTTTGTCATCCAGCACATTAAGCGTAAACACCTGGTCCGCCATCTCTTTCGGGCGGTTAAAGGTGGTCACTTTCACCGTCTCGTTCTGACGTCCCATCAGGCGATCCCAACCCGCACCGAAAATCGGGAACGTGTTTTTGCTCACCGCAATATCGAGGTCTAGATCGTCCACCGTTTTACCAAGCACCAGACGCGAACGAATCAACTGGATCTCGGCGTCCGATGCAGGCGGTTTGTTGGCTAATGCCGAGCCAATGTCCTGCACTAACGAATTGCCGCTGTTTTGTTCGATTTGTACCAGTGCGTCGGCACTATAAATCGGCGTGGCGAAGAAAGTGTAAACCACAGCACAGAGGGCAAATACAGCGGTGATGCCAATCACCCACCAGCGCGCTTCAATGACGGTGCCGACCAGGCGACCAATATCGATTTCATCACTGCCCGTTACCGGAGCGGCATGTTGTTTTACTTTTTCTGTCATTCTTATACCTGCTCTGCGTTCAATGCCTGCGCCCACTGGCGGGCAGACCGTTCAAGTAATGTGTACACCGCTGCAAACGTTTCCCGGCTTTTGCGATACGGATCGGGGATTTCACATTCGTTATCCCAGTGACCAAACAGCATCACTTTGCCGCGCATCTCAGGTGCCATCTCGCATAAGCGTTCGATATGGCGCTTTTCCATGGTCAAAATCAGGTCATAGTTGCGACACAGGCGGCGGCTGATTTGCCGTGCACAGTGACCTTCCAGAGACAGTTGATGTTCTGCGGCGACGCTGATAGCGGTAGGATCTGCGCCCTTACCGACCAGCGCGCCGAGTCCAGCGGACTCCACTTTCAGTTCCGGGTGATAACGTTGCAGTAAGCGTTCCGCCGTCGGGGAACGGCAAATATTGCCGACACAGACAACTAAGATGTTGTTAAACATGACGATTACCAGTTATGAATGTCGCTGGCTGTATCCGTCATGTAACGGACACCGCTAATAGTTGGCAGCAACTGATTGATCAGACGGTTCCAGCGGGAAACCGGGGCGGTGGTGACATACACCACGTCATAAGGTTGCAGGCGGAATTCTGTCGCCATCACCAGCGACGTGGCATCGGACATATCCAGCTGGTAGATATTGGCAATCTTGCCGTTACGCCCGCCCTCGCCTTTCAACGGACGAATGACAAAGATGCCGCTGGCGTTGGAGGTGGTCATGTCGATACCTTCAGCATTGCCCAGGGCTTCAGTCAGGGTCATACCGCTAAAGTCCATTTTCAGGGTGCTCTGTTTCTTAACTTCACCCATCACAAATACTTTCAGATCATCATTACGCGGCACGTAGAGAATATCGCCGGGGTAAAGCAGTCGGTTCTGATTGAGGTCGCCGTTTTGCATCAGCGCCTGCAAAGAAATGCGTTCTTCACGACCATTGTGTGTTAGCACCACGTTGCGCCAGTCAGCGGTGTCGGTCAGGCCACCTGCGGCGTTGATGGCATCGAGAATGGTCAGTGGTACGTTGGTGATCGCCTGTTGACCGGATTTATTCACCTGACCTGAGATATAGGCCTTTTGTGAGCGGAAGGCGGCGATATTAACGTCCACCTGCGGGTCAGCGATGTACGTCGCTAAGCGCCCGGTAATATCACTGCGGATTTCAGCGAGCGTTTTCCCGACTACGTGAACCTTGCCGATATACGGGTAAAACATAGTGCCGTCAGGCTGTACCCAGTTGCCGGTGTCGCTGGAGCTGCGGTACTGACCGGCTGGCGTGGTGAGTTCCGGGTGATCCCAGACGGTGACATTCAGAACGTCCCCCGGCCCGACGCGATACTGGTAATTCGCGATCTCGCTTTCCAGCGTCATATTGGGGCGCGCTACATTCGGGCGTGGGCGTAATTGGTCAATCAGGCGCGGGGTCAGCGGATAAACATTCACCATTTTGTCGAGATCGAAATCAGCGTCCTGCTGTTTGATGACGTCTTTGCCCATCGTCGACATATTGCTGCCCGGAAGTACTGTGCAACCGCTTATCAAGGTTACTGACACCAATAATGGCATCAATTTCATTTTGGATTTCATCATTGTTTATTTATCACTTTGGCAGAGTAATTATCCTGTGCACTATTAATAGCAATGTCGCCATGCACATTTACCTTGCAGTTAATTGAATAAAAATTTAACTGGCATCAGTCCTAAAAAAATTGATTTCATCCGCAGGCTATTGACAGAATAATTCAGACTGGTCTTTCAGGCATCCAGACACGCTACCGCCCCTGGCTTTTTAGCTACCAATACACTGATTTAGCTTAATTTTTAAAACCCTCTCAACATACAGTCGTTGATGAGAAAGGGTTATTGCGGAAATTAACTTCCGAATATAAGGTGACATTATGGTAATTGAATATTGGCTCTCCAATAATGCAGGAGGAAGTGTTACAGCTAACGGAATAGCAGGCAAGGTAACAATTCGGCAATTGGCTATTTTTAAGAATTATATTAAGTGTCATTCAATATGGTTTTTAGGAGTTTCTTTAGGTTGACAATATTTAATATTGCGTCTCCACATGCGATATTTCTTAAATAATGTTTTATTATTACCACTTTTAATTCAGGGATAATGTGAGGTTATTACCCTCAAATAATATGAGATAAATAGTGCTGCAACATTGCATTTTTGCCCCGATTTATCCATGATCGAATTGTGACATTTGTCATACAACGAATAGGTTTTGTACTTACTATGGAATGGATTGCCGATCCGTCTATCTGGGCCGGGTTAATCACGCTGATTGTGATCGAACTGGTCCTCGGCATTGATAACCTGGTCTTTATTGCCATCCTCGCCGAAAAACTACCGCCGAAGCAGCGCGACCGCGCACGGGTTACCGGGCTGCTGCTGGCGATGTTAATGCGCCTGTTACTGCTGGCGTCAATCTCCTGGCTGGTCACCCTGACTCAACCGCTGTTCAGCTTCCGCTCGTTTACCTTTAGCGCCCGCGACTTAATCATGCTGTTTGGTG
>OASS01000163.1_pt1 | contig 42228 bp, 31 predicted proteins | sample 1475811 | NCBI WGS metagenome assembly OASS01 (sample SAMEA2579922, study PRJEB22360) | human gut metagenome | biome: human gut; feature: human-associated habitat; material: faeces | place: Denmark | collected 2008/2010 | reverse complement strand
CAAGCCCCGCCCCTACGGAGCATTTTGGCCGGGCGGTGCCTGCCGCAGCAGACCTTTGTAGGGGCCGACGCCCACATCGGCCCGCCCCTCCGGGCCACCGGTCAGCTCCGGGCGGGTGTAGGCACCCGCCCCTACACACAGGCGCCGCAAGATAGCCCTCCGGAAGCGGAACCACGGAAATGTAGGGGCGGCCCCTGTATGCGGGAGACGGCGGGGCGCTACTCCAGAGGGAGGATCACCCTGCGGTAGATACGCCGCAGGAAGATCACACAGAGGGCCAGAGAGGCCAGCTCCGCGATAGGAAAGGCCCACCAGACGGCGGTGACGCTGCCGCTGAGGGACAGGAAGAACGCCGCGGGCAGGAGGATCAGGAGCTGACGGACAATAGAGATCATCATGCTCAGCAGGCCATTGCCCAGGGCCTGGAAGGTGGAGGAGCAGATGATGCTGAAGCCCGCAAAGACAAAACACAGGCTGATGATGCGCAGGGCGGGCACACCGATGGCCAGCATGTCGGCGGACGCCTCAAACAAGCCGAGAATATCCGCCGGGAAGAGCTGAATGACCACCAGGCCCACCAGCATGATGGCCACGGCCAGGAGGGCGCTGAATTTCACCGTGTCCACCAGGCGTTTACGCTTACGGGCGCCGTAGTTGTAGGAGACGATGGGCACCATGCCGTTGTTGAGGCCGAACACCGGCATGAACACGAAGCTCTGGAGCTTGAAATACACGTTGAACACGGCCACGGCGGTGGACGAGAAGGCGAACAGGATCTGGTTCATACCGAAGGTCATCACAGAGCCGATGGAGTTGAGAATGATGGACGGCGCGCCCACGGAGTAGATGTTTCGGATCACCGGGCCGTTGGGGCGGAAGCCCCGGAGGGTTGGGTGGATATCGTGGTTGCAGGTGAGGTTGAACAGCACCGCCAGGACGGCCGCCACGATCTGGCCCAGGACGGTGGCTGCGGCGGCCCCCGCCACCTCCATGCGGGGGAAGGGGCCCAGGCCGAAGATGAGCACCGGGTCCATGATGATGTTGATGATGGCCCCGGTGCCCTGGGTGAGCATGGTGTAGAAGGTGCGCCCGGTGGCCTGGAGCAGCCGTTCGAACATGATTTCCAGGAACAGCCCGAAGGACAGGCCGCCGCAGATGCGCATATAGGCGGTGCCGGAGGAGACGATATCGGGGATATCGGTCTGTACAGCGATGAAGGGGTGGGCCAGGGTGAGCCCGGCCACCGTAAAGACCAGCGTGGAGAGCACCGCCAAAAACACGCCGTTTTCCGCCGCGCGGTTGGCGGCATCATAGTTCTTCTCCCCCAGGCTGCGGGAGAGGAAGGCGTTCACACCTACGCCGGTGCCCACGCCCACGGCGATCATCAAATTCTGAAAAGGGAACACCATGCCCACTGCCGTCAGGGCGTTCTCGCTGAGCTTGGCCACGAAATAGCTGTCCACCACGTTGTAGAGCGCCTGCACCAGCATGGCGATCATCATAGGCAGAGACATGGAGAGCACCAGCCGCCGGACCGGCATGGTGCCCATTTTGTTTTCCCGCAGTTCTTCTGACATAACCGACCTCCAAACACCAAAACAGGGCCGCAGCAAACTGCTGCGGCCAAATAAAAGTGATTGGTTTTATTTTACTGGAATTGCGGCGGTTCGTCAATCCTTTTGTGGAATCAGGGCGCTTTTTCAAACAAGGAGGGACGGCCCAGGTCGGTAAAGCCCGCGGCCTTGGCGTCGGGGGAGCACACCACGCCCCCCAGGGAGTAGGAGCAGTGGAGTACCAGAAGCCCTCCGTCCTCTCCCCGGCCGACCACGATCCCCACATGGGACAGATCGGGATAGAAGGCCAGATCGCCGGGGAGGGCGTCGGCCCAGTCCACCGGGGCGCACAGGGCCCGCTGGGCCCGCACGCCGTTGCCCACGGCGGCAAAGGCGGCGGGGTCTCCGGCGGCGTTGACGGCGCACCAGGATACGAAGCCGGAGCAGTCCAACCCAAAAGGCAGGCTCTCCCCGCTGGTGCTGCTGCCCGGGGCCGTGACCACTGCCGGGACGCCCCAGCGCGCGTCCCACCCCACCGCGTCCGACTTGCCGCCCCAGAAGTAGCCCACCCGCCCCACCAGGGCGGCCCCGCTCTCCACAAAGGCCCGGCGCAGGGGGGACAGCTCCGCCGGAAGGGCGGCGGCGATGCGCTCCCCCACCTCGCCCTGGGGCAGCGGCGTGGGGACGGATGGGACCGGAGTACGGAGGAGCAGCCCCGCCAGCACCCCGGTCAGCAGCAGAAGGACGGACAGGTGGGGCCGGATGGAGCCGCTACCCCTCCCCATGCTCCAGCCGCTCCAGCAGGGCCTCCAAATTGCGCACGGTGTCCTCGTTTAAATAGTGCTCCACCTGCTCCACCAGCTCCAGCTCGTCCGTGGAGCCGTTGAGCATACAGAAAAAGCGGTGGAGCACCTCGTGCCGGTGGAGCAGCCAGCGCCCCACCGACCACCCCTTCTCTGTGGGCTGGATCAGGCCGTACTTTTCAAAGGCCACCAGCCCCAGCGCGCGGAGCTGATACACCATCTTGGAGGCCGAGGAGGGACGCACGTTGAGCCCCTCCGCCAGCAGGCCGATGCGCGCACAGCCGTCCGCCTCCGCCTGGCGGCAGATCATCTCCAAATAATCCTCCATCGCCCCCGTAAGGGCGTGTTGACTGCGCATCTGATAGCCCTTCTGGGTGTAAAAATCCGGTTTTCCCTCCTGGGACATGCACACACGCCTCCCGTCCTCCGGCACCCTTTCGGGGCCGCGGCAATAGGATAGAGCACGGAAACAAAGTTTCCTCAAGCTAATGTATGTAAGGAGACCGGCGATATGAATCCATCTTCTTTGAACAGCCTCCGCGTGGGCCAGAGCGCCCGCGTCAGCCATATTGAGGCCGAGCCCGCCATGCGCCGCCGCCTGCTGGACATCGGCCTGATCCCCGGCACCCGGGTGACCTGTACGGCGGTGAGTCCCGCCGGCGATCCGGCGGCCTACCTGATCCGCGGCGCCGTCATCGCCCTGCGGGGCCGTGACGCCGGGGGCGTGTACCTGGGGGACGCCCTATGGGACTGACCAGCACCTCCACCGGCGCCGGGGCGGCGGACACCGCCCTGGTGCTCCGGCGTGAGCGGCCCGACGACCGCATCGTGGCCCTGGCGGGCAATCCCAACGTGGGCAAGTCCACCGTGTTCAACGCCCTTACCGGCCTGCGCCAGCACACCGGCAACTGGCCGGGCAAGACAGTGACCAGCGCCCAGGGCCGCTGTGAGCGGGGCGGCCGGGGCTATGTGCTGGTGGACCTCCCCGGCACCTACTCCCTCATGGCCCACTCCGCCGAGGAGGAGGTGGCCAGGGACTTCCTTTGCTTCGGCGGCGCGGACGGGGCGGTGGTGGTGTGCGACGCCACCTGCCTGGAGCGCAACCTGAATCTGGTACTCCAGACCCTGGAGCTCCAGCCCCGCACCGTGGTGTGCGTCAACCTCCTGGACGAGGCGGAGCGCAAGGGTGTGCGGGTGGAGCTGGAGGGGCTGTCCCGCCGTCTGGGGGTGCCCGTGGTGGGCGCCGCCGCCGGCCGGGGGGAAGGGCTGGAGGCGCTGATGGCGGCGGTAGAGGGGGTGATCTCCGCCCCGGAGCCGCCTACCCCTGTTCCGGTGCGCTACCCGCCCCCGGTGGAGTTTGCCGTGGCCTCCCTTCGGCCCCTGCTGGAGCCCCGCCTGAGGGGCCGCCTCCCCGCCCGCTGGACGGCCCTGCGCCTGCTGGAGGGGGACGGGGCCTTTCTGGACCGGCTTTCCGCCGCTCTGGAGTGGGACCCCCGGGCGGACGCCGCCCTGTGGGGGGCGGTCGAGGAGGCCCGCGCCGATCTGGAGCGGCAGGGCCTGGGTGGCGGCGCCTGGTGCGAGCGGGTGGTGTCCGCTCTGGTGGAGACCGCCGAGGCCATCGGCGCGGCCTCCGTCACCCAGCTCCGGTCCGCCGCCGGGCGGCGGGAGCAGCGGCTGGACCGGCTGCTTACCTCCCGCGCCACCGGCATCCCCCTGATGCTGCTCCTTCTGGCCGGGGTGCTGTGGCTCACCATCACCGGGGCCAACTACCCCTCCCAGCTCCTGTCCGACGGCCTGTTCTGGGTGCAGGACCGGCTGAGCGACCTGTTTGCCTACTTAAACGCCCCGGCGTGGCTCCACGGCGCCCTGGTTCTGGGTGTCTACCGGGTGCTGGCCTGGGTGGTGAGCGTCATGCTGCCCCCCATGGCCATCTTCTTTCCCCTGTTTACCCTGCTGGAGGACTTCGGCTACCTCCCCCGGGTGGCCTTTGTCCTGGATCACGCCTTTCAGCGGGCCAAGGCCTGCGGCAAGCAGGCCCTGACCATGTGCATGGGCTTTGGCTGCAATGCCGCCGGGGTGGTGGGCTGCCGGATCATCGACTCCCCCCGGGAGCGGCTCATCGCCATTCTGACCAACAACTTCGTGCCCTGCAACGGGCGATTCCCGCCACCGGAGAAAGGGCAAATCGCCCCGCCCGGCCAGCAGGGCCTCCAGGGCCTCCCGCCGGGCGGCGGCGTCGGCCGGGACGGCCAGGTGGATTTCAACGTGTCTCGGGTGATTGCTGCGCATATGCCTCGCCTCCTGTTCCACAAGGCTATGCTCCTGGGTGGAAAAAAAGAGCGGCGCGGGCAGCGCCCGCGCCGTTAAACGGTTATTTTTTCCTGGCGGATTGCTTCAGGTTCTCGTGATCCTCCAGCAGAGCCTGGGAGGCCAGGTCGAAGGCGGCGGCGTCCTCGTAGGCGTTGACCAGCTCGCTCTCCTGCAGATCGCTGTAGTCGTGCTCCTTGCCGCGGTAGACCAGCTTGAGCAGGACTGGGGTGAGGATGGTGGTGGCGATGACCATCAGCACCACCGGGCCGAAGAACTCCTCCTTCATCAGTCCGGCGGCAATGCCGTTGTTGGCCACGATCAGGGCCACCTCGCCGCGGGAGATCATGCCCACGCCGATGCGCAGGGCGTCCTGGTTGGAGTAGCGGCACAGCTTGGCGCCCAGTCCGCACCCCACCACCTTGGACACCACGGCCCAGAGCACCAGCAGCACGGCGAAAAGCAGGATGGTGGTGCTCATCTCAGGCAGGACCACCTTCAGGCCGATGCTGGCGAAGAAGATGGGGGACAGCAGGGCGTAGGACAGGGTATCGAAGCGGTCCTGGAGGTAGGCCACCCGGCAGGTGTTGGCGAAGATCAGGCCCGCGATGTAGGCGCCGGTGATATCAGCCACGCCGAAGACCGCCTCGGCAAAGAAGGAGTAGAGCAGGCAGAAGGCGAAGGAGAGTACCACAAAGCGGCGCTTGTCCCGGCTGTACCGGCGGAACCACCAGTCCACGAACCGGTGCATGACCATCCATACCACCACGCTGACGGCGAAGAAGGCGGCGATCTTCCCCAGCACCACCCACACGTTGGCGCCACCACCGCCCAGGCTGGTGATGACGGTCAGGCCGATGATGCCCAACACATCGTCGATGATGGCCGCGCCCAGAATGGCACTGCCCGAGCGGGTGGAGAGCCGTCCGATCTCCTTCAGGGTTTCCACCGTGATACTCACCGAGGTGGCGGTGAGCACCACACCGATAAACACATTCTGGAGAAAGGCATCCGGCCCCCGGTTAAAAGCGGCAGCCAGGGCAAAGCCTCCCGCCAGAGGGACCAGCACGCCGATGAGGGCGATGACAAAGGCCGCCTTTCCCGACCGCTTGAGCTCACCCAGATCGGTCTCCAGTCCGGCGTTGAACATGAGTACGATGACGCCCAGCTCGGCCAGTTGGTCCATCAGGGTTGTCTCTTGCAGCACTCCCAGCATGGCCGGCCCCAACAGCAGGCCCGCCAGCAGCGCACCCACTACCTGAGGCAGGGCAAACCGCTTGGTGAGGATGCCCAGCACCTTGGTGCTCAAGAGAATGACCGCGATTTCAAAGAGAAAATGATAATCCATGAACATTACCCCTCCCTGGATGTGGAATCACCGGGGCGCGAAAAAGGGAGACCGCCCGTGCGGTCCCCCGTCGCGCTCTCAAGACTCAAGACACCGGCTCCCCGGCCGAAAACTTCTCCGCCGCCCGGCGGAATTCGCCCTCCAGCAGGCGGTCAAGCCGGCCCACGATCTCCTCCGGCTCCTCCCTCATATCGTCGGAGAGCCAGCCCATCATCATGCCGGCAATGGCGTACATGTAGAAATCAGCGAGGAAATCCAGCTCCCGCTCCGGCAGGGGCAGGTCCCGTGCACTCTCCGCCAAAGTGGAGGCGGTGATGGCACGGGCCAGGCTGAAAAAGTGGCAGTCCAGGTGGTCCCGTCCGCTGGAGCGGTATACGTGATAGATGGCCAGATGGTTGTCCTGCACATAGCGGAAGGCGGCCCGCAGGGCGTCCTGCCAGCAATCCGCCCCCCGCAGCGCCTCTGAAGTCTCATGCTCCAGAAACCAGCGCAGCAGGTCGTAGATGTCCTGAAAGTGGTAGTAGAAGGTCTGGCGGTTGACCTCGCACTCCTCTACCAGCTCTTTGACGGTGATATCATCCAAAAATTTCTTTTGCAGCAGCTTCTTCAATGCGTTCGCCAAGGCCAGCTTGGTGCTCGGGGCCAATCGCCTCACCTCCCACCGGGATTCCATAGAAGCCTACTAGGTCACATTATAGCACAGGGAGGATGGGAATTGCAATCCTATCCAAAGTATGCTATGATGGGCCGAGCAACAAAAAGGAGAGACCGTTATGATCATTGATTATCAGCCCCGGGGCGTCTGTTCCCGCCGTATGACGCTGGAGGTGGAGGAGGGCGTGATCCGCTCCATCCGCATCCAGGGCGGGTGCGACGGTAATCTGCAGGGCATCTCCCGCCTAGTGGAAGGGATGGAGGTGTCCGAGGCCATCCGCCGCCTGGACGGCATTCGCTGCGGCGGGAAGCCCACTTCCTGCCCGGACCAGTTGGCCCAGGCGCTGAAGCAGTACAAGGGGGAGTAAGAGACACCGGGACGCATGGCGTCCCGGTGTCTCTGCGTCTGGGGGAGCCGGTGAAGCTAGGCAATCTCCTGGTACGTCAGCTCTGCCGGGTTCAGGGAGAGCGTCTGGCCATCGTAGCGTACCGCCCCTGTGAGCTCTCCGATATCGTTGAGGCCCCTGTCATCGGTCACGCCCAGGAAGATCCGGAGCCCGTCTCCCTCTGTTCCGAAATATACCTGACTGCCCACATACCGGCCAGCAGGCAGGCCCAGCTCCGCCGCGGCCACATCGTCGGCATCCAGCATCCCGCCCAGAGTAAGGGCCCGGCCGTCCTGTTCAAAAACGTACAGAGACCAGACATTCACCCCGGTGCCAGTGCCCGTACAGAGCATCGCCGCCAGCTCATCGGCCCCGTCCCCGTCGTAGTCCCCCAGGGCAAGCTGGGCGGGTACGGCCTGGGGCCCGGTGTCATAGCTCAGGCTGGGGAAACAGGCCAGCACGCCGTCCCACGCCACCAGCAGACCGTCCAGGCCGGTGGCCTTCGGGTTGAGGCCATAGAGGGCGATCCCGTTTTCCGGCAGCTCCCCAAGCAGGCGGACGGCGTCGGCCTGCCAGCCGCTGGCGTCCGCTGGCAGAGCCAATCGCTCCCAGGTCTCCCCCCGGTCCCCGCTGTATAGCACCGCATTGGAGAGGCTGTTGGAGCCGCAGGCCGGGGGGAGGGTCACGCGCCGGGCCCCACCCGGGGAGCCGCTGGCGCACATGGAGGACAGCTCCCACTCTCCCGCCAGGGGGAGGGTGATCTCCTCCCAGGTGAGGCCGCCGTCAGTGGTGCGGAAGATGGGCGCGTCGTTGAAATAGCTCTGACCCAGGAAGCCAGTGTAGCTGTCGATGAAATAGGTGTAGGAGGGATACCACATCATCCGGGCCGGGTCGGGCCGCCCAGTCTCCTGCCAGGTGCGCCCCCCGTCGCGTGTGCGGTAGACGTAGGTATCCGCATGGGCCACTCCCTGGCCGATGGAAAAGACAAACCAGCCGTTGAGTCCGTCCACCATCCCGCCGGTGCCGGTCAGGAGGCCCACCAGATCCGTGGCCTCGTTCCGCCCTCCCACATCCTGGTTGGCCCACTCCTGAGGCACGGGGATCAGGGTGTCCAGCTCCGTCCACTCCGTATCGCCGGGGTAGCGGATGCGCAGGCTCTCGTCATCCCACTCCGGCCGGGGGGTATAGGCGTAGAGCGTGAAAGCGCGGCTCTCGGTTGTGCCGTCGGCCCAGGTGTAGGTCAGGGTATAATGCTGGGTCTGGTCGGAGGAAGCGCCCGGGGCGCGACCGCCCAAATATTCCAGGCGGACACCGATGGAGCCGCCCCCGCCGCTGGACAGGCTCTCGCCCCCCTGACCCGTGGAGCCGCCGTCCGCTCCCTGTCCCGCCAGGGCATAGGAGACCACGTTGTCCGGGATGGTGATATGCAGAAAAGAGCCCATGGCCGCCGTGGCGGAGGCGTCCCCGTCCAGGTCGACACGGGTATCCCCCGCCACCACCACCGGATCGGTGAGGGGGCCAGGGGGCACCGAAGGCAGATTGAGGCGGAATGCGTACTCCAGCTCGTGGGTGCGGATTCCCTCCTGCCAGGTGCAGGAGAGGACGTACAGCCGGGTCTCCATGCCCGCGCCCGGGGCATCCTCCCGGCTCTCCAGCCGGAGCAGCCAGCCATTGCCCGCCCCATAGGGGGAAAGTCCTACCTCCCGGGCCCGGACAGCCTGTCCGTTCTCCACCAGGTATTCCGTCATCGTCCACCGGCTGGGAAATGCCCCATTGTCCAGATAGAGGCTCACCCACGGTCTGGGCGTGGAGGCGGTGCGCTCTGCCTCCGGCAGCTCCTCCGGCCAGGTTGCCGCTTCCGGCACGCCCATGTTGACCACCGTCTCACCCCCTGCGCCGCCGGGGCCATCCTGCTCCATCTGTATCCGCAGGGTGGGATACTGGCCGTTCACAGTGGGATCGGGGAAGGGTGGGTCATTGAGCAGCAGCAGCCCCAGCGCGACCGCCAGCACAAACAGCACCGCCGCCATCCAGGGGGCGGCGGGCTTCCACTTCAGGGCCCGCCGTATGCGGTCTTTCACCCCCGTCTCCCCGAAGCCGGGGGGCAGCAGGGGCCCCCGGTTGGGCGAGGCCAGGGCCAGCAGGGCGGCGGAGTACTCCCGCGGGCTGCCGCAGGCGCTGCCGAGCACCTTCTCATCGCACGCCACCTCCAGATCCCGGCCCAGCAATACCCAGGACAGCCACAGCATGGGATTGAACCAGTGCAGCCCTGCCAGGAGAAAGTACACGGCCTTATACCGGTGGTGCCCCAGCTTGATGTGGGTCCGCTCGTGGAGCAACACCCACCGCAGGGTTTCCCCCTCCAGCCCGGCGGGAACGTACACACGGGGGGTAAAGAACCCGAACACGAAGGCGGTGGGGATGCGGTCGCTCTCCCACCACCAGCCCATCTGCGCAGAGCCCCGCCAAACGGCGGTGGCCAGCCGCCGCCGCAGCCGCAGCCAGGCGAAGGCCATGTACCCCCACACCGCCAGCACCCCGGCCAGCCAGAGCCACGCCAGCATGTCCAGCACCGAGAGCCCCTCCGCGGCCGGGGCCGCCTCCTCCGGGGCGGGAACCGCCTCCGGGAGGGCGAAGCTGGGAGCGGGCTCCGCCGGGGGCGCGGGGTCGGGCGCCGCAGGCAGGAGTACGATCTCCTCCGTCCGGGCCAGGGCCTCCGTCTGCTCCTGTACCGCCGGGGTGAGCCAGCCCAGCACGGAAAAGGGGCCGGTGACCAGTCCCACGGGGAGGAGCATGCGGACGGCCACCACCAGCCACAGGAGCTCGCAGGCCAGGGCGGGCAGGCGGAGCCGCCGGAACAGCCACCGCAGGGGCAGGGCGATGAGCACCACCCCGGCGGCCATCAGGCTCATCTGAAGCACCGTCAGAAACAGCTCAGTCATGGCCCCCCTCGCTTTCGTCGAGCATCCGCCGCAGCTCGTCGGCCTCCTGTGGAGAGAGTTTCTTCTCCCGCAGGAAGGCGGCCACGAAGGCGGGCAGGGAACCGCCGAAGCCCCGTTCCACCACCGCCGCGCTCTCGTACTGGCGCACCTGCTCCCGCTTCACCAGCGCGGTGACGGTGGCGTGCTCGTTTTTCAGGAACCCCCGCCCGGCCAGCTTGCGGATCAGATTAAAGACGGTGGACTTTTTCCACCCCAGCTCCGCCTCGCACCGGCGGGCCAGGGCGGTGGAGTTCACCGGCTCCAGGTTCCACACCAGCTCCATCAGCCGGTACTCCGCGTCGAACAGCTTGTACTCCTCCATTGCATGCACCTCCTCACGGTTGGTTTGTTGAGAGAAACCTCTTTCTCGAGACTAGTTTATCCAAACAAACCTCCTTTGTCAAGGGGGATATTTCCACTCCCGCCGCGTACACATAGGGCGAAAGGGGGCGTGGCGGATGCGCTTTGCCATCTACAGCCGCAAGTCGGTGCTCACCGGCCGGGGGGAGTCCATCGAAAACCAGGTGGAGCTGTGCCGGAACTATCTGGCGGCCCACTATCCCGGCGTAAGGCCGGAGGAGGTGGCGGTCTACGAGGACGAGGGTTTCTCAGGAAAGGATTTCCAGCGCCCCCAGTTCCGCCGGATGCTGGAGGACATCCGCCGGGCGCGGCCGGAGGCCCTGGTATGCTACCGGCTGGATCGGGTGAGCCGCAGCGTGGTCGACTTTGCCGACCTCATCCGGCGGCTGGAGGGGTGGGGGGTGGCCTTCCTCTGTATCCGGGAGAGGTTCGACACCTCCACCCCCATGGGCAAGGCCATGATGTACATTGCCAGCGTCTTCGCCCAACTGGAGCGGGAGACCATCGCCCAGCGGGTCCGGGACAACATGTGCCTGCTGGCCCGGACGGGGCGGTGGCTGGGGGGCACCACCCCCACCGGCTTCCGGGCGGAGCGGACGGCGGAGGTGATCGTGGACGGCCGCGCCCGCACCGCCTGCCGGCTGGTCCCCGACCCCGCGGAGTGGGGCCGCGCCGCGGCCATCTTCCGGCTGTTTCTGGCCCGGCAGAGCCTCAGCGGCCTGTCCCGCGCCTTGGCGGAGGAGGGCATCACCGCCCGCACCGGGCGGCCCTTCTCCCTGCCCGGCCTGCGGGAGCTGCTGCAAAATCCGGTGTACTGTGCCGCCGACGGCGACGCCTGGGACTATTTTGCCGCCCTGGGGGCCGACCTCTGCTTTCCCCGGGCGAACTGCGACGGCCGCCGGGGCCTGCTGGCCTACCAGAAGCGGGACTACTCCGGCGGCCGCGCCCCCCGTAACCCGGTGGACCGCTGGATCATCGCCCTGGGGCGGCACCCCGCCCTGGTGTCCGGCGCGACGTGGAGGGCCGTTCAGGAGCTGCTCACCCCGGACCGGGCCCCGGCGGTGCACAACCGGCGGGCCCTGCTGTCCGGCCTGCTGTTCTGCACCCGGTGCGGGGAGAAGCTGCTTCCCAAGGCCCGAAAGGGCGGTTCTTACGACTACATCTGCCGGGCCAAGCTGCGCCGGGGCGCGGCGGCCTGTTCCTGCCCCAACCTGTCCGGCGCGGCGGCCGATCAGGCGGCGCTGGACGCCCTCTCCGCCCAGTTTCCCCGCCTGGCCCCCCGGCTGGAGGAGCTGGCCCGGGAGGAGCAGCGCGCCGCGTGCCGCATCCTCCTCCAGCGGGCCGACTGGGACGGGGCGGACCTGGCCTTCACCCTCTGCCGCCTCTGAGTGTTTGCCCTTCCCCCGGCGGCCCATTCCCGACCCTCATTGCAATCATCACCATGTTCTTTGTGGGCACATCCGGCGGCCCCGGCCGCGGATTGCTGGCCGCCCTGCTCCTCACCGGGGTGATCCTGCTGGGGGTGTTCCTCACCTTCGGGGTATCCCGCCTCTTGTCAGGCACCCTTCTCCGCGGCGTGCCCTCCTCCTTCACCCTGGAGCTGCCCCCCTACCGGCGGCCCCGTATCGGGCAGGTGGTGGTGCGCTCGGTACTGGACCGCACCCTCTTTGTCCTGGGCCGGGCGGCGGCGGTGGCCGCCCCGGCAGGCCTGCTGATCTGGCTGTGCGCCAACGTGCAGGTGGGGGGCGACAGCATCCTCAACTGGTGCACCGGCTTCCTCGACCCCTTCGCCCGCCTGCTGGGCCTGGACGGGGTGATCCTCATGGCCTTCCTGCTGGGCTTCCCGGCCAACGAGATCGTGATTCCCATCATCATCATGGCCTACCTCTCCACCGGGAGCCTGCTGGAGTTCGACAGCCTGGACGCCCTGCGGCAGCTCCTGGTGGACCATGGCTGGACCTGGCTGACGGCGGTGTGCACCATGCTCTTTTCCCTGATGCACTGGCCCTGCTCCACCACCTGCCTGACCATCGGCAAGGAGACGAAAAGCGCCAAGTGGACCCTGCTCTCCATCGCCATCCCCACCGGCATCGGCATGGCGGTCTGCTTCCTGGTGGCCTCCGCCGCCCGCCTGCTGGGCCTGGCATGAGGGTTAAGGAAATTTTAACTGTACACCGGTGGAAAAGGGTGCTATCCTATAAAAGATGCTTGACCTTCCACTTCGTGGAAGGTGTATGGTTCTCTTGGAACCAAGCAAAAAGGAGGAATTGGACATGAAACGAATCGGTTCCCTGCTCACCGCCGGGGCCCTGGCCCTCTCCCTGGTCACGCTGCCCGCCGGCGCGGCGGAGGCCGCACCGGCGCTGGAGGAGACCGCCCAGGCCGCCGCCCAGGCCGCCCTGACGGCCGGCGGGGCCCAGAGCATCCAGTACGCCCTGTGGCAGGATGGGGAGATCATCCTCACCGGCCACGCGGGAAATTATTCCCGCACGGAGAACCGCGCCCTCACCGATGACATTCTGTACGGCGTTGGCTCGGTGAGCAAGACCTACACCGCCGCCGCCGTCCTCAAGCTGGTAGACGAGGGGAAGGTGGAGCTGGACGCCCCGGTGACCGCCTACCTGCCGGACTTCACCATGGCCGACGGGCGCTATACGGATATCACCGTGCGCATGCTCCTCAACCACTCGTCGGGCCTGCCCGGCTCCACCATCGCCAACGGCTTCCTGCTCAACGACCCGGACACCCTGGCGGCCGACACCCTGCTGGAGGAGCTGTCCAGCCAGACCCTCAAGGCCGATCCCGGCGCGTTCAGCGTCTACTGCAACGACGGCTTCACCCTGGCCGAGCTGGTGGTGGAGGCGGTCAGCGGTATGGACTTTGACGACTACGTGCGCCAGGCCATTCTGGAGCCCGCCGGGCTGGAGGACACCTGGTTCCCCGGCGAGGACTTCGACCAGAGCCTGCTGGCCAAGACCTACTACGGGGCGGACGAGACCCGCGCCCTCCCCGCCGAGACCGTGGGCGTCCACGGCACCGGCGGCATCTACGCCACCGCCTCCGATCTGGCCGCCTTCGGCGGAGCGGTGTTCTGTGAGGACGGGATTCTCAGCGCGGACGCCATTGCCGCCTCCATGGCCGACGAGTACGCCCGGGGCATTTGGCCGGAGGACACCGAGGATGTGGTCTCCTACGGCCTGGGCTGGGACAGCGTCCACTGGTACCCATTTGCCTACAGCGGCATTCAGGCCGTGACCAAGGGGGGCGACACCATTCTCTACCACGCCGGGCTGGTGGTCATCCCCGAGTATGATATGGCCGCGGCGGTGCTCTCCTCCGGCGGTGTCAGCACCTACAACGAGATGGCGGCCAGCCAGATGCTCATCGCCGCCCTGGCCGAGCAGGGGGTTGCGGTGGATCAGACACCCCACACCCTTCCCACCGCCGAGCGGGCGGAGATGCCCGCCGAGCTGATGGACTACGCCGGGCTGTACGGCGACTCCACCTCGGCGGTTATGCTCACCGTGACCGCCGACGGCGTCCTCTCCACCGGCAACGCGCCCCTGTACTACTACAGCGACGGCTCCTTCCGGGACGAGAACCAGATGGTGATGCTCAAATTCGTGGAGGAGGACAACGGCCAAACCTACCTCTGGCAGAAGGCCTATTCCTCCATCCCCGGCCTGGGGGAGCAGCCCAGCTCGTCTTACATCTACATGAAGCTCCCCGACAACCCGGTGTCCCCGGAGGCTCAGTCCGCCTGGGACGCCCGCAGCGGCAAGCTCTACCTGGCCCTGAACATGAAGTACAGCAACATCCAGTACCCCCTGGCCCTGCCGGTCGCCGCCGTGGCCACCGACCCGGCGAACATGCCCGGCTATATGGTCTTTGACCGCATCGTGGACGCCGACTGCGCCGAGGGCGTGGCCCAGATCCCCGGGCTCTACGGCCGGGACTGGCAGAATATCACCATGACGGAGCGAAACGGTGTGGAGTACCTCTCCACCTGCGGCGGGCTCTATATGGATGCCGCCGCAGCCGAGCCCCTCTTCAGCGGTGCCTCCTCTTGGTCCACCATTCAGGCCGACGGCTATGCCCGCTGGTATCAGGTGGGTTCCGCCGCCGCGGGCAAGACCATGACCGTCCAGGTGCCGGAGCACGGCGGCTTCGCCGTCTATGACGCTGCCGGCCTGCCCGTGGCCGCTTCCTGGGCCTGGGGCGACACCTCCGCCGTCCTGCCGGAGGGCGGCTGGGTGGTCTTTTCCGGCACTCCCGGCGCCCGGTTCGTGCTGAGCCTGACCGCTGACGAAGAAAAGTAAAAATTTCTCTTTACAAACGGCGCAAAGATTGCTATAATAATCTGGCACGTTGATGATCACGTGTCAGACGCGCCCGTAGCGCAATTGGATAGAGCGTCAGATTCCGGTTCTGAAGGCTGGGGGTTCGAGTCCCTTCGGGCGTACCATAAAAATAACCACACCTTTCGGTGTGGTTATTTTTATGGATACCGTGAGGACTTCACATGCCCGGCGGAAGTGAATTCCGCCTGCACCAAGGTTTTGGCCTTCGGCCAAAACACTTGCACGGCGCAAAAGCGCCGCGGGCCAGAAGGCCGCTTCAGCGAAATGCTGTATCTTTTTCGTATGCATATGCCAAAAAGCAGGCTCTCCGCTGCCGCGGAAAGCCTGCTTTTTGTATAGACTGGGTGCCGCATACGGCCAATCGGGCTTCGTGCGAGTGCTCGCCCTCTAGAGAAGGGACTCCTTGCTCGGACTTCGGGCGTACCCACCTGAATGCTCCTACTCGCTCTGAAGAACCGGAGCATTTTCGTCCGCAGTTTTTATTGGTATCCCCTCTGCCTGCGGGAATGGGATGGCACCCAGCCGTCCATTGCTACCGCACTAGGACAATATTCTTTGCAATACCGGGCAATTTTTTGCTCTAGCATGATGTCAGATCGCCTGTGGCCGGATTATCGATGCATTTTCCCTTCTTCGTAAAGCGGGAGCCATGGCATGGGCAGTCCCAGGTGTGCTCCTGGGAATTCCATTTCAGCGCGCAGCCCATATGGGGACATCGCTTGGTTGTGGGGGCCAGCAAGCCGACGGCCGCCTCAAATCCATTGACGACCAGTTGAGGGCGGAGGACTGTGCGGGAAGGCGAAAACACCTCTGCGAAAGGGTTGGTCTTCCCCTGCACAAGGTCACTCAATAGCATGGCGGATACCATAGAAGATGTCATTCCCCATTTGTTAAACCCGGTAGCTACATATAAGTTTGATGTGGAGGAGGAATAAGGGCCGATATAGGGGACGCCGTCCAAACTCATGCAGTCCTGAGTAGCCCACTGGTACTTCTCTGTAGCACCCGGATAATACCGCCGGGCAAACTCCCTCAGCTCCCTCCATGCTCCGCCCCGCTTTCCCGTGCGATGCCCGCCGCCGCCCACCAGCAGCAAATCCCGTGCGTTTCGGAATGACATCCCCTCCTGCGCCTCATCCACATACATACCGTCCACATCCGGGGCGTTTTCCAGGGCAATGACGTAGGAGCGGTGCTGATACAGCTTTAGAAAATAGCTGCCGTGTTTGTTGAGGAACGGGAAGTGTGTGGCCACGATCACCGCCTTTGCCGCCACTTTACCGCTGTCCGTCACGGCTGTCGTGCCAATCAGCTCCCGCACCGGCGTGTGCTCATAGATGTGCAGGCCCTTTGCAAGGCAGAAGACGAACTTCAGGGGATGAAACTGGGCCTGGTTGTGCACCCTGACAGCGCCAGCCACAGGAAAGGGAAGTGGAAGATGCTCCACAAAGTCCCCGTAGAAGCCCAGCTTTTCCATGGCCGACAGCTCCTGTTCCAGCTTTCTTCGCTCTTCCAACGCATAGACATAGGCATCTTTTTCCTCAAAATCACAGTCCATACCAGAACACAGCTCCCGGTATTTTTGCAGAGCCGCCTTCTGGGCGCAGAGGTACTGTCTCGCCCGGTCGATGCCGAATCTGCGCAGCAGCTTGTCATAGATAAGGCCATGCTGAATGGTAATTTTGGCGGTGGTATTCTTTGTGATACCGCCGCACACCGTTTCCGCTTCCGTCAGAACATAGGGTACTCCGGCGCCGTGCAGCAGATAGGCGCACAGGATGCCCGCCATACCGCCCCCGATAATGAGGACATCGGTGGAAATATCCCCCTTTAAGGGGGCAAAATCCCTGTGCTCTCCGGTCTGTTCCCACACTGATTTCATATGCTTTCCTCCCCAATTCATGTCTTGGGGATAGTGTTTTGCAGCCTTGGTTTTTTCATACCTGATTTAGAGAACAAGCTGATGCGTGTATCCACAGGCTCAGAAACATGTATACAATAGAAGCAGACGGACGGCGGCCTGTTTTTTACAAGCCGCCGCCCGAAATCAGAGCGCTGCACAGAGCCGCGCTCTACTGATTGATGATTTCCGCTTTGCAGGTGGAGACAAAAGCAGGGTCGCTGCTGTTGGGCCCTACCACAACCACCATCCCAAATTCATTGCGTATAATACTTCCATTGGCCACGGTTTGCCCTCCGGCATTGATGGCGACGCCGGTTGTGCCCACCGGCAAATAGGACCGGATGGCAGCCTCACAGTCGGCATCGCATCCCGTGGGAGGTGGAACCGGTACGGGCAGATAGGTGATGGCATTGTTATAGGAGGCACTGGTAATGCGCACCGAGGCAATACGACAGATGGAGACAGCCTCCTGAGGCACCCCCTGGCTGTTGACTAGCTGGAGCAGTCCGGCATTCGGCCCGGCAGGGAGCAGCGAACCGAGGCGACCACTGCTGTTATTTCCGCTATCCATAGCGACTACCGCATTATCATTCGGATAGAGCTGGATGAGCTGCTGGAGCACATTCCGCATCTGTTGAACACAGGCGCAGCCCACCGCAGCGGCAGTTGGACCAGTGGGGCCGGTAGGACCAGCCGGCCCGGTTGCTCCAACAGGCCCCGTACTTCCTGGCGCTCCGTCTCTGCCCTGCGGCCCCGTCGGTCCCACAGCACCAGTAGGGCCCGGACTACCCGGAATGCCTTGCGGGCCCGTCGGGCCTTGCGGCCCTACCGGCCCTGGTACAGGGCAGCAGACCGGACAACACACCGCTCTTTGCACCTGCTCATCAAAATGGCCGTTCGGCCGATAAACATTCATAACAACTGGCACGACCCCTTTATAGCATAGTTGGGCACTCGCCCATATCAGCATATGCAGCGGCACCGCGCCCGGACATAGGTACTCAACAGGCAAAAACAGAATTCTGAAAGTATCAGGCGTCAAAAGCACAGCGGCCCATGGCCTGCACACAGGCCTGGATGGCGGCTGAATCCGGCATGGCAGGAATGGCGCCCTTGGCGGTTGTTGTCAGGCCGCCCGCAGCATTGGCGACACGGGTGGCGGATACCCACTCCTCCAGGGTGAGCGCCTCCAGTGCGGTCCGGCCCCGGCCTGGGATCTGCGCAAGCAGGGCGCCCCAAAAGGCGTCTCCTGCCCCTGTGGTATCCACGGCGTTTACGGGAAAGGCGGGCAGAGCCCCCTCCCCTGACGGTGTGCGGAAATACGCCCCCTCCTTGCCCCGGGTAATAAAGACCGCAGACGGTCCCATAGCCTGAAGCTTTTCGGCCCCACCAGGCAGGGTGCTCTCTCCGGTAAGCAGACACATCTCCTCTTCGCTCACCTTCAGTATATCCGTTAGCTCCAGGGCGGCACAGAGCGCGCGGCGCGCAGCTTCCACACTAGGCCAAAGGAAAGGACGGTAGTTGGGATCATAGCTGATAAGAGCCCCCGCCTCCCTGGCCCTCCGTGCGGCCCACAGGGTGGTTCCGCGGCAAGGCTCCTTGGTGAGGGAGACGGAGCCAAAGTGGAATATCCGGCACCCCTCCAACAGGGTGTCATCCACCTCCTCCGGCCGGAGCATCACATCCGCCCCTGGATCTCGATAGAAGGAGAAGGAGCGGTCGCCGTACTCATCCAATTGAACAAAGGCCAGGGTCGTGGGCACCCGGTCATCCCGGCGCAGGGCGGAGCAGTCAATACCGGCTTTCTCCATGTGCTCCTGAAGAAAGCGGCCAAAGGCATCCCGGCCCACCTTGCCCACAAAGGCGGTGCTTCTGCCCAGCTTGGATGCCATAGCCAGTATGTTGGCCGGCGCACCGCCTGGGTTCTGGCTGAACAGAGGCATTCCCATCTCATTGATGCCGGCGGGCGTAAAGTCGATCAAACTCTCGCCCAGTGCTACTATGTCATACATGTATTCACCTCATATCAGCGCGGCGGGCGGCTCCTGCCGCCCGCCCTGCCCCTTGGTCATTCTTCACAAGGAGCTACATCGATCAGGATCTTCATGGTGGCTTCCCGGTTGGCATCGATGTATTCATAGGCTTTCTGATAGTCCCCGAAGGCAAAGTGCCGGCTCATCAGGGGCTTGAGCTGGATTTTCCCCTCACTGACCAGACGGATGGCGTCCACATAGTCCTCATGCCGGTACATCATGGTGCTGTCCAGATCCAGCTCGTGGTCATTAAGCAGGGCCAGATCCACATGGGCCATTCCTGCGTATACTGCGACCAGAACCAGCTTGCTGCCCTTGCGGGCATACTGGATAGCCTGTCCCATGGTGGTATCGTTGCCTGCGCAGTCGTAAATAACATCCGCCTTGTCCGGGCCGAAGCACTCTGCCATGACTTCACCAAAATTACGTGTCCGAGTGTTCACTGCGAAGTCCGCCCCACAGCTCCGGGCCAGCTCCAGCCGGGCGTCGGAGATATCGGTAATGAGCACCTGGGCCGCCCCCAGAGCCTTGCAGCTCTGGGCCAGCAGAATACCGATGGGGCCGGAACCCAAAATGGCCACTTTGGCGCCCGCCAGCTCCGGAAAGCGTTTAGCTGCATGAACGGCCACAGCCAGCGGCTCGATCATAGCCCCTTCATTAAAACTCATTGTGTCGGGAAGCGGAGTAATCTTAGCCGCATCCACCGCAAAAAATTCGCTGGCGGTACCAGTGGTCTGGAACCCCATCACCTTGAGTTCCTCGCAGAGATTGTATTTGCCATGGCGGCAGGGGTAGCACCTGCCGCATACCACCTGTGGCTCGATGGTGACACGCTGTCCCACCCGGAGGCTGGTGACTCCCTTTCCAAGCGCGGCAATCTCCCCCGACACCTCGTGGCCTTGGGTGACGGGATATTTCGTAAACGGGTGTTCACCGTGATAGACATGGATATCCGAGCCGCACACGCCGATGCGCATGATTTTGACCAGTACCTCACCGGCCTTTGGCTCAGGGATTGGAACCTCCCGGAATTCAATGACCCCCGGGGCTGTCATAACCTGCTGCAGCATGCCTTTTCCTCCTCAACTCTTTTCACAGTACCACCGGGGGCCGCCAGCACTGATGAGTATGATGTTGCTGTTGGCGGTAAAGTCCCCGGTACGGATGGCAAATTTTACTTGGCGTGTCAGTTCGTCCCGAAAGTAGGGATGGCCGACCACCTGGCAGGGCAGCTCAGGTGGAAAACATGCCTTGAACTCCCGCTCGCGGCTGGGACTCACATCCAGGGTGGCCTGGCTCAGAATGATACCCTCCACACTGAAGTGCTTGAGCAGCTCCTTCAGCACATCTACCGCTGTGGGGACGTTTTCCGCCAGCGAGAGGTCGATTACCCTGGTGCTGTCCGGGATAGCCAGACCGGCGTCAGCGATCAGCAGCCGGTCGGTGTGTCCCATCCGGGCCAGTTCGGCCGCAATATCCCGGTTCAGGATGCCAGTCTCCGTCATAATACCACCCTCCCCCTATTTGCGGTCGTAGCAGCTCATGAGCAGCTCATACATCTCTGGAATGGTGGCGACACGGGGATTGTTGGCATAGTCGCCCAGTACCTGGCCGCAGTCTGCAATCTCCCGTATATCCTCTTTGGTCACGTTCAGCTCCCGGAAGTTGATCCAAAGGCCGATCCTCTTAAGGAAGCAGTCAATGGCATCGCAGCTTCTCTCCGCGGCCACAGCATCGCTCTCCCGCTCCAGGGAGGGTTCGAAGATCCGGCCTACCGTGGCGAACTTGTGCTCAGCGGCGGGATAGGTATACCGGGTAAAAGCGGGATAGAAGACTGCCAGAGACTGGCCGTGGGTGACATGGGGACAGTGGCCGCCGATCTGCATGCCCAGGCCGTGGGGCAAAGTGACACCGGCGGATGCGTTGGTGAGACCGCCCAAGGTGTCGGCCCAGGCCATCTGGCTGCGGGCCTCCAGGTCGGAGCCGTCGGCCAGCGCCCTGGGGAGGTATGCGGCGATAATACGGATGGCATCCAGGGCCATGCACTCCACCAGCGGGTTGGTGTTGACGGAGAGATATGCCTCAAAATTATGGCAGAAGGCATCAAAACCGGTCTGCGCAGTTACGCTGGCGGGTAGGGAAAGGGTAACCTCGGGATCTACAATGGCTGCGCGGGGGAAAATATTCTTGTTCCAGATAGCGCTTTTGTCCTTGGCACTGGTCTTGGTAATGACGGCACATGGGGTGGTCTGGCTGCCGGTGCCGGCGGTCGTGCTGATGGCCAGAATGGGCAGCGTCTGCTCCGTTGGGCCTGCGGTGTGGCAGTTGTAATCCCAGGCGGTACCGGGATGGGTGGCCTCCACAGCGATGGCCTTGGCGGTATCCATGGAGGAGCCGCCGCCCAAACCGATCACCACATCCACCCCCTCGGCCTTTGCCAGCTCCGCTCCTCTGGTGACCAGTTCAGTGGTTGGGTTTGGGATCACGCCGTCATAGTGCACACAGGCCACACCTGCGTCAGCCAGGCTTTTTTTGACCTTGGCGTACAGTTCTGCCACCGCAGGGAACTCGGGGACGGTCACCAGCATGGCCTTTTTCCCATAGCGGGCAGCAAGGGCCCCCGCCTCGGTGACGCGGCCGGCGCCGAAAATGATCTCGGTGGGGGCAAAATAATCAAAGTGCTTCATTTCATTCACTCCTTTTGATTTTGTTTCCAGAGAATTGGGCTCCGGCACAAGCAGGCTGGGTGCTGGGCAGTAAATGCCGGAGGGGGTACACTTCGTTTCCACAAAAAGGGCCCGCAGGAGCAGGGCGTGTGGCTCTGTCCTGCGGGCATGGTATCAGAGGGCTGCCCTTTTATTTGGGGTAGTACTCGTCCACGTTCTCCTTGGTCACGATGGTAACGCCGGTGTCCACGTTCTGGGGCAGCGCCTTGGCGGACAGGCCGTTGGCCTCGGTATAGAGGAACATCATGCTCCAGAAGCCCATGTTATACATCCCCTGGGCAACAGTGGCGTCAATCTCACCGTTTTTCACTTTGTCCAGCACGGTGGTGTCCACGTCGAAAGCCAGCACACGCAGATCTTTGCCGGACTCAGCCACGGCGGTAGGGCCAGCGGTACCGGCGATACCGTCCACGCAGAACAGGCCTACCAGGTCATCGTTGGCCTGCAGGGCCGCCGACATGTTGTCGGTGGCAGCGGTGGTGTCTCCGGCGTCGTTAACCTTCACGATCTCGATGCCAGGGGCGTTTTCGGCGCACCAGGCCTCAAAGCCCTGAACACGGCTTTCGCTGTTCTCGGCGCCCACGGTATAGAGGACGGCAATCTTACCCTCCCCTCCGCACAGGGGTACCAGGTACTCAGCGGCAATGCGGCCGGCTTCGGAATTGCCGGTGGACAGGTAGGAGGAGCGGTCGGAGGTGGGAGAGTCGGAGTCAAAGCACACCACAGAGATCCCCTGCTCCTTGGCAGAGTTGATGGTATCCGCCAGGGCGGTGGAGTTCACGCAGGTGACTGCGATGCCCTTGGGACTCTGGGCAATGACCTGCTCCAGAACAGCCACCTGACCGGCCACATCAGAGTCGGTTTGGCCGGTATACTTGGTAGTAACACCCAAGGCGTTTCCAGCATCCTCCATGCCCTCAAAGCAGTGCTTCCAGTAATCGATGCCGGACAGGAAACTGACCATGTAGTACTCGTCGCTTTCGTTGCCGACGAACGCTCCGGCCGTAGCCTGCGTGCCGTCCCCTCCAGCGTTGGGGGAGTCTTCGGGTGCTTCGGCCGGGGAGCAGCCGAACAGGGACAGGGAGAGCGCCAGTGCAAGAATAAGTGCCAGTGCCTTTTTCATTGTGGGTTCCTCCTTTTATTTTTCTTGGCGGTATTGCCTGCGCCCGTGCCGGGCGCCGGATCACGGATTACGGCCGCAGGGCAGGTTTCCTGCGCCCCAGGCCCAGCATGCGCTGGAGGAAGCTGTTGCCGCTTTTTCGGTGGCTCATATAGTCGATGGTAACGGCGATGACCAGGATAGCGCCCTGGACGAAATCCTGCCAGTAGACGGACACATTCATCATAACCAGGGCAGAGTCCACAATCTTCAGCAGGAAAATGCCGAGAAATGTGCCCAGGATACCGCCCAGGCCGCCGGTCATGGAGGTGCCGCCGATGACCGCGGCAGAGATAGCGGTGGTTTCCGCGCCCTTGGACAGCTCAGGGGTGGCAACATTGAAGCGTGCGAGAGAAAGGATACCGGCCAGTGCTGAGAGCAAGGCGATGACCACATAGACGAAGATCTTGACCCGGTCTACATTGATACCGGAGAGCTTGGCGGCATTTTCATTGCTGCCCACATAGTAGATGTTACGGCAGGCATTGGACTTCTTGGTAAAGATAAGGGCCACCACGGTGACCAGCAGGAAGATCAGGAACAGCACGGGGATGCCGAATACATCGCCGGTGGCCAGAAAGCGGAAGCTGTCCGGCAGATAGCCGGACACCGACAGGGGGGAGCCTGTGGTGATAATGTAGGCCACACCGCGGGAGAGGTTCATCATGGACAGGGTGACGATGAAAGGCGGCAGTCCCACCTTGCTGACCATAAAGCCGTTGAACAGTCCGCATACGGCTCCCGCAGCCAGAGCAGCCAGGCAGGCCACCCAGATGTTGACCCCCATCAAAGCCATCTGGCCGGCAATGACGCACGTCATGGCGGCCACGCCGCCCACGCTCAGTTCAATGCCTCCCAGAATCAGAGCCAGGGTCAGTCCGATGGAGAGCAGGCCGTCGGTGGCCACACTCAGGGCGATGCTCTTCATGTTGGAGGGCTGGATGAACTTTGGATTGACGATGGCCACGATGGCCACCACAAGCAAAATAATGAGAAATACGCTCATCTCGCGCTGCCGGAGCAACCGCTTCAAAAGCTCCGGTCCCGTCCGCTTTATCTCGCTCTTCTGTTTCATTGCCGCAACTCCTTTTCCGCAAGCTGCTCGCCGGAGGCAAGCTTCATGATATTCTCTTCCGTCACCTCTTCGCCTTCGAGGAAGCCCGCCAAGCACCCTTCGTGCATGACTGCCACCCGGTCGGACACGCCGATGACCTCAGGCAGCTCACTGGATACCACAATCACACCGACGCCGCTCTCTGCCAGTTGACGCAGAAGCGCGTGGATCTCCCGCTTTGCACCCACGTCAATGCCGCGGGTGGGCTCATCCATGATGACGACCTTTGGGGCCAGAGAAAGCCACTTCCCGATCAGGCACTTCTGCTGATTGCCGCCGGACAGGCTGCTGATGGGGTATTCAATGCCCGGAATTTTGATGGCCAGTTGCTCTACAAATCGGTTGGCCAAGCTTCGCTCCAGCTTGTCGTCCAGCCAAATGCCATGGGAGACTCCCTTCATGTTGGCGCTGGACATATTGTTTTTGATACTCATCTCCAGAAACAGGCCCTGGGTTTTGCGGTCCTCGGTCAAGTAACAGATGCCTGCATCCACAGCGTCACGGTAGGTGTGGAAGGCACAGGGCCTGCCGTTGAGCACTACCTGGCCGGAACGGATGGGATCAATGGCGCACAGACCGCGCATAACCTCGCTCCGTCCCGCGCCCACCAGCCCGGCAAAACCCAGGATCTCCCCCCGCCGCAGGGCAAAACTGACTTCGCGGAAGATACTGCCGGTGAGGCCGTTGACCTCCAGAACCGGATCGTCCGCTGCGATACAGCTGCTCTTGGTTGGGTAGAGATTTCCCAGCTCACGGCCCACCATAGCGCGGATGATATCGTCTGCACAGATATCTCCGGTGTCCATGGTAGTGACATAGGTACCATCCTTGAACACAGTGACCCGGTCGCAGATTTCAAAGATTTCCGCCATGCGGTGGGAGATGTAGAGAATGCTGATTCCCCTACCGCTCAATTCCTTTACCAAATCAAAGAGCCGGGCAGTCTCCTTTTCCGTGAGGGAGGAGGTTGGTTCATCCAGAATCAGCAGCTTGCAGTTGAGTGAAACCGACTTCGCAATCTCAATGATCTGTTGTTCAGAGACAGTCAGCTCACTGACCAGCGCGCTGCTGGGAAAATTGGCGTTGAACTGCTTCAGAACCATGTCGGCATCCGCCCAGAGGCGTTTGAAATCAATCATTCCCCCCTTGTGGGGCAGACGCCCGATGAAGATATTCTCCGCCGCCGTCAGGTGGGGGCACAGGCTCAATTCCTGATGAACAAAGCCTATGCCGATATCCTGGGCTTCTTTGGGACTCCTGGGGGCAATAGGCGCGCCTTCAAACAAGATCTCGCCCTCCGTGGGCGGAAACACGCCGCCGATGATGTTCATGAGGGTAGATTTCCCGGCACCATTCTCACCGCACAGCGCGTGAACCTCGCCAGGCCGCACCTGGAGCTGTACCTGATCCAGCGCCCGGGTTCCGGGAAAGACCTTTGTCACACCCCGTACCTCCAACCGATACTCGCTCATACAGCCTCCTCCTGTTCTTTTGTCAGCGATAAGCCCCCCTGCCTCAGCAGGGTCTTCAACTGAATGGCCGCCGCGCCGATTGCCGTCCCATACTCACCCAGATTGGACACCCGCAGCTTGACCCTGCGCCCGGCAAAGCGCATCCGGCGGATCTTGACCACTTTTTGGATCTGTTCGATTAAAAGCGACTCATTTGACATTCCGCCGGCCAGTACGATCTTCTCGGGATCCAGCAGATTTATGTAGCTGGCAATGCCGATGCCGATGTATTCTCCCGCCCTCCGAACCAAGTCCAGTGCGGCCACATCCTGCTCCCGGGCGGCAGCGAACACAGTCTTGGCCTCCACCCGCTCAATATTGCCGCCTGCCAACTCCAGAATACGGGTTTTGACTCCGCTGGAAATCAGGTTACGGGCCTGCTGGGCGATCGCTCGCCCGGAGGCTACCGCCTCCAGGCAGCCGTTGTTGCCGCAGGTACACAGCGGCCCATCCTTCTCCACCGTGATGTGGCCCAGCTCCCCTGATGTCCCAGAGGCACCGACGCACAGCTCTCCGTTTTCAATGGCCGCTGCGCCGATGCCATAGCCAAGGTTGATGCAGATAAAATAGTGATACCCCACACCTGAACCAAAGAATTGCTCCCCCAGCGCCATAGCCCGGTTGGAGTTCTCCAGCCGCATAGGCCAGCGGATACTGGTCCGTTGTAAAAGCAGCCGCCCCAGCGGCTCCAAAAGCGCTACATCCTCCCAATGAAAATTAGGGGAAAAGAGTACCCTTCCCTGGTCCAGGTCCAGAATCCCCGGCACACCCACCCCAACGCCCAGGACCCGGTGGAGCGGGATACCGCTCTCGCGCAATAGCTGGTCAATCAGCTCTGCGGCGGTCTGAATGACCGCGTCGGCATCTTCCGGTACCGGAATGGGACGATTTGCCTTTGCAACAGGCATTCCATTGAGATCCATCACAAGCGCCCTCAGCACGGTTGGAGCAAAGTCGATCCCGACGCTGTAATAGCAGTCCCCAGCAAACTCATACATTTCGGGGCGCTTTCCGGACGCGCCCTCCTGCCTCCCACAGGAGCGTACAATACGGTTGTCCAACAACTCATCTGTGATCTTGATTGCGGTCGGCAGGCTCAGCCCCGTCCGGCGTGCGATCTCAGCCTTGTTGATAGCGCCTCTCTCCCAGATTGTTTTCAGCACCAGCCTCCGGTTCATCAAAGCTAAAGTGAATTTATCAACACGCACGTGAAAACTCCTTTTCCTCTGCCCATTCCCCTTTAAAATACCCCCAACGCTCTTATCCTTTTATACTAAGTTAAGTTAACTAACTTAACGAGGCAATTGTAGCGCTATGCATAAGAAATGTCAATCCCTCTTTTCTATTTTTGGCGTTTCGAATGATGCATCTGAAAACCTTTTGTATATTATACCGAAAGGTTTTTGAATATAGCATAAAATCAGGGGCGGCATTTTAGCAAAAATGCCGCCCCTGGTCTGATCCGCCGGAATCAATAGTAATGCTCAAGTCTTGGCACCCGCCAGCCGTTGTAAGAGATAATATGGGCCGCCCCAATGGCCGTTCCATAGTCGCCGCGGGTTCCCAAACGGAGCGTCACATGGCGTCCCGCCTGCCGCATCTGCCGCATTTGCATACTATGGGCTACCCGGTCGAAAAACAGCGGACCGTTTCTTGTCAGGCCTCCGCACAAAACGATACAGTCCGGATCCAGGATATTGATCGCCATGGCCAGTCCGATTCCGATATAGTCAGTAGCCTTGTCCACAATCGAGAGGGCTACCGCATCTCCCTTGGCCGCCGCCTCAAAGACCAGCTTGGCGTCAATCCGCTCCGATGCGCCGCCGCACCGCTCCCGCAGGCTGGTAGGGAGACCACTGCAAACGGCGTCTCTGGCCTGCAGGGCAATGGCCTCACCGGAAGCTACCGCCTCCAGGCAGCCGGAGTTTCCACAGGCGCAGAGCGGACCGTCTTTGCAGACGGTGATGTGTCCCAGCTCACCGCTGGTGCCGCTGCTGCCGTAGTAGAGCTGATTATTCTGCATCAGAGCTGCACCGATACCGTGTCCAATGTTGACACATAAAACGGTATGGGTGCCGCTCTCTCCGCCATCGCCGCGCCAGCCACTCTCCGCCAGTGCCAGTGCCCGATTGGCGTTTTCGACCAACACGGGGTAGGACAGTCGGCTCTGGAGCCAGCTCTGAAGCGGAATATCGCTCCAGCCAAAGTCCGGGGAGAAGAGAATATGCCCGGTATCCCGCTCGATGAGGCCGGGCATCGCCACCCCCACTCCGGCCAACCGATCCAGTGCAACTCCGGATTCCAGCAGACTGCTCTGAATCCGCTCGCACAACCGGTCCACAAATGCTTCAACAGGCTGGACCTCCCCCGTTTCCACCATGGTTCCGTATACTACCTTCTGCGCCAAATTCATCAGCACCAGCCGTATGGTCCCACGGCCAATATCCACCCCCATATAATATTCGCTTTCGGGCACCACGCTTAACAATTCCGGCGGTTTTCCGCCGCTGCTCTTCCCCTTTCCCACAGCTCTCACCAGACCGCGGTTAATCAGGTTTTCCGTGATGGTCATGACGGAGGGAAGGCTCAGCCCAACCCGTTTTGCAAGCGCAGCACGGCTGATGGGGCCCTCCAGAATGATCGTCCGCATAACGTTGCTCTTATTGGTGGGAGCTGCCCGATAGCGGTCGGCCCACGGGGTTTTGGGCATAGTGATACCTCCTTTTTTTACTACTTTTCTAAAGTATATCGCATTCAAATATATATCACAAGTAAACCGCACCATTTTTTGCAGATCAAGACGATTGACATATCTCAGCCGTGTTTTAAAAACCGTTCTACCAAAAGTCTACCAGAAATGCCTTGGAGTCCTTTGGGTTCCAAGGCGTTTTCACTTTTCCCGCTCCCGCATTGTCTACCAGACGTCTACCATAGTAACCTTTTGATTCTGTTTCCCCGCCTTTTATATCCCTATCCCCCGAAAACTGCATTGTTTCCTCCCCTGTAAGGGGCGTCATACGCCCCTCTGGCTCAAAATTCAGAAGGAGGAAATCCAAATGAGAAACCCCAAGCGGGCTCTCAGCCTGGCTCTGGCGGCGATCATGCTGGTTGGCATGATGGTCGTCTCCGCCTCCGCTGCGAGCTACAACAATCTCACCGATAAGGACGAGATTGTAAACAAGGATGCCGTTTCCATGCTGGTTTCCCTCGGCATCATCGAGGGCAAGCCCGACGGCTCCTATGCACCCACCGAAAATGTTGACCGCGCTCAGATGGCGAAGATGCTCTCCGTCATCATGAACAAGGGCGTGGACAACAGCGCTCTGTACCAGAGCGTCAACTCCGGCCTGGTGGACGTGAACACCAACTGGGCCAAGGGTCACATCAACTACTGCTACACCACCGGCATCATCGCCGGCCGCGGCAACGGCAAGTTTGACCCCTCCGCCACCGTGACCGCCCTGGAGGCGGCCAAGATGCTGCTGGTGGCCGTGGGCTACGATCCCAAGATCGAGGGCTTTGAGGGTGCCGACTGGGCCATCAACGTGTCCGTCCGCGCCGACGAGCAGGGCATCTTCGAGGGCTTCACCAAGGATCTGTCCGCTCCCCTGAACCGCGACGACGCGGCCCTGCTGATCTACAACGCCCTGGACGTGGAGATGATCCAGAGCTACACTACCAACAACTACCCCATCGTTTACAGCGATCACCGCACCATCCTGTCCGACAAGTACGGCGTGATCAAGGTGGAGGGCGTTGTCACCGCCAATGAGTGGGCCATCCTGGACGACGACACCGATACCGCGCTGCAGGAGGGCAAGACCCGCATCTACAACCCCGACGGCATCCTGTCCACCACCGGCAACACCGCCGTGGCCCAGGATTCCAGCGCCAACGTGAAGACCCAGGTCTTCAATGTCAGCACTCCTGTTGATATGCTGGGTAAGGCCGTCACCATGTACGTGAAGAAGACCACCATTCTGGCCGACTCCACCGTGTATGGCGCTCCTGTGGTCTCCGACGTGAACACCGTCATTGAGACCGGCGAGAAGGTCACCGGCGGCGACTCCAAGGACGACGACTCCCTGGCCGCCCTGCTGAAGGGCACTGGCCTGGCCACCGATAAGGCCACCGAGTATTACCACAACTATGAGGAAATGGCCATTGACAGCGCTGATGTGGACGATATCATGAACGTGAAGGGCGCCGCCCTGACCGTCATCGACAACGACAACGACGGCTATGTCAACTATGTCATCTCCGTGGAGAAGTCCCTGACCCATGTGTCCGGCGTCAGCTCCAAGAACGAGACCACCACCCTGTACGGCCTGCCCGGCGACGATGTCATCGACAACGAGGATATCGTGACCACTGCCACGGATCTGACCAAGGGCGACGTGGTGCTGGTTGTCCAGTACGGCGGCCGTACCTATGTGGAGGAGCCCAAGACCGTTACCGGTGAGATGGAGCTCTTCAACGCCAAGAACAAGGACGACAACAAGAACTACATCAAGGTCGGCGGCGAGGAGTACAAGCAGGACGGCCTGGAGGTTCTGAGCAACATCAACAAGGATAACCCCGTCAAGTTCCTGATCTCTGAGTGTGACGATAAGGCCAACGGCGTGCAGTTTGACGCTCAGTACGATTTCTTCCTGGACGACTTCGGCAACATCGTGGCCTTCCGTGAGGTCGAGGGCGCTCCCACCCAGTACGCTCTGGCTCTGGACTCCGCTTACTCCATCAACGGCCTGACCACCACCGGCCAGATCAAGCTGCTGCTGGCGGACGGCACCTCCAAGGTCTATGACGTGGACATGGACGCCACCGCTGACCGCTTTGAGGATCTCGCCAATTCCGACGACAACAGCACCAAGGACAGCGCGGTTGAGACCTGGTTTGGCAGTGCGATCACCGACGACAACTCCATGGACGCCGTCCTGAAGTTCATGGGTTCCGATGACGCTACCGCTGCCGGTGCCAAGACTAAGGGCTATGCCTCCGGCAACTTGGTGGCCTACACCATTGACGACGATGAGGTCGTGACCTTCGGGCCTGCTGAGCTGGATGACGGCGTGATCGTCAATGGCACCAGCAAAAACTATATCAAAGGCGACAACTACACAGAAAGCGGGAAGTCTACTTTCTTCCATAGTAGCCAGACCGAGCTGAAGGCTGATGTTGCCAGAGGCGATGTCGACCTGCGTCTGGAGAACAGCTCTGTTGATACCCACACCAACAGCTATGGTATCGACGAGGAAACCATTATTTACTACTATAATGGATCCAAGGGCTATGTGGCCGTGGGCTATGACAACATGGCCAAGATGATCGACGCTGATAAAGCGGGTGGTATCGATAACGGCAAGGTCCGCGCCTCCGTGGTGGCCTTCGACGATGCCACCGACGTTGCCGAGGTCATCGTGCTCTACACTGACCAGGCCAAGTTCGGCACCGACGCCTATGTCTATGTCATGAGCGTCTACGACAAGTCCGGCAGCGTGTATACCTACTCCGTCATTGACGAAGAGGGCAACGTTCTCCAGATGCAATCCAAGACCAAGGGAATGGCCGGCAAGCTTTGCACCTACACGACCGATGGCGACTACTACGTACTGGAGGCTCAGGCCGATTGTGTGTCTAACAGCAACAAGACCGCTGCGGCTGACGTGGCCAACGACGTGGGCCTGATTGTTACCACCCGCACCAAGTACTTCAAGGTCTATGACTTCGACAAGGCAACTGATCTGATGTCCGATGACGAGACTGTGAAGCAGTCCTTCGTGAGTGGCGTCAATGACAACTCCAACACCGACTGGGAGCGCTATGCCGACAAGGCCCTGGTTATCGACGTGGAGAACACCGAGGTGGACGACAAGACTGCCGCTACCACTGAGTTGACCTCCGGTCAGTACGGTATCGTGGTGTACAACGATGACGGCCAGGCCGAGGTCGTGTATGTCACCGATACCTACAAGATGGAGGTTGACGTTGACGCTGGCGATGACGACTCCAAGGGCGACATGATCAAGAGCGTCACTGTCAACGGCAAGGGTATTGGCGAGCCCACTGGCTACAAGACGATCAGAGCTGCGGTTGAAAATGCCAAGGAAATTCAGATGTTTACCGACGCGGCTCAGAACTACACCCTGAATGTGTACACCGAGAATGCTACCGGTGGCGGAGTTCCCTGCTACGGTACTGCTGTTGTCTACGGTGAAAAGGATGCTGCACTGAACGCTAACCTGGGGAATACTAACCAACCTACTTCCTCTGGTGCCATTGTAATCCAGAGTACAACCAGCAACGAGATTAAGAATGTTGCCCCTGGTACCTATGTGGTGTTTGCCACGAACAACAATGGGGATGTCACCTATTACGCCTTCACCTTCGTGAAGTAAGCACTATCTCCGCAAAAAATTTCCCCGGCCGATCGGCCGGGGAAATTTTTTAATGGAACGCCAGATAGAGATATGCCCTACCCTCTGCGTTCATATTTGCGTTGCGGTCATCCTGGACGCGGAACCCGCTGTCAGTCATGACCATATAAGCGGTGTCCCCGTCGATGGAGAGCCGCGGCTGGTTGTAGGACTGATATCCCAGCGAGACCAGCACCGCCGCGGGCCGGAAGCCCAGCTCCACTGTCAAATAGCTTCCGTTTCCGGTATAGGAGCCTTTGACCGTGTGGCTGCACGCGGCAATGGCTCCGTCAATTTTGGCGAAGTCCGCGTTGAAATCCGTCCGCAGGAAGCTGTCCTCCGATTCCCACTGGTGGAGCTGATAATGTTCCGTATAATTTTCCATAAATATTCCCCCTTTCGGGATATGAGAGTCCCCCGCGCCCGGCGTACCGCCGGACGCGGGGGACTCCTTCTGCCGGACGCCCTGCGGGCGGGTGTGGGTACCCGCCTATTTGACACCCGGGGGGGGGTGGGGGCCCCCCGCCCCTACGTCCAAGCGCCGCAAGATAGCCCGCCGGGAACGGAACCCCGGAAGTAGGGGCGGCTTTTATGGCCGCCCGCAGGCGGGGACAAGCCCCGCCCCTCCGGGCCACCGGCCAGCTCCGGGCGGGTGTGGGCACCCGCCCCTACACACAAGCGCCACAAGGTAGTCCGCCGGGAACGGAACCCCGGAAGTAGGGGCGGCCCTTGTGGCCGCCCACGGGCGGGGACAAGCCCCGCCCCTACGGGGCGAAGCGTTTCCGGCGGGGGCAAAAAGGGGGCGGCCGCAAGTGCCGCCCGTGCACAGGGTGTAAAATGAATTTTGGGGCGACACCGCCTCTGTTCAGGTTCCCGCTACTCCGGGAGGCTGGAAATCCGTGCTGCTCCCGACGTGAAAAAACCGGTTCCCCGGCGCGGACGCCGGGGAACCGGTTTACTCTATTCACTCACTTTTTCAGGCTCTCGGCCCAGGCGGCATACTTGTCCACCTTGGCGTCGCAGGCCTCCTTAGAGGCGTCGTTGGCCAGGATATAGACCTTGACCTTGGGCTCGGTGCCGGAGGGCCGGACGATGAGGCTGGTGCCGTCGGCCATCTCATAGCGCAGCACGTTGGAGCCGGACAGCTCCATGGTGCTCTTCGCGCCGTCGGCGACGTTGACCACGCTTCCGTCCTTGTAGTCCTTCTGCTGGAGCACGCCCACACCGGCGATCTCCACCGGGGGCTTTTCCCGCAGATTGGCCATCAGATCGGCCATCTTTTTCAGGCCGTCCAGGCCGGGCATCACCAGGTTCAGAGTCTTTTCACCGTAATAGCCGTACTTCTCATAGCAGGCCAGCAGGGCGTCATACAGGGTCATGCCCTGTCCGGCGTACCAGGCCGCCATCTCGGTGAGGGACAGGGCGGCGGTGACGGCATCCTTGTCGCGGACATAGTCGCCCAGCATGTAGCCGTAGCTCTCCTCGTAGGCGAAGATCACCTTGCCCTCCCCGGCGTTCTCCAGCTTGTCCTTCTTCTCCGCCAGGAACTTGAAGCCGGTAAAGGTGTCGTAGCTTTTCAGGCCGTTGGTCTCGGCGACCTTGCGGGCCATCTCGGTGGTAACGATGGTCTTGAGGGCCACGGGGTTGGCGGGCATCTTGCCGGTGCGCTGCTTTGCCCCGATCAGGTAGTCCAGCAGCAGCACGCCGGTCTGGTTGCCGGTGAGCACCTTGAACTCCCCGTCGGAGGTGCGCACCATGATGCCCACCCGGTCGGCGTCGGGGTCGGAGCCGAGGATAAAGTCCGCCCCCTCCTTCTTGGCCAGATCCACAGCCAGATAGAAGCCCTCCGGGTTCTCCGGGTTGGGGGAGACCACGGTGGGGAAATTGCCGTCGATGACCATCTGCTCGGGGACACAGATGACGTGCTTTATGCCCAGGCGGCGCAGGGCCTCGGGGATGAGCTTGTAGCCGGTGCCGTGGAAGGGGGTGTAAACCATCTTGAAGGTGTCGGCCACCTTCTCCACCGCGGCCTTGTCGTTGACCTGACCCATGACGTTGGAGAGGAACTTCTCGTCGGTCTCAGCCCCCATGACGGTGATCAGGCCCTTCTCCACCGCCTCGTCGTAGTCCATGCGCTTGATGGAGGCGAAGAAGTCCAGCTCCTCCATCTTCTTGGCGATGGCCTCGGCGTGGTGGGGGGGGAGCTGGGCGCCGTCCTGCCAGTAGACCTTGTAGCCGTTATATTCCTTGGGGTTGTGGCTGGCAGTAACGTTTACGCCGGCGATGCAGCCATACTCCCGGACGGCGAAGGACAGCTCGGGGGTGGGGCGGAGGGACTCGAAGATACGTACGGGGATGCCGTTGCCCGCCATGACGCCGGCGGTCTCACGGGCGAACTCCTGGGAGTGGTTGCGGCAGTCGAAGCACACCGCCACGCCGCGCTTCACCGCCTCGGGGCCCTCGGCCAGAATGACCTCGGCGAAGGCCTGGGTGGCGTGGCGGATGACGTGGATGTTCATCTGGTGCAGGCCGACGCACATGGTGCCGCGCAGGCCGGCGGTGCCGAACTCCAGCGGGGCAAAGAACCGGCTCTCAATCTCCTTCTCGTCGCCGGAAATAGAGCGCAGCTCCTCCTTTTCCGCCTCACTGAGCGCAGAGCTGCTGAGCCACTTTTCATAAACATCACGATAGGACATGGGACTAACCTCCAATATCTGAAATTCTGGCGTAAACAATGTACTGCACTGTGATTATAGCACAAAAATTTACCAATATCCAGCCTGTCTTTTGACGAATTTGGGAGATTGTCACGCCTACTTGTGGTAGCTGGAGCCTTCGTCGATCTTGAAGCTGCGGTAGAGCTGCTCGAGCAGCATCACCCGGGCCAGATGGTGGGGAAAGGTCATGGGGGACATGGACAGCTTGGCCCACGCCTGGGCCTTGAGGGAGGGGGCAAGGCCGTAGGAGCCGCCGATCAGAAAGGCCAGGCTGCTTCCCCCCCGGCTGCTCCAGTCGGACAGGAGGCCGGAGAGCTCCTCGCTGGAGCGCATGCGTCCCTCCACGCACAGGGCGACCAGGCTGGCCCCCGGAGCCAGCTTGGCGCGGATGGCCGCCGCCTCCTTCTCCAGGGCGGAGTCGATCTGGGCCTGGGATGGATTGGACGGCAGCCGCTCCTCCGGCAGCTCCACCACCTGGAGCTTACAGTAGGCCGACAGGCGCTTGACGTACTCCGCCGCCGCGTCGATATAAAATTTCTCCTTCATCTTGCCCACGCAGATGAGCTGCACCCGGATGCCCTTCATACCGTGTACCTCCGGCTCTTCTCGCTGCGGGGGGCCACCTCCAGCGCCACGTCCCGGCCCACTGCCGCGCCCCGGCGCTCCAGTACGCCCCGTACCACCTCGTGGGCCCGGTCGGGGGTGTTGTTCTCATGGGACAGGTGGGCCAGCACCACCGTGCGGGCGCCCCCCTCCACCGCCGTCCAGGCCAGCTCGGCCCCCGCCTCGTTGGACAGGTGGCCCCGGTCGCCCAGAATGCGGGCCTTGAGGTGGTAGGGGTAGGGGCCGGACTGCACCCACTCCACGTCGTGGTTGGCCTCGGCCACCAGGAGATCCGCCCCCCGGATGCCGCGGAGCACCGCCTCAGTCACATAGCCCAGGTCGGTGACCACCGCCGCCTTCCGCCCCCCGGCGGACAGGGCGTAGCCCACGCTCTCCGCCGCGTCGTGGGAGGTGGGGAAGCTCTCAATCGCCAGCCCGCCGATGGAAAAGCCCTCCCCCGGCGCCACGGGGCGGAGCAGCTCCTCCAGAAAGGCGATGCGGTAGCAAAGCTGCCGCCCCGTCCCCGGGCTGGCATACACCGGCAGCCTGAGCTGCTTGGTCAGGGTGGTCAAACCGGAGATGTGGTCGCTGTGCTCGTGGGTGATCAGCACGCCGGCGAGCTCCGTTGGCTCCACGCCCAGCTCCTTCAGGCCGGTGCAGATACGGCGGCAGGAGATGCCCGCGTCCACCAGCACATGGGTGCGGCCGTCGGTCACCAGCAGGCTGTTGCCGCTGGAGCCGCTGGCCAGGGTACAAAGTTCCAGCACGGAATCGCTCCTCACTATGTAGTCTCTCTGCGCAAAAAAGGGCGGCGGCCTGCGCCGCCGCTCCCTGTTTTCTTTTTAGCCTACCTGACTCTGCTTCTCCTCGTCCGGGGTGACCACCACGCGGATGTCCGCCCCCACGCCGGAGAGCTTGCGCACGATATCCTCGTAGCCCCGCTCGATGTGGTGGATGCAGCCAATTTCGGTGGTGCCCTGGGCCGCCAGGCCCGCGATTACCATGGCCGCCCCGGCCCGCAGATCGCAGGCCTGGATACGGGCGCCGGTGAGCTTCTCCACGCCCTCGATGACGGCGATCTTGCCGTCCACCTGGATCTGGGCGCCCATCCGCCGGAACTCGTCCACATAGCGGTAGCGGTTGTCCCACACGCCCTCGGTGAGCACGCTGGTGCCCTCCGCCAGACAGAGGACGGCGGCAATCTGGGGCTGCATGTCGGTGGGGAAGCCGGGGTAGGGCAGGGTCTTGACGTTGGTGCGGGTCAGCTTGCCGTGCCGGCGCACCAGCACCGCGTCGTCCCGCTCCTCCACATCCACCCCCATCTCCAGCAGCTTGGCGGTGATGCACTCCAGATGCTTGGGGATGACATTGCGGATGAGCACCTCGCCCCCGGCAGCGGCCACGGCGGTCATATAAGTGCCCGCCTCAATCTGGTCAGGGATAATGGAGTAGCTGCCGCCGGACAGGCGCTCCACCCCGCGGATCTTGATCACGTCGGTGCCCGCGCCCATGATCTCCGCCCCCATGGAGTTGAGGAAGTTGGCCAGATCCACGATGTGGGGCTCCTTGGCGGCGTTCTCAATGACAGTCAGGCCGTCGGCCAGCACGGCCGCCAGCATGATGTTCATGGTGGCGCCCACCGAGACGATGTCCAGATAGATCTGGGTGCCGCACATGCGGCCGTTTTTGGCCTTGGCATGGATGTAGCCGCCCCGCACATCCACGTCGGCCCCCATGGCCACAAAGCCCTTGATGTGCTGGTCAATGGGCCGTCCGCCGAAGTCACAGCCGCCCGGAGGGGGCACCTCGGCGGAGCCGAACCGGCCCAGCAGCGCCCCAATAAGGTAATAAGAGGCGCGGATTTTCCGCGCCAGCTCCTCAGGCACACGGGCGTTGCGGATGTGGGAGCAGTCCACGTCCACCGTGGTGCGGTTGACGGTGCGCACATCGGCGCCCAGCTCCTGCAAAATATTCAGAATCAATGTCACGTCGCTGATCTGGGGAATGTTCTCAATGCGGCATACCCCGTCCACCAGCAGGGCGGCGGGGATTATGGCGACGGCGGCATTCTTCGCGCCGCTGATGTCAATTTCTCCAAAAAGCGGCTTTCCGCCGTGGATCACATATTTTGTCAAAGCTACAACCCTCTATTCCTTCCGCCGCAGCCGTTTCCGGCATAAACGGTATCCAAGGGCCGGCAATTCACCGGCCCGGTAAACACAATTTAATAAACGCCTTCCATGGAAGTGCGCTCCAATACGAGTACATTATAGCAGATCTCTCCTTAAAATCAAAGCAAAATTCTCGTGTGCTCCGATTTTCTCTTCTCGTGCCTGTGATCCTTTGCTTTCAAAATACCCAATCTGCCGACTTTTATACCTCTTCTGATCGTGCGTGGGGTTATGTCTACCAAATGTCTACCAAAATGCAACGCAAAGCGCCTGAATTTTCAGCTTTTTCCCCAAGGAGTTTTTTATAATGTCTACCATACGTCTACCATGCGAACCTTTTGATTCTGTTTCCCCGCCTTTTATACCCCTATTCCCCGAAAGCTGCATTCTTTCCTCCCATGTAAGGGGCGTTATACGCCCCTCTGGCTCAAAATTCAGAAGGAGGAAATCCAAATGAGAAACCTCAAGCGGGCTCTCAGCCTGGCTCTGGCGGCGATCATGCTCATCGGCATGATGGTTGTCTCCGCCAGCGCTGCGGGCTTTGACGACTTCTCCGACAAGGATGAGATCGTCAACAAGGATGCCGTTTCCATGCTCACCATTCTGGGTGTGATCAACGGCAAGGAAGATGGGTCTTTCTTTGACCCCGCGGACAATGTGACCCGTGCCGAGATGGCGAAGATGATCGCCACCGTCCTGAATCAGGGTGCCGATGTGGACGGCCTGTATGTCGGGATGAACACCGGCCTGACCGACGTGAAGGGCCACTGGGCTGAGAGCTACATCAACTACTGCTACAGCCTGGGCATCATCGCCGGCCGCGGCAACGGCAAGTTTGACCCCGCCGCTACCGTTACCGGCAACGAGGCCGCCAAGATGCTGCTGGTGGCCGCCGGCTACGATGCGCAGCTCGAGGGCCTGACCGGCAACGACTGGGCCATCAAGACCGCTTCCCTGGCCTCTACCCTGGGCATCTTTGATGACCTGACCGCTCCCACCGGCGATCCTCTGACCCGCGACAACGCGGCGCTGCTGATCTACAACGCTCTGGACATCGAGATGATTCAGAAGTACGAGAACGGCTATGCCATCGCCTTCACCGACCACCGCACCCTGCTGAGCGCCAAGTACGGTGTTTACAAGATTGAGGGCGTGGTTGTCTCCAACGAGGAGGCCGCGCTGAACAACACCGACAGCGACTTTGCCTCCGCCAAGGGCAAGACCACCATGGAGAACGTGAAGGTCTACGCCTCCACTACCTCCAACACCACCACCGGCGAGTACGAAGAGGTGAAGGGCCAGGTCGTGTTCAACGTGTCCACCACTGCCGACATGCTGGGCAAGACCGTGACCATGTACGCCAAGAAGACCACCGTTCTCTCCAACTCCACCGTGCTGGGCGTGTACCTCGATGATGCCAGCAACGTGGTCAAGACCACCGCTGACACGCAGGACACCATGAAGGACTTCCTGAAGGGCACCGGCCTGTCCACCGACAAGGACACCGCCTACTATGTCAACTACGGTGTGATGGACAGCGAGGCCGACGCCACTGAGGCGCTGGGCTTTGACGCCAAGACCGGCCGCTTCACCAACGTCAACGGCAAGACCAATGCCTACGGCGTGGAGATGACCGCCATCGACAACGACGGCGACGGTATTGTTGAGTACGTCCTGTACCTGCAGGAGACTCTGACCCAGGTCATCGCCAAGAGCGACTCCAAGGAGACCACCACTCTGAACGCCTTCAACAAGAACAAGGCCATCGACAACGAGAACATCGTGACCGACGCCAACCTGTCTGAGGGCGATCTGGTTCTGGTTGCCTCTTACGGCGGCAAGTACCATGTCTCCACCCCCAACGTTGTGACCGGCCAGATGGAGTCCTACTCCTCCAGCAAGACCGAGGAGCAGACCATCACCGTGGGCGGTACCGAGCACCACCCCTCTTACATCCTGTTTGCGGCGGATGCGGCCGACAACACCTACGAGTTCAACGTGCTGGACTGCGGCACCAAGGACGGCGTGGACTTTGACATCGACTACGACTTCATCCTCGACTCCAATGACAACGTGATCGCTTACCGTCCCTCCTCCAAGGGCGTGGGCGACTATGCCCTGATCCTGGATTCCGGCTACGATCCGGGCCGCACCAACTCCAACCCCACCGGCGAAGTGAAGGTTCTGCTGGCCGATGGCACCGAGAAGCTTTACACCCTGAACTTCGATGCCTCCGCGCAGAACGTGGGCGAGCAGCTCTTCCCCAAGCTGACCTCCTCTCAGCAGAAGGACAACGGCATTGAGGAGCTGAAGGGCTTCCTGGGCTCCTCCGTTCAGGACAACACCACCACCAAGCCTGATGGCACGCTGCCCTCCGGCGATGCCGCTAAGTACTCCAGCGCGGATCACCAGTCCGGTTTCGCTGCCGGCTATGTCATTGAGTACAGCCTCAACGACAAGGATGTTCTGACCATCAAGTCCATCGTGGGCACCAACGCGACCGGCACCGACCGCTACAGCCCCGCCGACGTGGACAACACCCTCGCCGCCGACTATGATACCGGCGCTGCCCGCATCAAGTACGACACCAATAAGCAGGTGGCCGTGGACAAGAACACCGTGGCCTTCTACTTCACGACCGTGAACGGCGAGGACAAGTACGGCGTGGCCATCGGCTACGACAAGATGTCTAACGTAGACAAGGGCACCGCTTTTGTGGCCCAGACCACCAAGGCCAATCTGACCGACGTGGTTCTGTTCGACGCTGAGGGCGTGGCCGCCGAGAAGGACTACGCCTATGTCCTGGGCCGCACCAGCAGCTCCTCCGGCTATGTGACCCTGAACGTGCTTCTGATGGACGGCACCGCCTCCACCCTGAAGCTCACCAAATCCGACTACGACTCCCTGTTCAAGGGCAACAGCGACTTTGAGACTGCCTATGCCTACACCATGAACGGCGAGGGCGTGGCGGATCTGACTGCCCCCGGCAGCAGCGGCACCCACGTTCTGACCGGCTATGCCGTGAAGCTCAACGACGGCACCGTGGCTGTCTACAGCGACAAGAAGCTCACCAAGCCGGTTGACAGCTACTCCTACGACAAGAATATCTGGAACGTGGAGGACGTGTCCGCTGGCACCAACGCTCCCGCCGGCGCTTTCTCCACCGGCGTTGCGAAGGAGACTGTCCTGGTTCTGGATGCCGACGAGAACACGGTCCGCGCCGCGTACATCAAGAGCGTCCTGGACGGCACTGAGGTGCCGGATCACGGTACCGGCTCCCTGTCCGACGGTGTGATCTCCACCAGCAACGAGACCATGATCAGCGACATCAGCAACCAGACCATCACCCTGACCAACGACATGGCTGCCAGCACCTCCGGCAGTGTCACCACCGCCCAGAACAAACTGACCGCCGACGTTCTGGTCAACGCCCTGCAGGGCAATGTGAAGGGCGTCTACGAAGAGGTGTTCGGCACCTACAAGCTGGTTGCCACTAACCCCTATCCCGTTGTGACCAGCGCTATGTATGTCGGCGTCGACACCAACAAGGGCATGGTCTACTACAAGATCGCCTTTGCCAACCCCAAGGCCCCTGTGATCACCACCGACCTGACCACCACTGCCGTCACCGGCACTGAGCTGAATGTCGTGGCTAACGCCCCCGACAAGGGCGCCCTGTCCTACGAGTGGCACAAGGTGTCCAGCAACAACGATTCCGTGGTTGGCTCCAACAGCGCCACCTATACGGCCAACGACGCCGGTGAGTACTACGTGGTCGTCACCAATACCCGCAACAGCCTGACCGCTACCACCAAGAGCGCCACCTGCAACGTTGGCACCAAGGTGGATGCCGCGAAGCCCACGTTTGGCACTGATCTGAAGGCCACCGGCTATGTCGGAGACAAGCTGACGGTCAAGGCCAGCGTAACCGACAAGGGCACTGTGTCCTACCAGTGGTATAAGAACGGCATGCCCCTCTCCGGTGAGACTGGCGAGTCCTACACCCCCACTGAGGCTGGGAAGTACTATGTTATCGCCACCAACACCAAGAACGATGTGAATGGCGACAAGACTGCCCAGACGAAGAGCACCGAGTGCACTGTGAGCGCCAAGACCACCATCACTAATGACAATGCGAACCTCACCATTACCGCTCCTGTCAAGGACGCTCAGGTTACTAGCTCTACGGTGACTGGTACTGGCGTTGCTCAGAAGGGTATCACTTGGCAGAGCAGCGCTACCGGAAATGATCCCTGGAGCGACTTCTCTGGTGCCAATTTTGCAGCCACTACTTACTACCGTGCCACCGTGGTTCTGACCGCCAATGAGGGCTATGTGTTTGGCGATACCGCCAGCTACAGCGGCCTGACGGTCAGCGGCGCTCAGAGTGTGAATGCTAGCGTTAGCAATAATGAGCTGACTCTGGTTCTGACCTTTGCAGTGACCGGAAGCTAATTCCCCCATATTTTAAAAAGCTCCCCGGGCCAATGGCCCGGGGAGCTTTTTATGGTATCTGGCCCTCCAGAAACGCCAGATATGGATAGGTCTTTCCCGACTCGTTGATCCGGTCGATCGCCCCATCTTCATGGACTACCCGAAACCCCTGCTGGATAATCTCAATTGCACCTGCCGCCGTCTGCCGGCTTGCCAGCAGCAGCCCGGAGCGGCCCGGAAGCAGCACAGCCGAGGGCCGGAACCCCAGCGGGATGCTCTGACTCGTCCCATTTCCCAGGAACGCGCCGCAAGAAAGCTTTGCCTTTTCCGCCGCTGCGGCGGCCAACTCCGCCCGGTCGGCCTGTCCCAGCTTTTCCTGGAGTGCGGCCGCAATCCTTCGAAAGTCCTCATTAAAATCCGTCCGCAGGAAGCTATCCTCCGGCTCCCACTGGTGCAGGTGGTAATATTCCGTATAATTTGCCATATTCGTCCCATCTCCTCCCGGCACAGAAAAATCCCCTGCGTCCGGCACACAGCCGAACGCGAGGGCTTTGTCCTGCCGGATGGCCTGCGGGCGGGTGTGGGCACCCGCCCCTACATACAAGCGCCACAAGACACCCCATCAAAAACGGACCCCCGAAAATGTAGGGGCGGCCTTTATGGCCGCCCGCCCTGCGGTCCCCGGCAA
>OASS01000150.1_pt1 | contig 45223 bp, 40 predicted proteins | sample 1475811 | NCBI WGS metagenome assembly OASS01 (sample SAMEA2579922, study PRJEB22360) | human gut metagenome | biome: human gut; feature: human-associated habitat; material: faeces | place: Denmark | collected 2008/2010 | reverse complement strand
CTGTGAAGCTGCTCTATCTAGAATTAGCAACTTACACAGTTTATTTTACACTCCCAAAAAGAACGTCACACACTTAATTTGTCTAAGTGAGACGTTCCCTTTTGTAAAAATATTTTATTAAATATATACTTATTTTGCTTTTTGAAATACCATTTTAACTTTTTCTAGCAGTTCATCAATTAGGTTTTCGTGTGCTTTTTCTAAAAATACGCAACGGCGAGATTCATAATCGATGGTCGTTAATTGATCCAACAATACTTTTCCAGAAGTTTTCATTTCATAATAAGGAGGAATAGGTACATACAAAGGATAGTTTCTACTTGTACTTGAAATAGGCGCTACAATCACAACATTACTATAGTCTGCAATAATATTATGACTCAATACAATATACGGTCTTCTACCTGTTTGTTCATGCCCTGAGCGTGGAGCCGTATTCAACAATAAAATATCACCTTGTCGAGGAGTTCTTACCATTTTTCGTTTCCTATCGCTTCTCCTAAATCTTGAACAGTGACATGTACTTTTCCACCTGTATAATTGGCAAATAATTGTTCAATCGTTTGTTCATTGTCAAAACTTACTGCTTCAATAATTAAACGTTTCTTTCCATCAGACTCATCTTGTGTTAGCTTCACTTTATCTTCTGTATGAAGTTCCAAATATTCCATAACTGATTTGGGAAGTCTAAGGCCATTACTATTTCCCCATTTTTTTATTGACAGCATTTCCATCCTAAACACCTCTCTCTTTTGTATATACATAGTATAACATATAACTCGTTGAAAGTATATACATAATTATCCTGTTTAGTATTCGTGACTTAATTCATCCATTTGTTGCTCTTCATTTTTATCCATGGATTGTTCTTCTGATTGGATTGCTTTAAGAAACTTGTTATATGTCTGAGTTAATTCGTTGTTTTCTTCTGTTTCCATTTTTTCAGATTCTACTAACGTATTTTCCAATTGTTCTATAGTGAAATTTTCCTCTTCTAATTGGTGTAATACTTCAATTTGTTCTTGGGAATAATGATTATCAATCAACGTTAAAACCGTTCGTGTTTCAGGAACAATTTGTATCATCTCTTCTAGCTTTAATGAATGGAAATCAGGGTGGTAACGGTCAATGGAACTATCTTTAAAAAAGGCTTCGATAGATCCATGATCTACATCTCTTGTGAAACCATCACCTCCTTCAGAGTAGCCACTCCATAAAGTTCCATCTTGAAAAACATAAATCGCTTGCTCAAGATTTTCTGTCATTTCGAAACCTTCTTCATAAAAATCTGAGAAGTCAAACCTAGAATTATTTTCTGTCATTTTTTCGTCCTCTTTCTTTTTTGAATAAAAAAAGAGAATAACTATTAGTTATCCTCTTACAATTCCTATTTATTTTTTTAGATATTCATACTTTGCTCTAATTCTTGATACGCTTTTTCATTTAAATAACGTTGGACACTTCTCTCACACGATTTTCTCAATTGTCTTAATTGTTTCTTGAATTCATAATCTGATTTTTTATGTGAAACTACAGGATTTCTGTTGGACACTTTTGTGACTCTCTTTTGACCATTTTTTCCTGTTGCCTTTTCTATTTTGTAATTTGCATTTCTCTCTTTTTTGGGAAGCTTTTCTGTTTGCGAAATATCGTAAACATCTTTTGTCTCAAAAACAAATGATCCTGACTCATCTTTTTTAACGGTCACGATTTTTATAGCATTTTCAATTTCATCTACTCTTATCTGTCGATTGTTTAATTGCCATTGCTTTTCCCCTAAGACATGTGTTGCAGTAGGTATTTGTTGCAAGATTGTACGTTGATTATTTCCTGAAAAACTCTGTAAATTTGAGTCTACTTCCTTGTCTTTAGAGGTTTCTATCGAAATATAGTGTGCTTTATTTTTACTTGGAAGAATAATTTTTCTACCTAAAGTCTCATGAGTAAAACTACTTACCGGTTCGGCAAATTGATTACCCTCAACTTCATGTAAGAGCATACCCCGAATTTCTTTTTTTGAGGATTCTTTTTCTGCCTTTAATTGATCCACTATCTTTAAGTTTCTGCTATCTTTCGATTCTTCTCTTTTAGTGAAGTAATCATGTAACGTCTTCAATGCCTGATCCATTTTAATATCTGATTGTTTTACTTTTATTTGTTCTTCTATATTATTTACTTCCTCATGAATCTCTTCTAAAAGTTCATGAGGTAAAACATCATCATAGATTATACTTTCTTCTGCATTTTCTTCTTGCGGCATGGTCATTTCTAATGAATCTAATGGCTCAATTAATCCTTCGTTCTCTATCTCCGTTTCAAAATTAGATTGTTCAAAATCTGACCCATTCATCAAGCCAGTGTTCCTTTTAGCAAGAAGTTCTGGATATTTCTTGGCTTCTTGTAAAATCATATTTCCAATTCGTGAGTACAACCCACTTTTTCCATAAAGTTGTTTATCAAAATACGTGGGTTCATTTCTTGGATTACCATAAGCTTCCTCATATTCGTCAGAAATTTTCTTTAACCGTGGCAATAGTTCGTCCATGGTTTCTCTTCCATCCGTTTCCATAAATAAGTCTACGATTTTATCTAGCTCTGGTTTAAACTTGTGTCGCTCCGCAAACCCATATTTCCAGAAATACTGATTGCTTGGTAGCTTTTGAACCAAGTCAATAAATAGTTGCTCATACTTTCCTTGCGTGAATTGTTCTTTACATGATTCAGCCAACTTTTTTTGGTGTGTGACGTACGTTTCTAACATAGACAACTGTTCTTTATTTTGCATTAATTCATTCACAAACGTTCTCTTTGTTGCTTTGATACTTTTTTGTAAAAACTTTCCTTTAAATTGCCAACCAGTTTTACTTGGTTCTGTCGGGTGCTTGTAGAAAATCCATTCTCTTGTTGGATATTTTTCTACATAACCGACATGGACGTGAATATTGTCTGTATTGTAATGAACGGCTGCCGTCCACTCTCCTTTTAACCCTTCCTTTTTTTCTAATTCCGCAATGGCTAATCTTGTCGCTTGATAAATATGTTGCGTTTTTAATTCATTTGTTTCTTGGTCAAGATAATTGTGTTCTATCAGCCAATCGTTCCGAAAACTAAAGACCATTTGCCATAGAGGAGAGCCATTTTCTTGTGCTATTTCGAAGTATTCTTTCATGTATCGGATAACTTCTTCTGGCGCTTGGTCATAATTATTTGTAAACAAAGCTGACGTTTTTTTCGGGTTTGACATGTAATCATTATAAGTTGAGAACATCGTCTCATTCGAGCCTTCAACTGCCGCAATACTATCCATTGAATTGTCAGGTGAAAAGGCATTGAATTGATCAAAATGTTCGTTCCTGGTCGCTTCACTTCTTTCCATATAGTCAAGATATTCTTTGAACGTATCTGTACCTGGCATAACGAACGCACTCGTAAGAATAATGCCCGCCGTTTTCTTACTCATTTGTTACCGACGACTGGGAATATTTGGCCGAATTCATCGCTTGGATTCTTCGGTTTTCTTGTCGCTCTTGTACTATTTTTTTCGCTTGGGTTACACCAAGTGAGTCCGATTCATCTTTAATTTCTAATTGCATAGTTCTTGCTAATTCGTTGAAGAGAATTGTCGTCAATTCTGTGTGCGTTTCAATGACAGATAATAATTTTTTATTCTGTTTTTGAAGAGTTAAAAGATCGTCTATATTATTCTCGCTTTTGTTTTCAATGACATCTAGCATATAATCAATTAAGTCACCTAAATGCATATGCTTTTCGGCAGCAATTCGACTCAAACGATCTTTTGTTTTGTCTGTCATATATATGTTTTTCGGTTTCTTTTTTTCATCCATTTTCTTTCTCCCTTTCAGTTAATTTCGACGCTGGACGAAAGAATTCCCTTACCATTAAATCCATTCCAAGTTGCATTGATTCAACGACATCTTTTGTAAATGCCTGGTAACGTAATTCTGATTCTAATTGGAACTCTTCGTACGCGATTTTCTTCAGCACATCTCGTAACATTTCATCTCGACTAGCGTAGCCTTTTTCTTTTGCTACTGTTACCAGTCTAGTTGCTATATCTTTATCTACATCTCTTATTTTTATGACTTGTTTTTCTGTCATTTTTCTCTTACCTTTCAGCCATTTTTTAGTCTTTGATCTGCTTATTTTTTATCACTACACGACATTTTTCTTATTTATTCTCTAGTATTCGCTTAATTGCGCTTTGTGTTTCGGAAGAGCATAAGGGGAAATGGGGGTCAGACAAGCTGACCCGCCTTGCAGTGCAAGGCTTTCCCGTGGGACCCAAAAACGAATGCCACTAGCACTTGGCTAGCAGGTAACTTCATGCAAACTAGCACCAAATTAGCACCCTTTTTAGCACATCTCTAGCACCTACTAGCAGTTGTTTAGCACCCCTTAATTTGCCTAATTAGTTGTTGATTGTTCTTTTCTTTCCTTCAACTTTTCAAGCTTCTCATCAAGTAATTTTTCTTCTTTCTTTATCCCACTTTTTGCTTCAATATACTTGTCTTTTTCACGCTCTAATTGAGCAATTTTAGTCTGAGAGTCTTCTTTTTCTTTTCCAACTTTGTAAATCAATTCTTCCGTTTCTTGTTTTACTTTTTCATCTATTCTTACAATTTCCGAATCAATTTTTTCTGTACTTTTTGCTAGCAATTTCTGTTTATCTTTCGTTGATTTTTCCTCAATGACAATCACATCAGCCAAATATTTTACTCTAGGTTTCTCTTTTAAATCATCGTCTGTTTTACTTTTTCTGACATCCCAATAAAAAGAAGTTTGTTGTGATCTATCTGTTTGTTTTTGCTGACTTTGTTCTTCAATTTGTTCTACAGTCGTTGGTGCTTTCTGTGTAGCATTATAGCCAAAGTCAATCCCTATTGTTTTCCAACTTTTAGGAACATCGTGTAATTGAATCAGATAATAATTTTCTGAAATAGGAATGAGTTTTGTTTCTATTGGTTGCTCTTTTTTTACTTCTCCGGCAAATGAAACGTATTCTTTATGAACTTGGTCTGAAGACTCTTCAACATGAATAAGTACTTCTCCATAACCAGTTGAATTGTTTATTTTTCTAGAAACAATTTCAACTTCACTTGAACCTATTTTGGTTTTACTTACTTCTCCGATTCCACTATCCAACAGAGGGCTATCGTCTTTAAAAAATAACCTTGAATAGTTAAAAAATACAAACCCAGAAACTGTTAATAAAAACATAAATAGATATAATTTTGAAGAATATTTGTTCCACCTTTTTTTCCAACGACCACTCTTTTTTTCACCTGATTGTATTCTGTCACGGTATACTTCTACGTTCTCTTTCCACTCATATAATTTATTAAACATTCTTCATCACTCCTGCGTAAAATAACTTTCGGAGAACTCGCGAGGGGCAATTTGTTCTTCAAATTTTTTTATTTTCCAATGATTTTTTTCATCTTTTTCCAAGTTGAATTTATCAATATATTTCACGTCAAACGCTTGGGCGCTACCATGCTTAGTAGATACAATCAGACAACCAATCATTGTCGCTTTTCCAGTCACCCCATTCAATTTTACATAGTACTGTTCACTAATAGTTTCTTGTTCAATTCGAATACTATTTTTATAATCGTCAACCCATGCCGGACGTAATTTTCCGCTAAGTTTTGGTGTTAAAATTTTAGATAATCCTTTCAATTTTTCTTCCGCCGTGTCTGTAGTAATGTCGTAATAACTTTTAGAAAATTGTTCACCTATTGATTTCAAGTTAACGTATTCTTGGTGTGAATAAGAGTGTTTTGGAATAGGGATTTCCTTAGTAGAAGCACCCTCTTTATTTTCTTTAAACGCTTTTAATTCTTGTTCTAAATCATTCGTTTTCTTAACATAATTTTGAATGGTTTTGGTTTGTTGAGGAAGGAGTACATTTTTAGCATATACAAATGTTCCACCTATCCCTAATGCTAAACCAAATGCACCCATTATTAAAAGTTGGGTTATAGATTTCATAATCTTCTCCTTTACATTTTTGGTATAAAAAAAAGTAACCTAAGTAGTTATCTTAGGTTACTTATCTAATTTAGATTTTTGACTGTTGTATCTAAATGAACATACCAATTACTTCAATAACATCGACCCAAGTCAGCAGATCACACTGTTCAATTTTTTCTACATTTCTGTTCATGAAATCAACTGAACGCAGTTGATGGGTAACTATATCTCCTGCTATCTTTTGAGGGTCTTTTATCGCTACATATGTCGCAAAGCTTCGTCTTGTAGAAGTAATAGGGCAAACTAAACAAAAACCCGTACGCTCGTTAAATTCATCTTTACTCACAACTAGAGCGGGTCTTCGTTTTTTGATTTCTTTACCCTTTGAAGGGTCAAAATCTATCCAAATAATATCCCTTTGCTTTGGGTAATCCATCTAGTATTCTTTCCCTTCTAACTTCATTGTATCCCATTCTGTATCTTCTACAGTCACAGAATCTCTAAAGTCTTTCCAATCTGCATCATTTTTAAATATATCTTCTCTTTTAGGCTTTAGAATATACGTATCATCAATTTTAAAAATTGTATACGCATCTCCAACTTCTGGAGAAATCCCTTTTGGGAAAATTGCTCCTACAGAATTGCCTATTTTACGTACTACTGTTTCCATGACTATCATCTCCTATACGTATGTTAAACTAAATTTAACACACCCTCAATCACTCGTCAAATATTACTTATTTTTACGAACAATACTACGTATTTTTGTTATATCAAATGTCCGATTATACTTTGCTACAACTCGCCCACGCTCTGAATTTTGCTCATAGGTAGTAAATGCTTGTCCACCATTTGATACACCTGAAATCACGCCTGTATGGCCATATATTTGAGGGGTTAATACACCACCTGCATACCAATTGACGATATCTCCTATCCTTAGATCAGACGGTTTGGGGTCAAAAATTACTGACCAACCGTACGCTGACCAATTGTAATCATCACCAATTCTTTCGGCATAATCAAAGCCACTTCCACGCAGCTGTGGGCCGCCCAATTTTTCAACATAATATGCTGTAAGCATGTAACACTCTCCACCATATATTGATTGACCAACAATAGATTCTAATACCTGTATATTGCCCCCATTTCCTTCATTTATGCCTTGCTGCATGCTTGCAACATACTGATAAACTAGCTCTGCATAAAACATATTTCCGTATGCATAACGCCAATTTCCTTTAGAATTTGCAATAGGATTCGTGTAAACTACTTTGGCTCCTCCACTTTGTTCTTTCGCAAATTCTGCTCCTAATTCAAAAGAATAAGGTCTCTGTTTTTGATAAAGCCAGCTTAAAAATCCACCGCCATAATTGTAAGCTTGTAATACAGCTTTTCTATCTTGAATGCCATATTGGTTCGCTAAATCAAGACAACTTTTGTAATGAGTAACTCCTTGACGAATCGATTGCTCCGGACTGGTTATTGTATTAGGAGGTAACCCCGCACTTTCGCTAGATTGAAATGGATCACCCCCGCGACCACCGGATTCAACCATTATTATCGCTAAAAGATAGGGTACTTCATCAGGAATGTTCATTTCCTTGGCCACTTTTTCCACTGTTGGTTTTAACGCTAAAACTTCCGGAGGAAGATTTATATTCTCATTTGGCAAGGCATTATTTTTTTCCTCTGACTCTGCACCTGCAATCATAAGAATCATTCTTTCCGTTTCTTGAACAACAGCTATAACAGTTAAACACCCAAGTCCCAACACAGAAAGTATGAGAATTATTTTTATTTTTAATGACTTCATACATTCATCTCTTGAACAGCTAATTTTTGTTGCTCAAAAATCGCTTTGGCTTGTTCGTTTTCTTTCTTCTTAATTTCACGACTTTCCAAACGTCCAGTCTTTTTTAATTCCAGGCATTCGTTAAAGTCTCCATTTTCGATTGGTGGTAAATATAAAGACAGCTTTGCTATTTGTTTTAAGTCTTCAGATTGTTTGTATTGGCTGTGAACTGCACGAATCAATTCTTTTCCTGATTTATCATTATTTACAGCCATTACAATCGTTCCTTCGTTAATATTTAGCATGTTTTGTAAATCTTTGTATGTTTTCCATACAGTTTCTTGTTTTGTTCCTGAACCAGATAATGACAAGAAAAAAGAGTTGTTAGGAATATTCTCTTTGTCTAATTCCCAAAGTGATAAGGACTCTATTGGTGCTTCTGTCACGAATAAAGTAATTGGACTTTTGTAGTCCACATTACATCCAAATAAAAATCCTCTTCGGCCATTACTATTTTCAGCTATTCCTTTAAAATACTTCCGGTCTAACTTCAATTCTCCTTTGTTATTTATCTTGATTCTCTTTTCTAAAGGTTTAGCATATGTCCCTTGAACATCCGCTCCTACATAAGTTCCAAATCGACTAGGACTAATATCAGTGATTTTAAACAAAATATTCCCACGATTATCTGAAGTAATCGAACCATTTGCAAAACGACCAATCGTTTCGTCCGATAAATGCCTACTACGCAAATAAGCCCACCCTTTTTCATCAAGTCGGCCTGTATCATAATTTCCTGCAACGGATAAATGTTGCAAATTAAATGGTTCTTTTTCTTCTTGCTTTATCCATTTTTGAGTGGTTGTCTTACTAATTTGTTTACTAAATTGATAGTCTAACAGCTGCTGAACAGTATCTTCGTATGGTTCATTATAATAAGCCATGCAAAATTCGATGGCATTATCATACGAGCTAATCCCTTCTGAATACCAATTGACTATGCCATTTTTTACATTTGCTCTCATACTGTCATGATCCACATGTTCTACAAACTTTGAAGAAACTTTCTCAAAAATTTCTCCTTTTTCTTGCATGAACGCTAACATATTTGTCCTTCTAGCAACGTCTAGCTGTTTCTTTGTAAAAACAGGAATTTTTTTTGTATGCATTATTCGCCCACCTTCCTTTTAAGAAATTAAAAAGGAGAATAAAAGATACAAAAAAAAGACACCTACTAATACGAAGTAGAGTCTCTTTGTTTGGAAACTTTCAATGTTCTCTCGTTTTTTGCCAAAAACTACGAGTTGAAATGCTTTTTTTGTCTTTTTTAAATAATTCTTTTTAGGTTTAGATTGTTTTCCCTCTTTATTTTTCATGGTTATAGTCCTCCATCGAAGATTCGTTTCTCTGTTTCTGATAAACCATAGCGAAACTTGATATTTTTTGCTCCTTTAATATTTAACAAAATATCACGTTCCTCAAATCCAATAATGTCTGCTATATCATAATCACTAAGTTGCTTCCCAAATACTTTCTTTAGTAATTCTTCTGAAGATTCGTCTTGTTTAAATAAAAAGCGATACGTCGAAAGTTTAAACAAGTTAACAACAATTTGAGAAATCTCCCCCATTTCTCCATTTTCACTATTATAGTCAGGAAAAGCATCTGCTATGTCATGCATAATATAAGTTTGTCCGATTAATAATTTTCGCCCTTCTCGGTTATAGCGATCTAATTCCTTCAGTAAAACTTTATTTTTTGTCCGTATTGGATTATGAAATTCATCGGAAGTGATATTAGAATAAATTAACTCATCCACTTTTTTCTGTTTACGGTCAAATAAATATTTTTCACGTTGGCCAACTCGTACAGATTCACTAAACGCTGCTGTATATAAATTATAGTATTGTGCATTATAAGTGGATATATCTGACTTCACGAGATTTTCCATGTTAAACGTTACAAGCTTTTTATTATAAAAATCAAATGTCGATTTCTGGTTAAAAATATTTCCTGAATCTGTAATAAATGATTCTAATTTTGAAATAAAATCATACATGTCTTTCTTTTCAAATTCTTCCGTAGCTTTATTGTATTCATTTTTAGCGAATTCAAGGATATCTGAGTAAACTGGATACTGTTCTGGATCATATTGCGTTATTTTATTGACCTCTAACCCATGGCGTTCCATGTAATCAACATATCCATTATTAAAGATTTTTTTAGCCGTTGTCATAATTGGGCTTTGAAAATCAATATTTTCTGCTAGTCCAAAAACTAACCTCATTTTCACTAGATTAGTTTTTAACGACTGCTCTTCCTTCGTTCTTTTTGTTCGAGCATCCACGTCAGAACGATAGATTTGACAAGGATTCAATCGAACTTCTCGACCATCATAAAATTCACCGCCTAGAGCTTCTGTGAGCCGTTTTGTTTCATCACTGACATAAAACCCATAATGGATATTATTATACTCTACAGCTTGTTTTAACTGCTTTTTAGCCGCTGTTGTCTTACCGAACCCTTGGCTTCCTAAAATAATACTGCTATAGGACTTTCTCAAACTATCTTTATGCGTTGTAGATAGGCAAACAACACCTGAACCGTACAACGGATAACCACTATACGGAGCATCGTGATCAATATGGTTGGCATAATTAAACGCATAGCTCCCTGCTAATGCTGTTCCTTTTATTTCCTTCCCTTTTCGTTTGATTAGCTTCGCGCCTTCTTTAAAGCTAACAAACGTCGCTTTAAATTGTCTTTCCTGTTCATCTAAAAAACAAGCCGCTTGGAACTGGTGTTTTCTAAGTTTTCGCATGACTTCTTGTTCACGTTCGTCCAATTTCTCAATAGTAGATTCAGCCAATACATAACGTACATGTATCTCCTTTAATACTTCAACAGCTTCAAGGACGTTTTCTACTGTTCTATCTAACTTTTCATACTCTTTGCGTGCTTTCTTTTGAGAAATCCTATCTTTAGAACTATAAACTCTATCCTCATACTCTCCTAAGCTCCGATTCAAATTCTGCTCAACAAGTGGATTGGAGGTATCAATTGTATGCGTATCTAAAGTAGTTAATACATTTTTCATACAAAAGACTTGTTCTCCCCAAAAGTTAGGATTATTTTTAGGACGATAAATAACTAGATTAAGCACTCGAATAAACCCATCAGAAATTTGTAACTCTTTAGACGAATGAGGTTTAATTCCACCCATTGGTTGAATCGTACCCACAAACAAAGGATCATAGCCTTTTTTTGCTACAATTTTTTGCACCTTCTCGTCTCTTCCAGTGTAATCTGTCCGTTGATAAGGAATTCCTATTGGCAAAGGAGCTAATGGATTGTACCGACGAAATAAAAATTTTATTTTTTGTGTTAGTGTCATCGTATTAATACGAAAATCTGTACTTTGTGCTTGACGAATTTCTCTTTCAACTTCTTTTAATTGCTCTTCATCATCCGCAAATACTTGTAAATAAACCGTATCGATCAATCGCGTATTATCTAAATTTTCAAGGACTGCCAACGTATATTGTTGTTCTTTTTTTACTGTCTCGCTCAACGCACCCATTTTAAAACGGCGTTTTGCATAATCAATATTTTCAGACATATCAATAGGAAAACTTGTAAATATGAATTTTATGTCTGTATAAATAGTTTTTAAAAAGACTAGGAAATCATTCAATGCAGATTGCCGCTGTTCTAAACTTCCTTCTCTTGCTGAAGAATCTTCAATTCGATAAAAATTGGTTACACCTTTTTCTAACGCAATACATTCTTCTGAAATAATTCGACGTTCTGGCATAAAGGCCAGCACCGATTTTTCAACCTTCTGTATTTTCTTCTTTTTTTTCTCTTTTGTCGTAGTATCTACCAAAGCTGGCTCTACTTGTACATCCAATAATTCATCTGTATCTACAATCAAATTCTTTCACTTCCTTTTACTCTACTTTGTCAAATTTGTAATAGATCAAATCTATCGGAGGAATAATCGAATACTTTAATTGAACAGTCACACTATTTTTTTCTTCAACAATTGGTTCTTCTTCAATTATGTTTCCATAACTACTTACAAACGCCCAGTTTGAGTCTCTACGTACCATTTCTTTTGTAATGGCTAATGGGGTTACGTATCGATTCATTTCCTCCATTAGTTCAATACGCGAAGAAAAGTAGTTCTCTTTTACTGGTATTTCTAACGTAGTTAGTTCTGGTTTTAGTACAATCGTTTTTCCTAACCAGTCCCAATATTTTCCAATGGAATATCGCATAACAAAATACAAAATTCCATAAATAATAAGTTTTTGAACCACCGAAACTGGTAAATCCTTGAATCCATGTATATCTTGATAAAAATCCGCAGTGAGGTAATTTGAATTGCTTACAATGCCTGCAAACAAGCAGGATTTTAAAAATGCACAAATTTTATTTCTATTTGTTCTATGAAGAGAAATATCAAAGGCCAATTGGACAAAATAAAAAACAGGCATTATTAACTTTACGAATACAAACAATTGTAAAATTATTTGTATAAATACAAAGTTACTAACTTCGTTAGATATTGGTCCAACTTCTTCGTTAAGTGCAGCCACTAGTAAAACTAGTAATAACACTTCCATCGAATACAGCGCATGATACTTAACAAAATATTGTACAGATAAGCCTTGTATTCGCCAAAAATGGTTATCCTTCAGTAAGTTCACACTCTTATTTTTCATTTTTGTTGCATATTCTTTCATTGAATATCCTCCTTAATTGTTTAATGAAAAAGAAAGCAAAGAATATTCTCTGCTTTCTTTACATTTAAATAACTTACCTTAGTTATATTCTTTCATTTCTTCTTCAATCAATTTGTCTTCTTCTGCTAATTCTTCCTCGGTTAGCATTGCCATAGATAAATCTTCTTCGTCTTGGAATTGTTGTTGTGCTAATGGGTGATACGCTTGTCTATTGTTCGTTAAGATTATCCATAACCGTTGATAGTTTCTTAAACTATTCCTAGTAAGAGAACTGGGAGATAACCAGTAAATACCCATAATCATTACAAAAAGAAAAGCAATTGTTCCTAAAGGTCCATATGTTCTTTCTTGTAGTCCTGTAGCTACCTGAAAGAGAATGAAACAACAAACCGCATCTTTTGTTAAAATCTTTCCTACAAACTTTGCTTGGGTAAATATTTCTTCTTGTATCTCATGCATAGGTCTCTATCCTTTCTTATTTTTTGGTCTTTTTTCTTTAGGTAGTTGCTGTGATTTCTGCTCTTTTCGTTGTGCTAACCATTCATTTACTTCTTGTCCAAATTCTTTGTTTCTCTTGTATCTATCTACCTGGTTACCAATAGGATTTTTCATGTTCTTTTGATATTTGTTAGTATTTACCATTTGACTAACTTTCTTTTTAAATGGATTTTCTAATGGCTCACTTGAACTATTTGAAGGTGATTTAGTCTCGTTATCAGAATCGGAGTGTTCCATGTTGCTTGATTCACCTGTATATTTAGAATTTTCATCATCATTATCGGCCATTTTCTTATCATTTAGCTGACCCTCATTAGCAGTCGTTGTGTTTTTAGGTGTATCGTCATTAACATTTTCTTGTTCATCGTAATCACTCATATTTTGATCATTCATTTCTGTATCCGTATTTTTACTTTCAAAATCCTCTGTTTCTTTGCCATCGTTTGTTCCATTTTCATCAACAGTCGAATCGTTAATATCCTCTCCATTTTTTTCCTGATTATCTAATGTATTTGTATTATCCGAAGTTTCCTGGTCTGAATCTTCCTCTGATTTACTATTGGCAATATCTTCGTCATTAACTGCTTCATTAGGTTCTTCAGGTACATCTTTTGATGGATCGTTCATTTGAGTATCATTCGGTTCGTCTTGTGGCGCATTATTTGTATCTTCAGTATTTTTTTCAGATTCATTATCGGTATCAAATTTATTCAAATTCGCATCTTCATCATTTTTTCTCTCGGCGTTTCCAGAAGCTAATCCTGCGACAAAACCTGCGGTTGCTACAGTACCAGAAGTAGCTGCTCCTACAGTCGTTTTTACACCACTACCAATTTGATCTACTGCTTTTTTAGCACCCATGCCCATTACAAAAGAACCAGCTGTTGATAATCCAGCATCAATTCCCAGAGTTTTTTGTATGATAGCAGGACCATCGTAAATAAACCATGCGCCGCCAACTACTGCAAATAACTGCGCCCAAATGGACGTAGTTGTCGCAAAAACGAAACTGTTGTAATAAATAAAAACATAGTACATTGTAAAAATAGAAATCACCATGACAAATCCACCAACAATTTCCATTAATACCATTTTCGCTCGCTTAGTCTCTCTAAAGCTGAAAAAAACAACAATATTAGCCCACAATTCATTAAAAGCTAACTCTATCCCTAGTCTGCCCACTCTCACCATTGAAATGACCAATGAAAAAGCCAACACCCCTAAAGTAACAATTAAAGGTATCCATTCTACTTTCCAGCGATAATATTTTGGAGCAAACATTGATTTTATTAACCAACCTAGAACTCCTCCATTCCCTTCATCTAATTCTACGGCTTCTTTACCTTCTTCATTTTGCTTGTTTCTTAGCTTGTACTTTAGCACTTCCCCATTTTCAACTTCATCGGGATCTAAAATACGTTCGTTCACGTCAAACCCTGTTACATCTGTTAAATAGTTTTTATTTTCAGGCTTAGTCGTTTTCCACCCACCATCTGCTAAAACAAAAACATCTGTAACATTATTTTTAATTGTTGAGAACCCAATATCTCCTTGTGTGGCGCTTAATTCGCCTTGTGTAGCTTTAACCAACTTCATTCCATCGCTCATAATTGTTGGAAGCATTAAAGACATCAGCAACAGCATAAGTACATTCATAGGAATGTCTCTTGTTTGAGAGGATTTCCCGAATATTAATACTAACCCTATTGTTAGAATCGCAATGCCAACACCAAATGACTTAAAGCTGATTAGTGTTTGTAGCAGCCCTCCCTCTCCTTTAAGAGAAGAATCATTATAAAAACCTAAGAAGGTCAACATTTCTGTCATTATGTTTTCTAAATTTTGCACAATCCATAAGAAAAAACGTGCAATACCAAAAAGTATATTCCGTCCTATGTCTGCCCCAAAATTCGCTAGTTTGAGGAAATCATCAAATGTAATTAAAATCTTTAGAATCTCATCAGAACTCATTAGAATTCCTCCATTCTTTTAGTTGTTGTACAACCATATTTACCGCCCCCTGACCGAAACTTGATAGAATACAACTAATATAAGAACGAACATTGCCAGTTTTCGATACTCTTTCCAGTTCTGCAAATGATTGAGGTTCCTTTTCTCCGGTCATTTGAATCAAAGCTATCAGTCTTTTTTGTTGCTCGACTGAGAACACATTGATTACTAAATGTTCTAATTTATCTCCATACATATCTTCAAGAAACTTCGCCTCTTTTGCATATTTTTCTGTTGAAAAAACTGACTTCACTTCTTTTTTTGCAATCTGTTCTATCGGTGTAATGCTATTGCTGTCTTTTCTTCGTTCTGGCTTCTTATACGTCGGTATTTGCGGAATCACTTGTTTTTGTTGGTCAATTATTTTTTCTGGTTGTAGTTTCCAGTTTAAATCTTCTAGTTCTATTTCCATGAATTGATTGTTTACTGGTATTTCTTCCCAAGAAACCTTATCTAATTTTCGGAATTTATAAAAAGGAATCAAATTTGTATCATTTTCGTACGTATTGTAAATAGGGTACTGATAAATGGGGTTTCCTTCCAAATCCCTGTGTTTATTAATACGTAAAATAACGGATTCTCCTTCACGTAGTCGTTCTAATTCAAAAGAAGCAAGTAAATCAATTCTTTCCGTACTTTCTGTTTCTGTCGACTTAATCGATAAAGGATCTTTATGTCTTGTTTTTGAATAATTCGAACGATCTCCTAGACGTCCGGCAATATATTTATTAGTGGACTCTGAACCTGTCCTTATATAAGCTAAGTTTCCTGTATTGCCTAAGATAATATCTTTTGTATCTTCATCATAGAGAGAAGATAATTGTTGAATATCCTGCAAAACCAAATGTGAAAACAAACGTCGACTTAATCCAGCGGTCCATTTACGAGCTAAATCAGAAATAGCAACTCCTAAGTTTCCACCTTCTTCATAGATAAAATGAACATCACGGTAACACTGAGAATCATCTTCTAAATTACAACGATTCAACAATACTTGATAAATTTGTTCCAGGTACATCACTCCTAATTGATTATTAGATGTATCCGCATCACTTAGCACTACAAAGACAGCGGTTGGTTGTTCTCTATCAAACCCGACTAGTTCCATGTCAAAACCATCATCGATTGCTGTCATTTTTGCATTTAACGTCATTAAGAATGGTTCTAAATCTCCATCAAAATGCGTAATAATATTTCCCAACGTCACATGAGCGGGTGCTGAAGCAAAAATTGCGTCATAATGACGTTTTGCCGGGTGCGTTCGTGGTAATTCGCCGAAAAATACGTCTAATTCGCTTTTATTTTCATATTCAGCTAGCAACCGCTGTAACTCATTTTCATCATTTGAGTATTTCTTTAAAAATTCATGCGAATTCTCTTTAATCCTCCGTCTCTGCATGTCGTTTACAACATTATAAATAGTGTAAGGATTCACTTTACTTGTTTCATTCTCTTCGTATTCCTGATCAGCTAAAGCAAGACCCACACTCATAAACAAACTTCGACATGCCTTCGTCCAAAACCCGCCATCTTTACCTTCGTTCACTTCACGAAAATAAGAGAATGCTACCTGTTTAATAATTTTTTCTGCATTAGATAATTGTTGCTCTGCTTTAATGCTTACATTTAATCCTTCGCTAGCTTTTCCTTTTTCTTTTAAACCCACACTCTCTTTTTTTAAACGTTTATAGTGTCGATAGTAATTATTAAACACAGCTAATGCAGGTATTGGGTCTGAATAATAAGGATTGACTACGTTAGCAATTCTTATACGATATCCACGTCGTTTTAGCGTGTTGTACCATTTTCTAGGCTCATCACCTTTTGTAGCCGTCATAACAAAAGAAGCACGATTAGCAATCAATCGTGCGCGTGTGAGTATATCAATAAATGTATCTACAAAATAGATTCCTTTCCCTTGACGAGTTCCTGCTAACGTAATGGTATTGGAATCGGTAGTATCTACATAGATAGAAAATGTTCCTTCCGCTTTTTGTTTCATGGTCTTAGGTTTTCTACCTACTGGATATCCTGGTTTCCCATCATAGAAATCCTCCTTTTCAGTGAAAGGGTGTACTTCGACGGTCGGATATTGTTTGTCCATTCCTTCAGTACTTTCAAAATCCATTGTTCCTTGCACATGTTCTTCTTCCAACGATCGAAAAGACGTATACATTCGATAGGCGATTATGCTTGTTGATAGTATGCTTGCTATGAACAAAAGAATATAAGCAAACAAATACTCAGACAATGGATAATAGAAAAGGGTCTCTTTAAATTCTACCCACTGGATAGAAAAAAGATTACTTTTTAAAAGAGAGAATATATTTTGTAATAACCAATTTCCTACAATTATTTCTGTTAGAAAAAGAAAAATCATGGCAGGAATTAAAAAACGCTTATCTGCCAAAAATCGTAGGTTGTTTTGTTTCGCTTTTTCATAGTTTTTCTTTTTAAACTTTCCTTTTTCTTTTTTCTTCATTATTTGATTGATTCCCTCCAATCAAAAAAAGAGAGCGCTCTTTTTTTAGCGTTCTCCCCTCTTTATTTACCGTTCTAGTCCTTTTTGAACGATTTGTATTGTGCTTGTGAGCCAACTTACTCGTTATCTCTAAAATATAGGTAATATAATACTTTCTTTGTCATCACCTATTTTTTCCTTCAGGACTCGCTAAATTCTTTCAACCACCTTTGATATACTAGCTATCTTACTCGTCTTTTTCATATATAACGATTCCATTTGATAGTATTTCTTCCTGGTTTGAAAAAATCTTTTTAGCGAAACCTGTTAGTTTTATCTGAACAGTATCTTCCAACTTTATACTTCTTATTTGTTCTATTCCAATTACTTCAAATACACACATATCGACACATACTTTAAATTCATCATCAATCTCTTTCCCCTGTACATATACAGTCTTACCAGCAAGAAGACTGTCAATTTTTGAAATCGTATCACTATGATTTTCCTTATTTCCAAGCAAGCTAATCATAAAGCTTATTTGATTTAGCTCTTTTATAAAGAAATAGTGCGTTAGGGTGAGCAACAATTCAAATATCCCACAAAGAACCAACAAAGGAATAGCGATTCGTTTATCCATACTTCCTAAATCAAATATATAAGAATAGTAACTATAGTACAAAAGAAATGTGGTTAATCCAATCCAAAGAAACAAGTAATTAAAGTCCCTAATGTACACATAGATTGGTATATTTGTACACAGATCAAAAAGTTTAATTTTCTTTTTATCGCTGGTACCTTCCTTCTTTCGTGCAACTATATAGACCATTAACAACGTAATTCCTACACCTATCATGGTCAGCCACACATTTAGTTTATCTGAGTAAACGAGCGAAATCCCTAATGGTTCTAAAAACGAATTAATCATCGAAGGAAAAAGTAACCAACCATGATTGAAATACATGCCCACCAAATCCATTGAAGCAATTCCTATAACTACAAGAAAAAGGAAACCCAACTGTAAGAGAAACTTGGCGCCATAATTATTTTTTAAGATACTCTCAACAATTTTTACACCAACATTCAACATTAGCAAAATTACTCCTATCTTAATAAATATCATATTGTTTTCTCCTATTCTATCATAATTTTGCTACATAAATTTTCATCATTCTTACAGTTGAATCTACTCTTTGACTTAAAATTCATTTTATTCATTACCCACTTGTTGCAAGTTTTTCTTCCATAATTCATAATTTTTACTTGCTTCTTTTCTTTCATTTTCAGATAAGCCTTTATTATTTTGGTCAGTTTGATATTTTTTCAAGAGATTAGCTATGCTCTTAGCGATTTTTATATCTTCTGATAATTGAGGATCGTTGATTTCTTTATTGATTTTTTCAGCATTCGCTATATCTTCTTTGTGAATGGCTTGATATGCTTGGTCCTTTTGATAATCTTTTATTTGATTAGCTAAGGTTTTATTCTCCATTTCTTTATTGATAAGCTTAGCTTCTTCTAATTTTCCTTGTTTCAAAAATGCATACCCCTTCATGGCTAGAATATCTGAATCTTGCGGTAAATTTTTTAATGAAGTGACTGTCTTCCAATCATTCTCTAAAAATGCTAGATAAAAAGAAGGTAACTCGGTTTTGCTCTCCTCAGTTAGTTGTTCAAGACTCTTTTTATCTTCTTTTCTATATGCTTCTTCAACAATTTCCTGCTCTTTTTCCGGGTATGCTTTTATAGCGTTATAAAACTTTTGGTCTGATAATAGGTGTTCAAAAGATATATCTTTTTTTGCCGTGGTAGTTTTAGGCTTCATAACAAAAAATACCCCTGAAAAAAGAATCACGCTAATAACAACAATTAAACCTACCTTTAAGTATATTGGCTTGTGTTTAGAAAGAGACCACGTTCTAAAACTAGAACGTGGTTTTCTTCCACTTTTATTTGATTTTGGTCTTTTTATATTGGGTAACTTATTATTAAATTTCTTACTTAAATCATTTGGTTCAATATTGATTTTTTGAAAAAGCTCTTCTGCTTGTTCTATCCGCATTTTCTTTTTCTTTACCAATTGATTTAACTTTTGACGAATATCTTGTTCTACCGTCCATTCATCATTTAACTTTTCAAAAGTTCCTCGATAAAATGGATCTCCACCGACTTCTAATAGTTGGAAAGTTACTATCTCCTTTACATACATACATCTTGTGATTTCAATAAAATCTGTGAAGGGAAGTAACTCCAACGGTGGCTGCTTTTCTAAAACTTCAACATTGGACGATAAAATCTCCACTTCTACAGTCATCTAAAAATCAACCTCCTAACCAGCCCCAAACAGTATCTTTGATCCATGTAAAGTTCACAATAATTGCTGCACCAACAAATGCACCAAAAACCCATTTTTTTGCCCACTGTGCGATATCATGACCCATAAATCGAGCGCCGCCATAAATGAGTACTGCTATACCTAATGCCGGATTAGCGAACTTTTTCAGCTCCGTTCCTAGTCCACCTTCAACGCCTTTAATCGTTTGTTCTACGTCTGCAAATACTGGCATCATCGTACTCACTTCAATCCACCCAAGACCAATAATGGTTTGAATTACAGCAATAAAATACTGTGTTTTTTTCTTAATTTTGTTTTTCATGTTGATTTCCTCCTGGAATATTTTGATTACTTTTGTTCTTAGTTTGTTCTTGTTTTTTTCGTTCCAATTCTTTTTTTAGCAATCTATCTATGACTTCTGCTTGCTCATTTAAATAATTTTGATGCTGAGTGTTTAGCCATTCTTCATAAGATTGACCATTTAATGCCATTAAAGATTGAACACGTTTTTTTATTGTTCCATCAATTTTTACTGCCATACTATTCCTCCTAAGTATCCTTTTTTTGCTAAACGATACTTTATTTTTAGATAATTAATAAATTACTTGCCTTTCTTTTGGAACTACTAGTTCAAAAGGAATTTCTAATTTTGCCAATCGTTCTCTTTCTTTTGAAAAATTCTTTACAGGCACACGCTTTACATATTTTTTCTTGAAACCATAATTTCCGTATAAGAAACCAATACTTTCTAATTGTTCACTTTGGTTCTCATCAGATTTAACAGCAAGAAAATAATCAAAACTAAAAAGGCACTGAATAGGAGTCTCGATACGAATATCTACCTCACTACTTAATGCCCATAAGCGATTTTTTTCTTTTTCAATTTCTGTATTTTCTTGATATGATTTGGCCCATGCTTGCCTAGACGAAAGCCACTTATAGCCACTTTTTCTGAGTTCACCTTTTATCGAATAGCTATTTTGAACTAAAATACAAAAGACTTCTTTTGGCATATTCTCTACCCATGTAGATACGTCATCATACATGGAGATTTCTTTCTCTAACTTTCCTGTAGGAACGATACCTTCTAATTCTGTTAGGTGTAAGGTCCCTTCTTTCAAAAGTTCAGACAGCAATTCTTTACATATCGTTTCTTCTACTTCTTCTTGTCCAAAGAGTTCCTTATTTACAACGACAATATGCTTTGCTAAAAGTTTAAGTATTGTTAATGCAATTTCTTCTGGTGAACGTAGAAGATTACTTACTTCAATCACTCTTTCAACAGAAAAGTAATTCCCTACTACTCGTTTTCGTTCTTTTGGTAAAACTCGGATAAAAAAGTTTTTATATGCATCTGCATCCAAATAAACCTTGTCTAACAGATTACATAACCATTTTTTTATGGCAAGTTCCTTTTCATTCATAAGTTCACCTCCTTTCAAAATGTAAAAAGCTTTTAAAGCGTGCTTGTTTCACTTTCAGAAGGAGTATCAACTTTTTCAACTAATTGGCTAAATACTTGTTGCAACTCATCATATAACTTATCTACTTGATTTTGAGTGATTTCTTTATTTTCAAGTTCGACCAGTACATAACTGACTTTAGTATCGAGTAACTGCAGGCTTTCCTCGGTATATTTTGTACGGTCAATTCCCTCTATAGTAGCCAATAGTTCGGTTAGTTTAGTTGTGTCTGCTTTTTTCTGTAATTGATCCATTGCTTGTTGTAATTCATTGAGAAGTCGTTCGTTATCTTCCTTAGTAATATTGTTAGCAGCAATATACGCTTTTACTTCGTTTAGTTTACCTTCAAATACAGTGACTGTACTTTCAGTGAATAGCGTTGTATCAATACCAGTTGCTTTTTCAACTAATCGTTGTAAATATACCAAACTCAAATTAGGTTCTTCTTTTTCTTTCAAACTATCAATTGCCGTTTGCAAATGACTTTTTACTTCATCAACTTGTTGTTGAGAAACTTCTTGATCATCAAGGACTTTTTTTGCATTTTCCTGTGCTGTAACTAACGTAGCTACTGTATCTTCTGTATAAATATCTGTTTTAATCAATAAGCTTAATTGATACGTTGCGTTTAATAATTTTTTATCACCTTTCAAAATTAAATTGTCAATTGCAGACTGTAAACGAGAGACTTGCAAATTCACCGCTTCCTGTGTGCTATTTTTATCATTCAGCATTTTTTTAGATACAACCAGTTCTAATTTAAACGGTTCGGTACTTGAAGCTAAATAAGCTGATAATTCAATACCACTTGCTTGTTCTGTTAATGTTGAAAGAACAGAATAATCTGTTTCAACTACAGGGGGAGGTGTAGGGTTAGGGTCCGGGTCTGGCGTTGGCTCTGGTATCGGTTCCGGATCTGGTTTTGGTGTTGGCGTAGGATTAGGTGTTGGTTTTTCTTTATCGTCTGGAATCGTTGGTTTCTCTTTATCATTTGGTAATTCTGGTTGTTTGGGTACTGAAGGTTTAAAAATAGGACTATTTGTTACAGAATCTAAAATAGTCTGATCGCTTGCACGTTTGGATTCTTTCTTTTCCTGCGTGTCTAGCGCACTATTCAATTGTGCTACAAGATTTTGTCTTGAAGGAAATGTTGTTTGGTTCTCAGAAGTAACATTATTTATTTCCTCTTTTGATTCCACGTACTCAGTTAAAGAATCTTTTGTTTTATTTTTTTTCTTTGGTTCTTCCTTCTTTTCTACTTTCGATTCCCATGCAGGCGTAGTCTTATTAGATTCTTTTTCCTGCTTTTGTTCAATACTTGATTCATTTTTGGGTTCATTAAAAGTCATAGCTGAATAAGCTATTCCACTTCCTAAAATACCTACTGAAAACAAGCCGATTAAGACATGTTTTTTCTTGAATTTTAGTAATTTCTTTTGTGAATCTGTCATATAATACCACTCCTTATGATTATTTCTTATTTAATTGATTAATTTTCTCTGCGTTTTTGTTCTTCTTCAAACAGAGCTTCAATATTCTTTTCTGTTCCTTCAGTTTTATTAAATCGAATCATAAATTCTTTTACGTCATCATTATTTGCGTCAGGGAATCTAGAAAAATATTCTCTTTGCAAATAAATCCAAAACTCAGAAGGATTACTCTTCTTTTTCATATTTCACCTATCCTTATCTTTTTTCAAAAAATTTAAAGAACATAAAAAATCGACTATTGAATACAAAATAAACAACGATATCCCTGCGGCAATAGCATCAAAAATGTTATACAAATAATTGTCCATCGGGTTTCTCCTTTCAGCTATTTAGGCTGTATATAGGACAACATGCTTGTATTTTCAGCTGAAATTGTTCGTGTAGAAACCACGTTTAACCCTTTTACGTTCATTTCAGAAATTAAGATACTACCGTCCTTGTTCACTTTCTCCACAAATGCGACGTGACCATAAGTATTGTCTGCGCCTAAAACGCCAGCTGGGAAGGAAACCGCTGCGCCTGCTTTTGGTGTACGACTTACTTTGTACCCGCGTGCACGACCTGTTTCGCCCCAATCTTGACCATTCCCCATTGTTAGATCCACATGTTTGCCTAACTGAGTGATTCGGTTGTAAACATATTGCGTGCAATTTCCCCAAGCATAGCTATATCCTGAATCGTAATTAACACCGTTGTAATCAGGAAAATCTGATTCACTCGGCGTAATTGTTTTCTCCTGGTCAAATTCAGTCAAATGGTATGTTTCAATCAAACCGTTTAACTTTTGATTGTATTGAGTATCGGTCGCATACGTTCCTGTTAACGCCTGTGTGGCGTTTTCGTATGTTTTCGCTACACTTTTATGTGTTCCTGTGTAAATCGCTGTGTTCCAGCTCACACCGTCTTTTAAGAGCTTTGCGTAATCCTCGAATGATTCTTTATAACTCGGATATTTTCTAAAGTTTGATTGAATAGAATATAGCTGCCCTGTTCCATCATCTTCAGCTGTCATAAACGAAACAGATTGGCCGTTAAAATCGCCCTTAATTCCAACCAAATTGCAATTTGGTTCACGGCTTAATTCACTGCTACCACTACCACTTTCTAAAATGGCTTGCGCAATCATGACACTTGCGAACAAATCGTTGTCTTTTGCGACCTTTCTTGCCATTTCACCGATCTGTAAAACAAACTCTTCTGTACTTTTCACTTTTTCAAAATGAATAGTTTCTGTGCTGTAAGGGATTGTTACAACTGGTTCTTGTGCGACTGTTTCATTTTGGGCTTCGTTTGAAACGATTTGTTGTTCTTTTGAAACACTAGGCGTGGTTTCTGGAACAATTGTCGGTGTTTGTGTTTCAGCGGTTGCAACAGGTTGTTCTTTGGAACTGTCTGGAACAGTTTCAGTTGTACTTGTTGATTGTTTTGAACTTTCCGTTGTTTCAACTGTCTTTTCAGTGCTATCAGAGGTTTCCACCGTTTCAGTTTGCTGTGTCTCACTTGTTGCTTCCATAGTTTCACTTGGTTTCGTTTCGTCTACTACTTGACTAGTTTCAATTGTTTCCGTTTCATTGATCGGTTCTTCTGCAAAAGCAGTGATTGGAACTGCAGTAGAAAGTAAAAGAATTGTCGAATAAATAGTAATTAGTTTCCTCACTGATTCCCCTCCTAATTTTGTATTTAACTAAACTCAATGCTGTCTATAAATCGTTCTTTCCAATCTGATTCTTTTTTAGCAAAGTAATTTAGTTTTGCCATTGAAAAATGTGATTCGTCTGAAATTTTAAACTTCAATACTGCTTGATTTTTTAATTGTTTGTTGCCTTTTATAGGTAGATTTCTTACAATCTCTCCTGAGCCTTTTTCTAACTTTACAGGAACTTTTTGTTTCCCAAAAGTTAAAATAATACGCGTGTATTCACTTAGATTCTCTTCATTAAAAATTTTATTTCCTTTTAACTCTTGTAGTTTTCCTTTTGGGATAATGATTTCACTTGCACGACCTGTTTGATCAAACAAAAAGTATTCCTTTAGTTCCGGTGTATATAAAAATAAATCCACTGTATCACCTCCTCCTGTTTTTGACGTTCACTTTTTGAAACCAAAAAAGACACAAAAGAGAGCTTTTCTGTCTGTGATTAGTTATTCTGTTTTCTTTTGGTTGTTACAAGATATGCTGCGCCTGCTAATAAAATGAATCCTAGAATAGTAAATAGAATTCCTTTTTGTTCGCCCGTTTTTGGCAAGAATTTAGTTGGTGGTACAATACGAACTGTTTGAGCTAAATCATTAATATCTGCGTGTGTTGTTAATTTTAAATTGTCACGATATAGGTCTTCAAAAACAACCACATGAACTTCTGAAGTAATTCCTTCAGAATCAAACGTAAATGGAACAATTACTTCGCCATTTGCGGTTTTTGGTACAAACGTTTTAACTGCTTGCACTTCTTTACCATTAACTACAAATGGTTTATTCGTCGTTTTATCCATCAATTTACCTTTAACTGTGTAAGTTTTACCTGGTGTTAAATTCGTGTATTTCACTTTATCATTAATAGTCATTTGTCCGCCAGAAACACCTAGCTTGCCATTGTTGATTGTAGCCGTGGTTTTTAATGTCGGTTTGTTAAATTCGATGGTTTGGTCTTTGTCGTGAATGTCGGCATGAACTGCGACTTCAGTTTCATTTCGTGTCAAGGTTTCAAAAACAACAGTTTCTTTTCCTTGTAAGTCTTTCGCGTTTAATTCAAATGAAAGATCCACTGTTCCAGTTACTAATGGTGATTTTTGTTTTTCTGCAGTTTTCACTTTTGCTTCAGTGGTGACAATTTCTGCTTTTCCATTACGTGCGATAAATTTCAATGAGTTACGGACTTCTTTTCCGTTGACTAACAATGGTTTGTTTGTCGCCTTATCCATTAAAACACCTGCTAATTCATAAGTTTTACCTTCGATTAAATCAGTGTAAGAAACAGTATCAGTGATTGTCACTTTTTCTAAAGCATCCGCTTTGTGATCACCTGAATCTTTGTTAATCGCTGTTGTTTTTAGTTTTGGTTCAGTGAATGTAACAGTTTGTCCTTCATCGTCAATGTCGTGATGGACAGCAATTTCAGTGTTTTCACGTGTTAATGTTTCAAAAATAACAACTGACTTTCCTTTTAACTGTTCAGCATTCATTGTGAATGTCACTTCAACCGTTCCTGAAACGCGGTTAATTTGTACAGCAGCAGCTCTCATTGCTGGTTTATCCGTCTCACCTGGTTGTTCAGAATCTGTTGCGTCGTTTTGGTCTTCAATGATTTCTGCTTTTCCATCACGAGCAATGAAATTCACTTCATTTCGCACTTCTTTTCCGTCGATTAATAGTGGAGTGTTTGTTTTCTTATCCATTACCACACCAGAAATGTTGTACACTTTTCCGTCTAATAAATCTGAATAAGAAACAGTATCAGTGATTGTTACTTCTTTTAACGCTTCGGCAGAATGACTGTTAGAATCATTGTCTAACGCCGTTGTTTTTAGTTTTGGCTCTGTAAATTCAACGGTTTGTCCTTCGTCTTCAATGTCTGCATGGATCGCAATTTCTGTTTCATTTTTGTACAGATTTTCAAATACAACGACTGTTTTTCCTTGTAAATCTTTCGCATTTACTTTAAATTCAATCGTTTCGCTACCTTCAGACGTTGTTGGTGTAAAACGTTTGCTAGCGGTCACTTCTTCCCCATCGATTAACAATGGTTTGTTTGTTGCTTTATCCATCAATTTACCTTTTAATTCATAGGTATTTCCTGGAATTAAATTTTTGAAAGATACCACGTCAACAACAGTTACTTCAGCTAAAGGATCAGAAACTTTTGAACCGTCTTCCTCAAAATGCGCTTCTGTTTGAATTTGAGGATTATTTACTTTCACAGTTTGGCCCTTGTCATTGATATCTGCATGTTTAACTACGTCATACCATTCTTTTGAATCGCTGCGTTGACGGCTTAGATATTCAAAAACAACTAGTTCTTTTCCTTTCAATTCGCGTGCGTCAAATTCAAAAGTAACATCAATTGTTCCTTTAGACTTTGTTGGTTTGAATGTTGCTTCACTGATTACTTCTTCCCCATCGATTAACAGTGGTTTATTTGTTGCTTTATCCATCAATTTACCATTCAATTTGTATAACTTGTTTGGTTGTAATCCTTCATAAGCCACTGTATCTTTTAATACGACTTTTTCTTCGGGATCAAATTCTTTTCCATTGTTTTCTTCATTGACTGCAGTTGTTGTAATTTTAGGATTGTCAAAGGTGACAGTTTGCGGCACGTCATTAATATCCGCATGAACAACAATTTCTTTGTTGTTTTGATACAGTGTTTCAAATACAACCACTGTTTTACCAGCAAGAGCTGACGCGTCAAAGGTGAAGCTTACTTCAACAAAGCCATTTTTAGTTGTTGGTTTGAATTTCTTCTCTGAAGTCACTTCTTTTCCATTTACTAGTAATGGTTTGTTTGTTGCTTTATCCATTAATTTTCCTTTAACAACGTATTCGCGGCCGTCAGTATAAAGATTTGTGTAATTCACTTTATCTTTAATTGTGACGTTTTTCTCTGGAGAAAGTACTTTGTCACTATCTTCTTTGTCTGTCGCTGTTGTTTTTAAGGTCATTTTAGGATTTGTGAAGTTCACTGTAGTAGTTTGTGCCGCTTTAATCGTTACTTTCTTAACACTTGTATCTAATAGGTATCCGATAGGAGCTTCAATTTCTCGAATTTCTAATTGAGTATCTGCTGCATATTCTACAGACTCGAATTCCCCATTTTTGTTTGTAGTAGCTGTTTTTTTAGAGCCGTCCGCTAGATTTTTCAATTCAAATTTAGCACCAGCCACTGGGTTTCCGTTATCATCCACTTTCTTAATTTTAGCTTTACCATTTTTAATTACGTTAATCTTAACAAAACCTACAGTAGGGTCTCCTGCTCCCCCGGTAGTCACAGATTGAGATCCTGGTTTCACCCAGAAAAATTGACTGCCTGTATAGAATGTATTTCTGAATAAATCTAAATCACCATTTTTTGAGTTTGCATTTGGTGTAATTTCTAATACATTTCCTTTTTTCTCAACTTTTGCATTAAGATTGTTCTTAATTGAAAAATTGTTTAGCACACCATTTGAATCTGTAATTTTTAGTGTTTCACCAACTTTAACATTATAGGTCTTTGTGTCAAAACTAGGTTTTATTTTAAAGTTAGCAATGTTATTTTCAATTTTTTGTTTATAGTTAGCATAACCAGGTAGTGAAGTTGAAACTGACCACCCTAATTTTTCCCAAATATACATATTTGTAGCCATAATGTACTCTACGCTATCGCCGTCTTTAGCACCAAAATTCATGATGTAATTAATCGATGCTCTTTGTAGTGGAGTAATTCCAGCAAATTCTGTTTGTTGTGTAAACCCTGCGCCTGGTACAAATACCACTCCTGGTTGTACACAATAGGCTAATTTTCCGTCAATATACATTGCCTGGTAAAAGTCACCCCATGCTGTCCATGCACCTTTACTAACATCGTACCTAGCATAAATAGGATTACCTTCAGTACCTACAGAACGAGCAAGACGAGTACGTCGTTCAAAAGGAATTTCAATACTTTCTCCTTTGTCATTTTTAACTGACATACCAAAAGAAAAATCTTTTTTTGCATAATCACCATATAAATATTTAGCTAATGAGATAATTTCGTTATCTGTCAAGCCTTGTACGTCCGTTGGATTATCTCGATTGGCTAATTCTTCTCCTGTTCTTTCGACTTTTTCATGTGTTTCTTCCGTTACTTCAGTTGTAGAAGTTGCTTCAGGGTTAGTAGCTTCGCTTGAATTAGTTGTAGAATCAATAGGACTGTCATTACTATTCATGCTTTCCCCTATCGTTTTATCTAGCTCCTTCAGAGTGTTCTGTGTACTTTCTACCGTTGTTGATTCATTAACTTTACCTGAAGATTCTGTCGATTCTTCAGGTATCTTTTTCTCTTCTACCTCACTCGAAGAATCCACTTGTTCAGTATTATCAAAGCTTTCAGCCATAGCGATTGTTGAAGGTACAACATTCGCTCCTGCAATAGTTAGCATTGCTAACAGAACAAGAAACTTATTTTTTACTTTACTTAATCTGTCTTTCATTATTTTTCCACCTTAAAATTTAGATTTTTATATTTACATTTCTTCAAAAGGTGGATCTCTCGGAAAGAGCATTATTCATCACTCCTCACAAAAAAAAAGTAACGATTGATTAATTCCAATCGTTACTTTTCGTATATTTTTTAAATTTATGCTAATTCATATGTCCAACCTGCTAATCTACCATCGGTATATTTTACATCCCAAGTAATTACGTTAAAATCACCTTTGCCTTGTTTCTTAAGTTCTAAAGCTTTTGCTTGTCCAGCAGCTGTAGCTTCAGCTGCACTTCCAAATAATCCACCCGAACCAACTGGTGTCATTGGATCGTATTCATTACTTGGTGGAGGTGTCACATTTCCGCCACCGGTATTACCACCACCAGAGTTTCCACCGCCATTGTCAACTGGTGGAGGTGTTGGGTTTGGTTGTTCAGGTGTTACAGCGCCACCACCATTTCCTGCAGGAGGTGCTGGTGTATACCCTCCGCCATTATCGGCAGGTGCTTGCGGTTGTTCTACTGGCTGTTCTACCGCTGGTGCTTGTGGTTGTTCTGCTTGGCCAGTTGTATTGTTAGCTGGTGTTCCGTTTTCTGCTTCATTTTGAACCTTGTTTTCTTGTGCTGGATTAGTTGCATTTTCTTTGTTGTTCCCAGCTGTAGCCTGTTGTTTTTGTTCTTCAGCCTTTTGTGCTTTTTCTTTTTCAGATTTCTCTTTTGCTTCTTTGTCTTTTTGCTCTTTAATTCCTTGTTTAAGCTTGTCTAAGCGTTTTTGGTGTGCTTCTTTATCTTTCTTCAAGTATTCGTCTTTTTCTTCGTTAATGCTGTTTTGAGCTGCTTTAATGTCACTATCTTTTTTAGATTTTTCCGCAGTCGCCAACAATTGATCTGTTTTCTTAATCAAGTCTAAAAACGAATGAAGTTTTGTCATTTTCGCTTTTGGGTCTTTTTGGTCCTGTTCTTTTAATTTTTTAATAATGGTTTCAGCCATTTCAATGTCTTTAGCACTTCGCGTGTCATATGCTTTTTTCACTGAGTCGTCGACTTGTAACGATAATTTTTTATAGTCCTCTTTTTCTTTCTTTTCTGCTAATTCGATTTTTTCTGCTTGTGCTTTCTTTTGGCTATTTACTGCATAAACCGAACCACCACCAATTAAAAGTAGTGCAGCAACCGACGCCCCAATAATTTGATTTTTCTTTAACTTAAACCCTTGTTTTTCACTCATTTCTTTTTCCTCCTAATATTTGTAATTTTAGCGTACCTAAATGTATCTATTATCGCAAGCAATAGCTTGTTCTTTTCGTCACATGTTTTTTATCCGATTAAACTGACACGCATATATAATTCAGGTGTTTCTTTCTCTTCCCTTTTAATAGGACAATAATCTTTGTATAAAGCTTTCGTTTCATGTACTGCTTTATACAACGTTATTTTTCGTTGTGTTGTCCAATGTTTCACATTTTGTGTTTGTTTAATGTAATCCTCAACCAATAATTTCTTTTTACCGTTCTCTTTCATGTAGTCAATTAGTTCAACAATCATTTGTTTCGTAATATATGCCATGATTTATTTCTCCTTTTTTTCGTTACTAAATTTCATTCATTAGTGAATATCGCTTTCAGGTAAAGCGTACCTCGCTCAACTTCAGGAATGGAGCCTCCTTCTAGTTCATAACCTAAAGCCAAAACTTTTGACACGATAAGTAAAAAAGTATCAGTTTATTTCATCCGCAAAGGAAACTGGCTTGCCGGAACAAGCGATCAATCCCCACTACTGCTTACCTGGTGTGATTACTAGAATTAGAATAGCCTCTCTTGTCATAAGCTACTCCACTGTCTTTTTTAGTGCAGAGAGCAATCAGCGACAGTTACCAAGTTACTTTTTATTTCTGCATTTGTGTATTTATTTTTCAAGGAGCAGTAATTCCAAGACAAGAAAGTTTCACTAATCAATGAAACCTAGTAACAAAGATTTTTAAACATGTTGTTTGATTTTAACCGGCTTCTCTAAGAATCTAAGCGGCTCTAACTCGTTTTTGCGTGAAGCAACAATCATTCCGTCTTTTTCTAAGTTCTTTGCTAAGAAATATAAGTCCTTAGCCGCTACGGTTTTCATTGGATCATTCCTTGAAATAAAATCACCATTCCAGGCATTTACATAAATCTCATTGTCAAACGTTTTAACCGTATGAGTTTTGTAAATAAAATCTTTTGAGCAAGTTTTTAAATATTTCTTTCGCAACTTTCATCACCTCCAATCAAATTTCAGACAAGTTAACAGATAAAAAAAGGGGAGATCACGCGCGAACTGCGTAATCTCCCCTTTGAAGAACTATATTACCTTAAACTATATAATAGCTTTTCTATGACTTTCCTTTTGATTAATTAATAAAATTAATCTTAGGAAATCCATATGAATCACTTAAAATCAAACAAAAGTCGTTTTCTTTTTAAGCAAAAATTGCTATAATACAATTTGTTGTAACATTAGTTGCAACAAAAAGAGCCTTACAGTTCATGGTCAGAACATGAATTGTTTTACTTCCCTCTAGGGTTACCAGCCCTATGGAAGAGGTTCTTTTTTTTTATCTGCTAACTTCTCACACTTAGTGATAAGCGTTGAAGCTTAGCAAGTGTATCTAAGTATGTATGATTTTTTGTTTATTACTATTACAAAAAAATCATAGCACGTCTTATGAAATAAAGTCAAATACTTTTATAAAAAAAATAAACTTTATTTCAGATAATTGTTAATATTTAGCTTTATTGCAACAATTATCTTGAGTAAATTATACCTAAACATTGCAACTTAATTCAACCACCACATTTTCATATAATTTCAGTTGAATACCACATAATATAATTAAGGTTATATTTATACTTAGAAACGCCTATGTATAAAAGTTTTCAAACGTCAAACATTATTTTTTTTTCAAAAAAAAATAATAAAAAATAGTGAATATCCTCAAATAATCTATTCAGATTATTTTTTATCAATTTCTTAACTAATACATTCAACTTATATCTTGTGATTTATTTTCTACATTTGGTTTTCTTTAGTACTATTTCTAAAAAAAGTGTCGATATCATTCTTTATGTACGTTAAGATTCCCTCATTTTGAAAATACTTAGCAAAAAGAAGTGCCTGCTCATAGTCTTCTTTTGCTGGTTGATCTAATTTGTATAAGTTATATGCTTTTTCGTATAGTAAATATTCCAAGAAGTAACTCGTAGAACAATGTCGGGCAACTTCTAACCCTTTTTCACTGTAAGTCAAAGCATTTTCATATTCTTTTATTTCTGAATAAAATTTAGCTGTATTATAAAACATTCTACATGCTTCTTGGGGGTAATTGTATTTAAGGTTTTCTAGAAATTGAACTGATTTGTCGTAATACACTTTTGCTTGTGAATAGTTTTTCTGCAATTCATGCAGTGTTCCTACAGCGTTTAGGCTTAAAACGTTGTAAATAGTTAAACCTTGATCAGATTGCGAACCTTTCAACAAATAATTTAATGCTTCTTCCTGATTATTATTACCTAATAAACTCGTAAGACCTTTAAAAAAAAGAAATTTACTAATCAGCTCTTTATTAACATTTTTTTGACTAAAATTAATCTGTTTTATTGCTTGATAGGCCTCTCTGTGTTTCAACTGTATACATAGTGCATTTACTTTTTTTAAAGCATTATCAAGGTATTGAGACTCTACTTCAGTTATACAATCTTCAACATTTATTTCTAGACGATCACACAATGCTACCAATACATCGAAATCTTTGCAAATATTTTTATTTTCAATGTTACTTAACGCAGACTGTGAACAAATTCCTTCTGCTAAAGACTTTTGATTCATTTTTTTAGCTTTACGAGCTTCTTTAATTTTTTTACCAATTATTTTCACGGCTATCCTCCATTCACACATTCATTTTCATATTTTTAATAGCTCCCCAAATTAAAGAAAAAGCCCTACCTGCTATTCAAGTAAGGCACTCATTTTTCTTATACATGAGGCAAGTTTCCATAAGTACTAGTCCCAAAGATTAATGAAAATAAAGAAAACATAGTTTATACCTCCTTCGGTTTATTATACAATGAGTATAACATCATCGAAAATATATCCAAAATAATATATACATAAAGGAGCTAAATATGAGAGTAAGAGGTCAGAAAATACGAGCTGTACGCATTGAAAAAAAGCTTAGTCAAAAAGACTTAGCGAATGAAATTTGTACTCAAGCAACGATTAGCAACATTGAGAAAAAAGGGATCTGCGATAGCTTACAGATATTTTCTAGAATTTGCAATCGCTTAGAATTAGATATGAATTCATGCATTATTGAACCTACTGAAAAATCAATCATAGAAACACTACAGACCGCGGAAAAATTATGTGTTCAACTTAATCATAAGAAAGCGTATAAACTCCTTTTAGATATTCCAGAAAATACTGTTTTTTCAAGTGATTTAATATTTAAAAAGTTGTTATACTTTAGAGGAATAACTAGTTTATTAGGTGAACAAAACAGTACAGAAGCTCTTTTTTATCTTCATAGAGGATCTGAAATTGATGTTAAACCCAATATTTTTAACGCACTAAGTCTTAATGCATTAGGAACTTACTATGAACTAGAAAATGAACCAAAAAAAGCTAAAGTATACTATGACAAATCGTTAGAAAAAGTAAGTGATTTTGAAAAAGATTACCCATTTGAAGTGTGTAGAATATACTATAATGCTGCAAAATTCTATTCTGAGATAAAAAAATACAAGAAAAGTGTACAATTAAGCGAACTAGGTATTGCAATTTGCAAAGCTAACAACTCTATTTATCTTTTAGATTTTTTACTTTATGAAAAGGCTTTTAACACAAGGAAATTAGGTAAACCTGCAACAGAAGATTATTTACAAGCTTATTATTTCACTAAATTTTTTAATAACAAAAATGCAGCAAGCCGACTAGAAAAAGAACTAACAGAATTAAAAATTGCACACACTTAATTGGATTTTGCAAAGTTTTATGATAAAATATTTTTAAGTAAATCAAACAAGGCATGTCCTTGTGAAACTCCAAGCTGATAATGCACAGCTTGGAGTTTTTTTATTGATTCTCAACCCAATTATGAGTAGTTACTCCAGGATTGTTGGAATTACCTTTTTTGTTCAACTGACTTTTTTTCTCTATTGCACATTCAACAAATAAATTGTAAAAAGACTTGTAAAATAAGCCTTTAGGACTTTTAACAGTAGAATCCGTCTTGATTTTATGCATCACTCGTCGCAAACATTTGTCAATTTCATCTTGATAATTTTCTCCAATCAGAACAATGGTGTATTCTTTTTCGACTTTAGTTTTAGCACGTATAATCGTTCCTACTTGTTCATGGGCTTCTTGAATAGTGTTAGAAAAGGCAGCAATAAATTTTAAGCTATCTTTGTTAAGAAATGTATTCTCTTGAACTTCTGAAAATTGATCGAGCAATAATTGTTGTCGCAATCGTTCTTTTTCAGTATCTATTGTATCTATTGTATCTAAAGAATTAGTTAGATATAGATTGGGTTGGTTTTTCCCACTTTCGAACAAAGTACTGGTATTATTGGATTCTTCTGGACGTTGGTTTTTCCCACTTTCGAAAGAAACGCTGATTTTATCATATTTATCCGAAGGTTGGTTTTTCCCACTTTCGGAAAATTCAATTGTATGGCTAACGTTACTGATGGCGTAAACATCTGTTGCTGAAACTTCCAGCTTACCTAAATACAATCTGTTAGGGTAGTTTTTGAATTCACCAGTAGAGAGTTTTTTCGGAGGAATACGTTTTTCATAAAGTAAATTTTTGTCTTTTAATTCTTTTTTTATTTTTGCAATTTTATTTTCTTTACACCCTAAAATATTCATCAGTTCATTTCGTGTAAAGATAAAATATATGTGCCCATCTTGATCAATCCAATTATTTTGAATTGAATATTCACATCGGTCTTGGAGCATTGCGTAAGCTATTTTACTATCATTAGACATATTCTTATAAAATTCTGATGTAAAAAGTACTTTAGGTAATTGGTAATACAAATTTCTATAGGTTTCATTAGCTGAAATAAATTGAAAATCGTTCATAGCTTTACCTCTCTGTTTTTGTTAGTTTATAGTTTAACCTACTTTTATTTCCCTTGCAAATACTGATATATCAGTATTTGCCTGCTTTCTTATTATATCATGATATCGTAATATTGTGAAATTGTAATATCAAAATATTACGATATTACAATATTCAAAAGATTATTACTGATACAACAGCGTTTGTAGAAAAAAACAACAACAATATTATGATATTGTTGTTGTTTAATATTGTAATATTGTGATTCCACAATATTATCAAATTTTATTTTGTTTTTTTGCCATTTTATATCCTTTAATTAAATACTCTTCAGGAATAGATTTCAAAAGCGTTTCTTCGATAACATCAGGTTTACTTTTTTCTGGTTCACCAATTGAAGTCCAATATTTTAAAGCATTTGCAAGGATTGGATTGATCCGAATACTATCAGCATTTCTTTTGCTGTTACCTTGTTGCTTAATCAATTTTTCTATGTTTTTTTTATTCATAATAATGTGTTCATGTGTAGTTTTTAATTCTTTGTCATTAGAAGTAGTTGCTTTAGTTGAATTGGTGTCTTCTTTTCCTGCACCCAGAAGTCGTTCCGCAGCTGATTTTCCTCTATTACTCATTCAAATCTCCTACCTTCTCTAAAAATTCTTTTGTAAACTGGATGTAATCGTCTTCAGCGGTTGAAGTCTTATTAAAGCTAATCAAGTCGGAACCTGCTGCTTGAGCTTCATCAACAGTGATAGTTCGTCTAATGTAAGTATCAAATATGTTGACGTGGAGGGCATCAGAAATTTGATTTGCTGTTTTATTCATTTCTTTTGAAATATTAAATCTTTCATTATATTTTGTGAAAAGAACGCCTCGTATGATTAAACTCTCATTTGTGTATTCTTTAACAGTTTCGATTGTTTCGTTCAATTTAACTAATCCTTTTAATGAAAAATATGCTGCTTCTACAGGAATAATAATTTCGTCAGAGACAGTAAACGCATTTACTGTTAATATACCCAAACTTGGTGGGCAATCAATAATAATATAATCATAGTTTTCTTCAATTGGTTGAAGAACTCTTTTAAGTCGATGTTCACTACCAACTTGTGTAAATTCACGCTCTGCTGAAGAGAGAGCAATATCAGCAGGAATTACATCGATTCCTTTGTAATTTAAAATAGCGTCAGTAATCGAAGCTTCATCTTTTAATACTTCATAAATTGTTGGAACATTAGTACCATCAATATCAAATCCAAAATTATCAGTAGCATTCCCCTGAGGGTCCATGTCGATTACAAGAACTCTTTTGTTAAAAGTAAAATGCAATGCTGCTCCAAGATTAATGCTAGTTGTTGTCTTTGAAACACCGCCTTTTTGATTTGCAACTGAAATTATTCGTGCCATAATAATGTCCTCCTTGTGATGTTATGTCATTATTATATCACAATATCGCAATATTGCAATATCGTAATTTATTAATATTACAATATTGTTCAATCGTGGAGTCATACTATTGCGATTTATTAATATTACGATATGACAATTGCATTGTATTGTTACTTCGCGATATAGTGAAATTGTAGCAACGTGATATTGTAATAATACGATATTATAATGGTATGATATTACAATATTATTGTTCGTCTATAACTTTTTTAGTTCGTTTGTGGCGTTCTAAGTGCAGCAAATAATCCTCTTGAAGCTTTAAAAGGTCTGAATAGACCTGGTCCATAGTTTTACTAGCTGAAAGGGAAAGAGAGTAAATAAACGAAACAGGCAATGTTTCTATTTTTTTGTTCCGAGTGATCCACGAAGAGACAGTCCCTTGAGAGAAGGCGTGTAACTCACAAAATTCTTCTACAGGAATACCTAGTTGCTTGATAATGTATGCGTTGAGAGGGTGTGGATATACAAATTTATTTCTAGCCATAGCGGGAAATCCTCCTTTATACAATTATTAATGCGTTTGCAGTAATATTCTATCAAAATCCAAGCAATAAGGGAAGGGCATATCTACTTCTTTTTTTGTTGACCTCCTCTAAAAATATGTTATACTATAGGTGCGAAACGACATTAAATCGTACAAATAACACAAAAAGCAATCCTACGGCGAATAGGATTGCTTTTTTTTACACTAGTTGCGACTCCTAGCGTGTGTGTTGATAGCAGCTTACTTTCGGCTATCGTCTTCCTCGTCCAACACACGAGAAATCATTTCCAGAACCAATCCTACAAAGATCGGTGCGATAACCAACGACATTAAATCTTTCACAAATAACACACCTCCAATCGAGGCGAGCTGCCGTATTAATTATATCATAGATTGAAATTCAGCCAATTCAATAATAAAACCTTCAACAATTTATCTAGCTGTTTTATGATCTTTTCTAAGCGTGTAAACTCGTTTACACCAGGAACATTTATACTTGCTTGAGTCATTCGTAACTCTGCTTGCTAGACAGCCACAGCTGCATTCTACATAAGCCACTTGGCGGGCGCTATCTCCTAGAGGAATAATGGTACCATTATAATCATATGCCTTCATTACGAAACCCCCAATCGCTAAAATACTCATCTAACTTTTTCTGCTCTTTTTTTGAAAAAGTAGGGGAGACCAAACCTTGAAAAGGGTTTGAAATTACTCTTTCTTCTTGTTTTATTCTACTAGAATGACGATACATACACACGAAGTCAATTTCTTCTATACTATAGGAATCTTCACCAATTATTATTTTGTTTTCTTCCGCATATCCTCGAAAAGTTCCTATAACTGGTCTAGGAAAAGGATTAGTTTCTGAAGACATAAGTAATAAATATAATGGCTTATTTTGTTTGATTGAGCGAGAAAAATAAGAAGAAAATTCTTTTCTATTTTGCTTCATTTGGTTGTACCTAAGCCAACAGTTCCACCTGCATGGCCACCAACAAGGCTTGCTCGTGAAATTGCTGTGGCGCCTTCCATCAGTGAAGAAGCATGTATCAGTGCTTTAAACCCAAATTTCTGACGAATTTTATCAATAAGAAAATACATATCCGTTTCATGAATTTGCTCCTCCGGAACAGAAAATAAATCCAGCTGTAAATTTTTGTTCCATACAAGACGTCCATAGGATACCCCTAAATTTCGTACGTCGACCCCTGGTGCGTAATTCTCTTCAAAAAGACGCAGTACATGTTCAGTCAAGACTTTTGTATTATTACTTGGTTCTACTTTCATTTGTCTACGCCAGCCGTTTTGGCCGTATTTGTCTGTCTGACCTTTTGAGTAGCCAACAAACAAAGAGACACAGGTTGTCTGACACGATGCCATGCGTAAGCGACTAGCAACTTGGTCCGACAATTCCTTCAAAACCAATTTTATTTGTTCTTTATTTGCATAATCTTTGGGTAAAACCTGACTATTGCCAAATGATTTTTCTGTTGGCCGTCCCGCTTTTTGCCCTAAAAAACTACGATCTATGCCCCATGAGTGCGCGTACAACTGTAGCCCCATGATACCAAAACGCTCTTTTAACATGTAAGGTTCAATGTGTGCTAGGTCATAAATGGACCGAATGCCTAGCTTTTTTAAGCGAGCAGCCATGCGATTTCCTATCCCACAAAATTCTGTAAGAGGGGAGATTGGCCAAACTTTTTTTTGCACATCTTCATAGCGCCATTCAGCCACAAAGCCTGGTGCATTCTTTGCTTCATTATCCAATGCTAACTTGGGGTCAGCGCACCAACCGTACAGAAATTCCCAATAGGAACACGAACAATTTCTACTTTTACTTAGGATTGTTCGTGTTTTTAGTTTTACGTTTGTCTAGCGCTCGATACAAAGTTGATTTTGATACATGAGTAATGGCGCAAATCTTTTTGACGGTCATTTCCCCACCATCGTATAAATCTAATGCATAACGTAGCCCTTCATGGGATTCCGTGTATCGTGTTAATCGACCTTTGAATTTTCCTTCTTTTTTAGCCAATGCAATCCCTTCTTTTTGTCTCATACGAATTAAATCACGTTCTAATTGATTAACTCCAGCCATCACCGTCAACAGAAATTCACTGTAGGGATTTTCATCGGACAAGTCTAACCATGTATCTTTTAAAGAAACAAGTAAGGCCTGTTTTTCTTTAATTTCTTCTATCAAATAAAACAAATCTTTGGTACTTCTTGTAATCCGAGTAAGATCAGTCACATAAATCGTATCCCCCGGTTGAAGTTCGCTTAATAATTTTTGTAATTCTTTTCGGTCCATAGTAGCTCCAGATATTTTTTCTTCGTAAATTTGATCCAGGTTCAGAGACTGTAGCTGTTCTTTTTGACGAGCGGTATTTTGTCCTTCTGAACTCACGCGAATATAACCAAGTTTCCGCATAGTAACCTCCAATTATGGAACAAGTCTTATGGGATCGTCCGAACCCTTATTCCTGTGTTTTTTTGGTAATTCCCATATAACTCTACTCTAATGAAACATTTTTGTCTATAATATTAGTTAAAAAGATGACTGGAGTTGTAACAGCATGCCAAGAAAACTATTATCAAAAGAACAACGAAAATATTTTGGAAAATTCCCTGGAATTCCTTCGGAAGAGCAATTAAGTGAGTATTTCTTCTTAGATGATAACGATTTATCTGTCATTGATGATTTAAGAACAGACGTTAATAAGTTGGGTTTTGCTGTTCAATTAGGTGTTTTACGTTTTATTGGAACATTTCCACGTTCTTTTGATGATGTTCCTTATGTTGTTGTTGAATATGTGTCCAAGCAATTAACAATAAATAGTCATAGTTTTTTAGACTATTTCAAAAAGACGCTAAAAAATACACGAACCAATCATATTAACCTGATAAAAGAACGGTATGGCTATCAAGATTTTTCTTCAACGTATGCACAAAAGTATTTAACAACTTGGTTAGAAGATCGATTATTATTGTCCAATGAGCGCCCCAGTGTGATTGTTGACTTGTTTCTTTCAAAATGTGTAAATAAAAAAATTGTATTGCCTGGGATTACAGTCTTTGAACGCTTTATTATCAGCTTGAAAGAACAAGTAGAATCCCAGATTTTACAAAAATTAGCTGCTGTTCCGCCATCACAAGAGGTTGATAACTTATTAAAATTACTAGATATGCCTGCACAAAATACAGATGGTAAGCAGTTAATGTATCGCTTAGAAGACTTGAGATTACCTTTAGAAAGTGATTCGCAAAAAGAAATTTCACGTGGCATTTCAAGAGTAAAACAATTTAATCAGTTTGATATAGAACAATGGTCTATTACAGAAATTCCAGAAAGTAAAATTCAATATTATACACGAATAGGTGCAGATACCCGGATTCAGCACATAAAGAGAATGCCTAAAGAACGAAAAATTGCTGTTTTAACAGCTTATATTTATCACTATAGAAAAGTAGCTCTTGATGAATTAGTTACGATTTTCATGCAATATCTCAATACTCGGTTCAAACGAGTAAAGTTCGCAGAAAAAAAAGAGAGATTACGTACTTTGCATGATTTAGATACGTCAGCAAATCAATTAATGCGAGCGGCTTCTTATCTTTTGGATGATAACTTACCGGATAATCAATTAAGAGAAACGATTTTTTCTAAAATATCAAAAGAAGAATTAGCTCAAGCTGTAGTTAAAGTTAACAGGATAACTAGCAACGATAAAGAGCCGATTGCAATTGTAAATCTTTTAAACTATTATTCCACAGTGAAACGATTTCTATCTGATTTACTTGAGTTATTTTCACTTAATGCTTCTGTACATGGTGAAAAAATCGTTTATTTGTGGGAATTCTTGAAAAAGCAAGACTCTAATAAATTATGCCCTCAGGATTATCAAGCTATAAAAGACTTTCTACCGATAAAATGGGCAAAATATGGCGAAAAAAATCCTTCACAACAAATGAAAGTCGTTGTTTTTGCAACGCTAGAACAACTAGTTCCTGCCCTAAAGCGACATGATGTTTTTCTTGATGGTAGCATTAAATATAGCAATCCTTTGGACTCTCTTTTTCAAGAAGAAGAATGGCCAACAGTAAGGCAGTATATGGCAAAAAAATTAGAGCTCCCAATAAATGTTGAACCTTTATTGGAAGAAGTAGCAGCTTCATTACAGGATAGTTATCAATACATGGGAAACGAACAACATGTGTAGAATTGAAATAAGTAAAGGAAAAGAACGGCTTGTTTTAAAAAATATAGAAAAAGCACTAGAGCCTGCGAGTGCCATTCAGTTAAGAAAAGAAATTGCCCGTATGCTACCGCTAATAGACGTGCCAGATCTACTATTAGAAACGAATCAGGAGTTAAACTTTACAGACAGCTTTACACAGTTGACTGATAACGATACTAGAATGTCCGACTTTCATATTACAATGAATGCTGTTTTATTATCCGAGGCTTGTAATATCGGCTTGGCTCCAGTAACGAAAGGGAATACCCCAGCGTTAACTAAAGACCGACTGGTTTGGGCAAAACATAATTATCTTCGTCCTGAAACAATTGCAGAGGCAAATAATACCGTAGTAGCCGCACACAATCAATTACCATTGACCCAATATTTTGGAAACGGAGATATTGCTTCTGCAGATGGATTCCGCTTATCCTTAGGCGTTCGATCAATCCACGCGGGAGCGAATGGTAAATACTTTGGTGATAAGGGGATTACCTATTATAATTTTGTTTCGGATCAATATTCTGGTTTTCATGGCTTAGTGATTCCTGGAACAGAAAGAGATTCTCTGTATGTGTTAGAAGGATTATTAGAACAAACAAGTCCGTTAGATCCCAGTCAAATAATGACGGATACCGGTGGATACAGCGATATGGTCTTTGGGCTGTTTGCTTTGTTGGGGTATCAATTCAGTCCTAGAATTAAAGATTCTGGTAGCTCCAGGCTATGGAGAATGAACAAAGAAGCTAATTATGGTCCACTTGATTCTTTAAGCCAGAATAAGATTAATACAAAGCTGATTGTAAAACATTGGGACGAAATTTTAAATGTAGTGAGTTCTCTCCGATTGGGAAGAATGCCCGCCTCAGAATTAATCCGGACACTCCAAAGGGATGGGAATCCAAGTTCTTTAGGGCGAGCAATCATTTCTTATGGGCGAATCTTTAAAACAATGCATTTACTCCGCTATTATTCTGATGAAGCCTATTGTCGTCAAATACTTATTCAATTGAACCGAGGAGAATCAAGACATACTCTTTGTCGAGCAATTTGTTATGGAAAGAAAGGGAAAATTTATAAAAAGTATAAAATCGGCCAGGAAGAAACCCTTGGAGCTCTAGGATTGGTCACCAACTTAGTCATTTATTGGAACACAGTCTATATGCAAGCCGCTCTTATAAAGCTAAAAGAAGAAGGTTATCCGATTATAGAAGAGGATCTTTATCATTTATCTCCACTTTTACATGAGCATATTAACTTTGTTGGGAAATACAATTTTCATTCAAAATTAGAGATAAGCGGGGCAAAATTACGTGCATTAAATCCATCAACATATAGTCAAGAAAAAAAGAATGTTCGGATTTAGAAATCTATTGGGAATTTCTGTTTAAAGAAACAAAGATTTCCGTTTAAAAAGTAAAACTATTTTTTAAACGGAAATCTACTAAAAGCTGTTCTATCAACGTTCACATAATTTTCATGAAAATTTCCATAATTCGTTAATTATCTTTATCTTTTTGATAATATCCTTTTCGATATATGAATCTAACAACAAAATAAACACCTCTTTATCAAAAGTTAATTTCATTTTAAAATAAAACTGAATAAGTGTAAAATACTTTTTATAACTAAAAAAAATGAATTTAAAGTTTCTACTTTAAATTCATTAATTATAAAAAAGAAGAGGGGTAGAAGATATTATTAATATCTTCTACCCCCTTTTTATGTTACTCAAATTTTCTTTATAGATTAAAACAGTATCAAGATTTAATTGTAAGATAAAATTTGGCTAGGTGTTCTTTTAGTATATTAAATTTTAAAGCAATCATACATACCCACAGACTAATAATATTTATATTAATTTATAAAGTTAATTTGTTGTGCTTCTATTATTGGATAAACAATTAAGCTGTCATTATCTAAATTTTCCTTATTTATATCTACAGCAGTAATTTGGCTATTATTATACGTGCGATAATAATAAATCCCCTTTTCTAAATTACAACATGAAGAATAAATCGTATATTCATATTTCCCGTTTCCAACATTGCATAAGCCTTTCTGTTGTTCAACAGAACTTAAAATATGAAAAAATTGACTAATACTTTCATATTCTGAATTTTCTGATACTGAATTTAACTTAGTAAAAGTTGCTTTTACAAATCTAGATACAGATGATAGATCGCCTGGTAATCCTATTCCACCCATGCCTCTACTATACGCATCTAAATCCATTTTATTTGAAAAATTATTTTGGGGGGTTTCAGTTGAAAGTACACGATAATTATTTAAATTAAATAATTGATAATCAAATGTGGGATTATTAGTTAATACACCTACAGGGTTATCAAATACACAAAGTCCTTCTTTCGTACTTTCAATCACAATAGATTGCTCTTTATCAGCCAATATCCAATGAAGAGGAGATAACGGAAGTTCATCACTAAAATTAATATTTACTAAATTAACATTCTTCAATAATTTTTTAGCCTCATCTACAGTTGAGCATTGGCCTAATACCCAAGGAATAAATTCAAAAGGAGAAACATTTTCTTTCCCTCCTTCAATATTTTTATAATCAGCATAACCTGAAAAATTTAAGCCAGCCATCCCTAGTCCTTTTTCATTCATTGCATCATAATAAAGTGGATAATCAGCAACTCCTGCAGCAATTCCAATTATTGCAAAATGATGATCTAAGTTTTCAACTTTTCGAAACGAAAACTTATAATTTCTTGGTGTTATAGTAATCACCTCATTATAAGAAATTTCATAATCAAAATTTCTTCCAAAGTACTGATCCTTTGTTGCATACGTAATTGCTGTACACATAATCAATTCCCCCTAAATACTAATTAAACTACTTATATACTACACCTTATAATTTTTTAAATCAAATTAAAACCATAATCAAAATCCACTTGCAGAGTACTTAAATATTATACTAACTCGAATTGCTAGTTAATTTTAAAAGCGACCAAGTGAATATCTAAGTGTGCCAGGAATCTTCGTTTGTACTTTTTCAAATTTCAATACAGGAAATGAACTGTTAAATACAGCTATGTTTGACATGTTTTTATCGTTGTTGAGTTATATTGCCCAAAATGAACGAGAAAAAAATTAAGGAGAGACAACGTCAAGGGGTCCTTTTAGCCAAACAAGCGGGACGGTATAAAGGACGTCCGACAGAGTATGCGCCAAATTCTAAAAACCCTCAAAAACGTCTTGTTTACCAAACAGTAGTCAAGCAATTAAAACAAGGAGATACAGTAGCAGAAATCGCAACAGAAAATGGACTTTCTCGGCCAACCGTATACAAAATAAAAAAAACGAATAATTTGTAGATTTTATCTACAGTTATTCGCTTTTCTACCGTGCATTTTCGTTTCTATGTTCCATGTACCCCAAGACGATGTTTGTGCTAGTTAAAAAGTGCACCACTAATAACTCACAATAAAGAGAAAAAATTGTTCTTTTTATTGGAGGGTCAGGAGTGAAAAAATTAATGGATAAATGTACAATCATACGATTACTTGAAGGTGGTCGTTCTAAACGTTCTGTCGCAAAAGAATTAAACATAAATCGTCGCACTGTCGCTAAATATTGGGAAGAATATCTTCAGGTAAAAGATCAAATTGCCCTTGATCCTACGGATCCCAGTAAAAAAGAAGCTCTTACTGCGGAACCAACCTACAATTCTGCCAATCGCACACCTAGAAAATACACGGATGAAATGGATAAACGAATTGATGAACTTCTTGAGTTTGATAATGAAAAAGCAAAAAAGCTGGGGCCACATAAGCAAAAACTAACGACCAGAAGTATTCATGAAATCCTTGTCTCTGAAGGATTTGATATAGCAGAAAGCACCATTCGCCCTTATGTCAGAAAGAAGATTCAAAAACAACGAGAAGCATTTATCAAACAACTATACTCCTTGGGTTACCGGGCTGAATTTGATTTTGGGGAAGTAAAGTGCCTCATTAACGG